>Ga0209935_1004710_pt1 | contig 12291 bp, 7 predicted proteins | sample ThiBio_1000_plan_2_FD_183958 | JGI IMG/M metagenome (GOLD analysis project Ga0209935, IMG submission 183958) | Wastewater bioreactor microbial communities from Cape Town, South Africa - Thiocy_cont_1000_plan (SPAdes) | ecosystem: Engineered > Bioreactor > Thiocyanate-remediating >... | reverse complement strand
CGTCGCAAGGTCGATGTCGATGGCTCGAACATTGTTCGCTCGTTCGGTATCATGACAGCGAGGCAGATTGGCGGTCTCCATCCCAAGGCGTCGTGGATGATCTGTGTGTTGAAACACATTGCCAAGAGCGTTCGGCGCATTGATGCTCCAGGATGTTTGTTCGAGGCGGTTGTCATCGAGATCTTTGGCGACAAGGGCTGGATCAAAGGACATCTTGATGGGGCAATCAAGTTCTCTCAAGCTTGGCATGATTGTTGGGAGAAGATTGGAAGTGCCAAGTCGATCTCACCTCCAGGAGCAGCAGCAGACGAAGGAGAGAATCTCTTCTCTCGAATGGGAGACAACGAACATCGATTCCGAGATCTTGCTCGAGCAATGACATCTCTCGACCCCAAAGATCTGGAAGAGATGTTGCAAGATACCGCTAATGCTCCATCGATGTCTTTGTTGGCCTTCTCTGGGGGGCTCCAAGACCAATCACTCTCTGCAGAAGGAGTGAGTCAATCTCCACCTCTTTCCGAGAAGGCCAAGCACTTGATCTGTGCCAACTATCAACCTTCATCCAGTAGAGCTTGCGAGGAATCGAGTGCTCAACCGGTGTTGGGAGGTTCGCCCAATCTCCAATCTACAACCGAAACTTTATCCGACTCTTACAAACTTCTTGACTCGGGCACCGCGGCAACGGCGTTGTCCCCTTTGAATATTGAACAGCTTGTCGAGATATCTGAAATGCTGAATCTGAACGAATCTCTTGACATTACCTCGCTTCGGAAGACAATTCTGCTCCAACCTAGTTACATTGGCGACAGTGCGTTGGTGAGTATGCTGGTTACTCACGAAGAGCCCTATCGCACTTCAGTACTCCCGTGGAAGAATGTCCTTTCGCCTGCCTTGCCATGCGAGCTCTTTGCTGCTCTTCGCATCGAGTATCTCTGCGTACGTGATTTACTCCTTCGCAACATTGCCAATGACTTATACGGTGTCAATATCAGCATCATTTCGGCGGGGAACTGGTCGATCCCACGCCCCTCAAAAAAGACATATCCCCGTTCTTCAGCAGATCGGAGACATTCGACCCACCTCGCAAGGTACGAAGCGTATCCACTCCAATACCTGATCTACCACAACCTTACGCTGCTATCAATGCAGGATACTGTTCGAGATGTGATTTTACCGGCAGTTCTTGCCCCCCTCGAATGTCTCAGCGCCTCCAAAACGAATCTGCCCGAGTACACCAAGAGATTCGATGAGTTCATCGCAGCAGCATCTCGGCTATCATGTTGCTTGCAGGAGGTATCCCGATATATCGCCCACCGAGCATGGCGGAAGTTGGTTGTTGATCCCAACAAGCAACAGCTGCTATCGATGATTTCTGGAGAAGTTCTCAATCTTCTCCAGCACTTCTACAACTCGAAAGCTGAGATCATCAATCGCGCGATCGACAGCATTTTGTGTGGTACGTCCAGTTGTGGGCAAGTATCGAACGGCTCGATCAAGTGCACTGATTTCCATTGGGCAACACAGACACCTTCTTGATTCCTGGGTGGCCGATTGATGTAGAGGAACAAACATCAAGCAGTCAGGTTCTCGCTGAGTTTCACCGACAACTCGCTGCTGAAAACCCATCGATTGAGGGTCTTTTATCCTTGGTACGATTTCTGATATCACTGATAAGGACTATCTCACTAAACCTGGTAAATCCATCGTCATAGATTCATCGCCTTGCTCAAAGCACCAACACCTTGAATCTCTTCAAGATTTTGGTTCCAGCTGCGATCGAGATACTCAAACAACGCGGCTCGTTAACGCCAGGCACGAGCCAATCATTCGACTTCTCGGGTCCACGATTTGTTAATTGACTTGATGTCTGTGATATAGAAATTTGCAAGCTGGTTGAGGCTTCCTATTCGATCCTCTGCAAACCCGTTGATCAACGATCGCAAGAACAGTGGCTCCGAGGTCTTGCAGGAGCGGCCTTCGTTCGCTACTCGTTCCGCACCCACAACCAACATCCTTTGGCCGAGCAGTATTACCGATTGGAGGGCACGGAGAGACAGCAAACACTTGACGATGCTGTGAGTTCAGCCGAGGCCAACGCTTCCATGGAATCTATCTTCGCTATCCAACTTATAATTGAATTTGCTTCTGGATGCCTCGATGTTGACCATCTCAAGCATCGCGAGTTCCTCAACGGTATGACATCCGTTGAAACTATTGCTTCATGACGGAACTGATTGAGCTCTGTGTTTGATTGCAAGGTTCCTTCATTGCGCTGCTGAATCAGCACTCAGATCTGGCCTTCAGTCTATCTCTGCGAAATATGGGTCTCGCTGAACTCCCAGACCTATCAACACTTTCTTCCCTCAAGCGCCTGGATCTCTCGAGGAACGAGTCATTATTCTTGTACCAACAATCAATTCATCAACTGTATGGGCTCCGACGTTTGGAACACATTGATATCTCTTGGACTGGCCTTTCATCTGTTCCTGATTGGCTCTTTCGACTGCCTTCTCTCGAAGTTCTCTTTCTCAACAACAACCGATTGAAGCAGCTTTGGACAACCAAGCCCGAGTGCTTCAACCTCAAGATCCTTGACATCTCCAACAACAATCTTGTATCCATTCCATCCGATATTCGGCATTTGACCAACCTCGAGATGTTGAACATCTCGAGTGCTCGTCTCCCTCGATTGCCGGACGAGATTGGAGAGCTTCTCAACTTGAAGATATTGCTTGTGTCGAACAACTTCTTGAGGTCGGCTCCCTCCTCCATTCGGTCGTTGACGAATCTTAGATGGCTGGACTTCTCCAACAACAGGCTCAACGGCGTCCCCACAATGATTGGAGACTTCTCTCAACTGCGATGGCTGAACTTATTCGATAACCGGCTCTCTCACTTGACCAACGATTTCCGCTTCTTGACTCAGCTCGAGACGCTTCTATTGCAACAGAACGAGTTCGACTTTGCCTCGCCGAATCCAGAGCATGTCGATTCGTTCTATGTCACACAAGGGCTCCTCGATTCCGACAATCCTCACGAGATTGTCGCATATGCAACTGAGTGGAGCACAGGCCAAGCGACGCTCAATCGATTCAAGTTGGCATTGGTTGGAGATGGGGCGGCAGGTAAAACCACACTACGAACAAGGCTCGTCAACAACGAGCTTGATTCCAGAAACGCCAGCGATCAGGAACCTCGAACAACATGGATTCAGCAAGATGAATGGCACCCCACAGGAGTGAAGGATTGGTCCTTCGATATTTGGGACTTTCCAGGACAACCAGAACACTATGCCACTCACAACTTGTTCTTATCCGACTGGCAGTGCGTCTTCTTGATAGTGTGTGACGTTTCTCTCTCAAACTGGGAATCTCGACTCGAGTACTGGGTGTCGTTTCTTCGATGCAAGAGCTCGTCGGTCATTGATCGATATTGTCCTCAGCAGCTCGTCGACAACTTTCTCCTTCGCAGCAACCACCGCGGGATTTTCGCGACGATTGTTATTGGATCGCATATTGATGATTTGAATTCTTATGAGCAAGATTTTCAACGGCATCAACTCTCTGGCAAAGTCCGTGATCTCCAACAACGCCAAGCACTTCGGCACATCGAATTCCAACATGGAGGAGCATTCGATCTCTCGCGAGACGATACTAATCCAGTTGTCGAGCTTCTTGTTGAGCATGGCAACATGATGTGCTCATCAGCTAGGAACATCATTCCGTCATCTTACAAGCAAGTATTTGATTGGATACAACGAGCTCGGAAACCTCTTGAGAGCGAACAACCTGAGCGGAATTCGGTACCACTTACAACACTTGGTGAAATGGTCGATTCTGTCGAAGATGAAAAGGGAGAGAGGATAGGCAAATCGCGAATGATACGGATCTTGAAGCATCTCCATTCGATCGGTGAAGTTGTGTTCATGCCTTCACTCGCAACTCCGCTGGAACGCGACAGTGACAAAGTCGTTGACGACGGCGAACTCGTTGTGTTGTCTTTCAAGTGGTTGTTGGCGAGGATTGGAGAGCTCCTTGACGTCCCCAATCCAATGAGAGATGGTATCATCTCCGAGGCCATACAGCAGAGCCGGTCATTCATTGTGGAGAACAAAGGCAGGATGAATAGCACAATTCTGGCATCGATTTGGCATCTCAACAAATCATCGGATGCAGAGAAAGTTGCGCGAGTTCTAGAGAAGATGCTGCTGTGTTACCGGGTGGACTCAAATCCGGATTCCTTGTTTGTGTTCCCTCTTCTGCTTCCACAACTCGATACGGAGAAAAGGAGTTCGATCATGACTGCTGGAGATCGCCCAAGAGAGATCACATTTTGTCGTTGGATTCGATCAGGTGGGGATAGAGCTCTTCCTCCAGGCTCGTTTGGCTTGCTACAGTCCAAGTTGCATCACCTCATTCGCGATCCCCACAAATCATCGCGTATAAAGGAGCGCTTTCAGGCTTTACAAGATCTGCCCTACTGCCACGAGACGTATATTTACGTTGGTCATCTCTTGGTGTTGGTCTCGTATCACAATCCGTCGCTTAGAGTGAGCAACGATTCTTGGGGCGCTGGAATAGCGCAGAACCCAACTGGCCACCTTGACTCGATGCTGAACATTTGTCTCTTCCAACCAATAGGCGCTGAACCAGCATCAGTTGTGAATGACGTGTGGAAATGGGTGTTGAAAATAGTTCATCAAGCATGTCGCGAGTGTGGCCTTGGTTTCAAATCCTCGCCGGCTCGAGAGAAACTGAAGTTGAAGGAAGAAATACCTTGCATTGAGTGCGTTCGAGCTAAGCTGCTCAATCATTTGGAAGGAGGCCCTCGATTCTCGGTGTGCCGGCTCTTGACTGAGTACGAGTGCATCTATGCGCCTGATGACAGTTACATTTGCGAGGCCGCTGGAAGTGAAGTACTTTACCGCTCGTTGGTACTTGAGAATACTGCTGCTCCCAGAGCTGTGCCACAGGACAATCAACATGTGGGCGAGCTGGCAGTTGCGCCGGCACTTCCGCGGGAACCTCAACCTGCATCACAGACTCCCCGTCCTGCTCGTACGACCCCGTCTTCTGTTCTTGCACCACGCCAAAATCGTGTACAACGATCTCATCGTCCTCCTGTCGCGCATGGGCCAAACGAAATCGAATCGTTATTGCGAAGTGTTGCATCTGAACTCGAGATCCAACCGACGCTGCGCGACTCGATCAACCGACTGTTGGAGTCGCACTTGATACGAATGGAGCAGTACTTTTGCTTGTATCTGCAAGACATGCCTGACTTGATGCCCTCAAGGACTGTTGAAGGATTTCGGGCTCGTCTCTCCCATCAACTGCTCCACCAATCTCATGCAATGACCACAGTGTTGGTGGAGATCAGTGGCGCTGATCAACACATGACCAACCGACAACGATCCGAGCTCTTCTCACTTCTTCAGTTGGCTTCCGAAGCGGCTTGCGCTTCCAGTGCTGGCTTCGCGATCTCCCCTCGAAGAACTCAGGCAGTCACAGATCGAGTTCCGATGATGATCACATATGACGTCAGCAACGTGTGCTCGGCTCTTACGCAGCGACATTTCCCTGTTGAGCTCGTACCTGCACTCGCAGTAGAATCAAGATCGGTTCAGTTATCAGCTGATGGAAAAGTAATCCCTTGTCGCTATCGTGAAGTTCAAGAACGGATCGCTAAGGAAAACCGAAGAGTGAACGGCTTGGCTCAAGTTGTGATTGCATGCAGGTTGCTGTTTGAGTCTGAGAGGGATGCTCATTGCTCTCTGATCTCATCTGCTGTCGTGGACGTTATGGCCTTGTCTTATGTTGCGTCGATGCCCCAAGAAGAACTCGAAACAGCCACATTTGAATCTTTGTTCCGGAGGTGCTTCGGGCGACTGAAGCAAGTTGTAGAATCCAGCAATCATCGAGAATTGGCTGAGGTTCTGTTTGCGAATGAGTGGGAAGCACTGCCGAGCAATCTGGCGCTAATTCAGTGGCTCGACGAGTTGAGCAACGCTTCCAGCAAGGAGATACTTGATCGGCTTAATCAATCAAGTTATTGCAACGAGCCTCACGGGGCCCCTCGTTCCCAGGACATCGCCCTTTGGTCACGCTGCAGCGAGCTTCAGGTTCCCATGCACCGTTTGTGCAGCCTTCCCGTGGCCGAGTTACCTGCTCTAGCGGCCGACATTCAGTCCCGCCTTCCCGTGTTACTGTTGAATGAGCTTTGTGTAGAATGGGAATGTGGGATCGCTCTTGGCGGCAGTGTTGGCTCTGGTACATTCGTGCCCATGACGTGTGGCGGGTTGGAAGTTTTCATCTTGTTGAGGCAGAAACTCGGGCATCTCGCACTCGGTGAGACAAATCATGTTTGCCTTGTAGTTACTGAACTGAAGCAAGCGACATTCAACGATGATACTCTCTCGAAGATCTGGCAAGCGTTCGCGGCATCGATCAAGGAGTTCACTGAGCAGTATCACTCGATCCTCAACATTCCCGAGATACGACCACGCGAATGGGCCAAGTTCGAAGACGATCCCGCAGGACAAATGAAGGCCTCGTTCTCGTTCGGAACTACTCATGTCGATGTTCGTCCAGCGTTCAAGACAGCGGCCAATGTGTTCTTGGTGTTGCTTCGAAGCTGCAAGCCCGATGGCTCGAACATCGTCAAGTCGTTCTCGAACCTTGGAGCGAGACGAATTGCATCTCTTCCCGACAAGGCCAAGCACTTGATCTGTGCATTGAAACACGTTGTGAAGGTTGTTCATGGTCTCGAGGTTCCAGGATCGATGTTCGAGAGTGTTGTGTTGGAAGTGTTCGAGCAACAAGACTGGATCGGAGATCTTGATGAGATTCAATTGGCATCGATCTCGTTCATTGAAGCATGGCGTCTTTGTTGGCGTCGAATCTTGTCTTGGAGACCAATCTCGGCTCCGGACAAGTCGTTGGAGGAAGATGTGGATCTCTTGTCACTCATCGACAAGACGGAACTCACTCGTGTCGGCGAGGCTCTCTCGTCGATCGATGAGAAGTCGTTGCTCGATGAATGCTTGAATGGAACTCGCGAATCGCTGGCTCGATTGATTGACTCGATGAGTGATTCAACGCTTCCCGGTACTGCAAACTTCACCGATGAGAACGCGGCGTTTTGGGCAGGACCTTCAAGCCCCAACACGACGCCTACACAGTATGCTCCACACCTGTCTCCCTGGATTGGCCTCTGCGATCCAGTATCGTCTTGGCTCGATCACGATTGCAGGTCTCTCAATTGATTGGGATTTCGAGATGTTCCTTGCTGGAAGCGTTTACAACAGAACAGCCACGAGCGCTACTGATCTCGATGTTCTTGTGATCTTCAAGTTTCATGTCGCTGGATACTCTGTTCGTGTCGATCTTGTGTCCTCCACGTGTTCCTTGGTGCTGACCTCGGAATCTTCATCAACTTCCAAGTCAATTCGAGTTATCATCGGCAATGCCAGTCTCTCGAAGATCTGGCAAGCGTTCGTGGCATCGATCAAGGAGTTCACTGAGCAGTATCACTCGATCCTCAACATTCCCGAGATACGACCACGCGAATGGGCCAAGTTCGAAGACGATCCCGCAGGACAAATGTGGGCCTCGTTCTCGATGGGAGCAACTGAAATAGATGTTCGTCCAGCGTTCCGGACGAGCGCCAATGTGTTCTTGGTGTTGCTTCGAAGCTGCAAGCCCGATGGCTCGAACATCGTCAAGTCGTTCTCGAACCTTGGAGCGAGACGAATTGCATCTCTTCCCGACAAGGCCAAGCACTTGATCTGTGCATTGAAACACGTTGTGAAGGTTGTTCATGGTCTCGAGGTTCCAGGATCGATGTTCGAGAGTGTTGTGTTGGAAGTGTTCGAGCAACAAGACTGGATCGGAGATCTTGATGAGATTCAATTGGCATCGATCTCGTTCATTGAAGCATGGCGTCTTTGTTGGCGTCGAATCTTGTCTTGGAGACCAATCTCGGCTCCGGACAAGTCGTTGGAGGAAGATGTGGATCTCTTGTCACTCATCGACAAGACGGAACTCACTCGTGTCGGCGAGGCTCTCTCGTCGATCGATGAGAAGTCGTTGCTCGATGAATGCTTGAATGGAGCTCGCGAATCGTTGGCTCGATTCATTCCTCCCCAGTCCCTATCCGCAACATCAACCTCATCTTCGTCATTACCGCCTCCTCCAACCTGTTTCAGTGCGGGTACAACCAACTTGCCAGCGACAAATCAGGAGACTTCTGGGCACGAGAGCGTTTCATCGATTGGTCGAGATGCAAGTACCGCGGGCCACTTGCCTTTGGCATCCACGCCGGCACAACCAATGGCCTCCACTTTGGCCGCCTTTTCTTTGCGGCACTGGCTGGATCGCTGTGTCCTCTTTGCGTGTACCAGTATTGTTATTGTGTTTGTACTTGCAACAGTAAAGTAGACTGAGTTACCAGAGAGATATACTCGTTTGGTTGGCGAGAAGAAGGCATCGGGCGATGCCGAGCAGCATTGGTGTCGCATCGCTCTCCCGCTCGCAAGCATCGCTCCTGGCTCTCTCTCTGGCTCTCGCAACAACAACAACAAGATGTCCCGCTTCGAAGGAGTGATTCAAGTTCACAGGCTCATGAGGACCAGCAACTTCCTCGGAGCCGTGCGAGAGATCACTCGCCTGCTGCCGAACGTCAGCGACGTGAGACTCGCGGTGCAGCTGCTGCATCTTCGGTCGGGATGCTTCGACAAGCTCGATCGGTATCACGAGGTGTTGGTCGATTGCAGGCGAGCGTCATTGCTCGATCCCACTCACGCAGACGTGTATGCTCGACGAGGATACATCTGCAACAAGCTCGGCTGGCACCATCAAGCGATCGATGCGTTCACGAGCGCGTTGAACTGCGGCGTGCCCGAGGAGTCGTTCCTCAACAATCGGTACGACCCAGGATCAGGATCACGACACATTGAACGCGAGGCATTCAATGCATGGATCGGCGAGAGCTGTTGGAGCTGATGTTGCTGTTGATTGGCGTTGGGCGTTGGGCATGGTCAAGAGGGTTTGCACGACATCACATTGGACAGTACTGGGAGGCCATCAGCGACTTCACGGCGGTGATCGAGCACAACCCGAGCCATGGGTTCGCGTATGGCAACCGAGGCATGAGCTTTTACAAGCTCGGCAGACGCGCAGCGGCCGAAGAGGACTTTGTGCGCTCGATCGAGGTCTTGACACACGATATCCAGGCTTACATCGACAACAGCTACTCGCTCGTCAAGAGGTACGATCGTTGGATTGGCCGTTGGATGGTTGGGTTGGATTGGATCGAGATATTGATGCAATCACTGCGACTCTCATGCAGAGGAATGTGTTTCTTGATGATTGGCAAGTATGCCGAAGGTACTCTCGAATCCAATCATCAATCATCAATCCAATCATCAATCCAATCCAATCCAATCCAATCAGCAATCCAATCCAATCCAATCAGCAATCCAATCCAATCCAATCATCAATCCAATCCAATCATCAACTCAATCCAATCCAATCCAATCCAATGCAATCCAATCGATGAGCCACAATGCCGGTCGTGTGACTGACAGCCTCTCGATGATGGATTCGATCATCCAACAGCTGAAGAAGACTTCCTTGCAGCCGTTCGAAAGCGACCATCTCTTCCCGATGCAGCGGCGTCTCTCGGAGTGCTGTACCGGCGCCAAGGCCGAGTCGCAGAGGCCGAACGAGAGATCGCCAAGGCCATCGCGCTCAATCCTCTCGGTACACCATTCGATCGGTGCACCTCACTCAATAATCGAACGACTGGTTCGCTGACGCGTTGTTGCACATGCCACGAACTTACGCGAGCTTCAAGCAAGAGCAGGTACGTAATCTCGCAAGCAGGAGAGAGAGCTAACGAGGGCCAGAGGATGGTGATAGTTCCCGAGATTCAAACGTTGGCGCCGCACACACAAGCACATGTTGGTGTGTGCGGCCCTTCGAGGATGCGCAAACCACCCCAACTATCTCTATCTCCCACACTCCACTGCAATCCTAGCACCGCAGCAACATACTCCAACACTGAGGGGTCCCCGGCACATATTACGGAGCCAGACGAGATCCTATAACGGCAGATATTATTACGAGAAGCAATCCAATAAAACTCCCACAACCCCTCACACCAGAGGGCGGAGCAGGAGCAACCTCCTAACGGCTCCTCGCCCTCCACCACGACCAACACCGACCGACGGGCCATCTCGGTGCCACTCATCCAAGGTTCTCACCTTCACATATGGCGGCTGGACTCCTCCCAATAATAAACAACCCCACCCCACGAGTCTGCGCCATAGACCCACGCATAAGAACAAGGGGCGGCGAGGACATGGCGCGAGTGGCATCGACATCGTGTACCACCAACACCGTCGGCATCAGTGTCGTTGTGTCTTGTCCGCCGCCCTCTCCCTCCAACAACAACAACTGCCACCGCAGCTGCCACTCCATTTGCCTTCCTTCCTTCCAACACCAACCCAAACCCAACACCAAACCCAACCAACACTCCTATACTCCTTTGCGTGTCTCTATATACTGATAGATTGTTGAGCTATCGGTGGCGGTGGCGGTGTTGGCGGCGCGTCCAAGTCGGAGGAGGTGTTGCTTCGTGTCGAGCGCCACAACCACCCAACCACCCAAGAGCCCCGATCTATCTCGCTATCCATCCATCTATCCAAAGAGCTCTATTACTATCTATCTCGCTATCTCTCATAGTATCTCCTACTTCTTACTACTTGAAAGCCTCTATCTACCCGCGTCCTTCCATCTCTCTACTCCCTCAATCCACAACACTCTCGATATCTGAAAGTATCTCCTCCCTCTCCCTCTCTCGCACACACACACACTCACTCACTCACTCGCTTCACGATGGGTGATCGCGAAGTACAAAAGTATTTTCTCCGCGAGGCGGCAGTCAAGCGATGGATCGAGCAAGTGCTCGAGCAGCCGCTCGAGGACGAGCTGCCGATCGCCATCCGCACGGGCGTCGTCATCTGTCGCGTGATCGAGCGCATCCGACACGAGCTCTTCCTCATGGGCGCGAATGCGCCCACCTCTCCAAGCTCGAACTCGCTCACGGTACCACCAGCAGCACCGTCGTTGTCGACCTTATCGTCATCGACGAGTGGAGTATCGAGTGGAGCGTCGTCGACCGTGTCGACGCCAACGTCGTCGGCGTCGTCGGCGTCGAATCTCGCGGACCTCGCCGATGCCTACACGCCGATCCCGATCTTCGACCAGCCGACCGACGAGCTCTTCAAGTACAACGCCAACTTCTTTTGCTTCGTCGACGCGTGCGAGGAGCTCGGAGTCGAGCGAGCCTTCACGCGACGTCTCGTGGCACGCGACATCCTCTCGGGCAACGAGAAGGCGATCGCGGCCGCGGTCTTTTGTCTCGAGCGTCTGGCGCTGCTGGCGCACGAGCGAGGCTGGAAGGGACCCGAGCCTCCGCTGTCGCGCTCGTCGCTCTCGGACGCCGATCTCACGCGAGCCGCCGACCCGTCGCCGAGACTCTTTGCGCCGCCGCTCCTGTCGAGCTCGAGCTCGGGCTCCAACTCGTCGTCGTCCACGTCGCCGTCATCATCATCGCCGTTGGCATCAACGAGCCACAACTCATCGCCCTTGATCACGACCTCACACTCGACTCCCATTACAAGCACCAACGATGCTGCTGCTGGTGGGTCGGCGTTGGCTGCCTCGTCCTCTGCCACGGCACCATCAGCGGGACGTTCGATCTCATCCAATGCCCCGAGCACCAGCATCGCGCCGACACCGGCATTGGCGCCATTGCCGCCGCCGTTACACGCGATCGTCACGTCGCCGCCGCCGCCGAGCTTGCTGCCACTGCCGCCTCGAACCACCGTGCCGCCATCGGGCTCGAACCCGATCGTTCTACCGCCGCCACTGGCGCCGACACCGACCGCGCCGCTGCCTGTGCCTCTCGCTGCGCCGCCACTGACCGCTCTGCCACACGTGGCGCCTCTACCGCCGCCGCCGGCACTCGCACCTCTACCGATCCCGCTCTCGTCGTCGGGCGGTTCGATCCCCATCACTGCACCTCTGCCACGTCCGTTGCCGCATATCGCAACGCCACAGCATCTCGCAACACCACAACATCCCGCAACGCCACAGCAGCCTCTCTCGTCGTCCTCGGGCGGCTCACGACTATCGCTCTCGTCGTCACAATCGTCGACGCTCTCGTCATCGAGCCTCGGAGATTCGAACAACGAAGAAGTAACGACACCGGCACAAGCCAAACGCG
>Ga0209935_1004708_pt1 | contig 12295 bp, 11 predicted proteins | sample ThiBio_1000_plan_2_FD_183958 | JGI IMG/M metagenome (GOLD analysis project Ga0209935, IMG submission 183958) | Wastewater bioreactor microbial communities from Cape Town, South Africa - Thiocy_cont_1000_plan (SPAdes) | ecosystem: Engineered > Bioreactor > Thiocyanate-remediating >... | reverse complement strand
ATTTGTCTACGAGTTTTCTCTGTTGTTGTGGCGCATTTATGTAATAGTTGTCCCATAGTTTTTTTACTCCTTTTTTATCCTTAATAAGCTTGCTACTAATATAACCATAATTATTCGGGATCAAACATCTAATAAATACTTGGGGTAGATCGAAGTTAATCAATAGACCTGCTGCGAAGCCATATATAATAATGTTTTTAGCTGTATTTTCTACTTACAATAGAGTTCTTGCAAAAGGTCTAATAGATTACTAGTTCCCTTAATAATAAATTACCTGATAAACTGATTGATAATGCTGTTCTGCCAAGATGGTTTTTTCCTGCAAAAAATCTAGATTAGATTTTTTTTGGTTGCCCATGATGGTTAAAAGGTTGGTAGAAAAGTAACAATTTATCTTAAATGCAGGTTTCAGTATACTTAGAAATGCATTTATTTTGATATAATCATTGGTTATGCAAATAGATAGGTGATAAGGCGTTCTTTCTAGAAAATTTGCTCGTAAAGACAAACTATTAAGCGCTTCCATCAGGATACGGATGTGGTTCTCTTCGAAGAAAATAAAATCGCCTAAACTAACTTGAATAAACACCTGGTCTTGTCTAAGTATGTAAATAGGCACGTTTATTCGTATCTGTGCGTTGTTGCTTACTATAGTACCCTTTTCAAATTTATTTTGAAAGGATCTGATGTGTAGCGGAATACCCTGCGTAGCAAGTGGATAGATGGTTTTAGGATGTACTACTTGTGCTCCATAAAAAGACATCTTTGCCATGGTTTCATAGTCCAATTCATCAAATTTTATAGCTTCCTTAAATGCCTTGGGGTCTGCATTCATAATTCCTGGTACATCTTTCCATATGGTTAAAGAAGTTGCTTCTAAAGCGGCTGCTAAAATAGCTCCTGTAAAATCTGAACCTTCTTTACCGAGCGTGGTCGTGAAACCATTTTGATCACTCCCAATAAATCCTTGGGTTAGTATCAGTTTATTTTCTTCCAACAATTCGCTGAAACCATTTTTAATTAAAGTTTTAGTATGCGTTTCATCCAACTGTGCGTTAATAAATCCGAACTTAGTTTTGATGTACTTTCTTGCATCGACCCAAGTGCATGGTATGCCGACCTGAAGCAAGTAATAGTAGATAATTCTAGAAGATAAGATTTCTCCCCATGCAACTACTTGACTATATATTTTTTCTATTTCTTCTGCTGGATAACTAATTTCTAAATTTTGTATTAGTTTTGTCTTCCAATTATCTAACTCATTTTTAAGAGCTGGATATGTATTATCTAGTAAGGCTTGTGCCATTTCTAGATGAAATAAATATATTTCTTCGATAGCAGCTTCATATGGTTGATTGGTTAATTGCTTTTGGAAAACTTCCTCGAGAGCCTGAGTTATTTTACCCATAGCCGAAACCACAACGATAAGTGGCCTATTTGTGTATGAATCTATAAGACCTGTAAAGTCTCTGATTGCTAAAGGGTTTTGAAGAGAAGCGCCTCCAAATTTAAAAATTTGCATATTTTTATAAGTAAATTCTTGTTGTATGAATGCGAAGTTAAAGAAGAGCTTTAGTAAATTAACAACTTATAAAATGTTTTATTCTTCGTTACTATGGCAGTAGAAACCCAGGAAGTTATTTCTAGTTCAGTTCCTTTCCTAAGTCAGTTCCTTGAGGAAGAGCAGACTCGTTTCCCGAATATACCCCCTGCTATTTCTACGATAATCCAAGCTATGTCAACTGCTGCTGGATTTATGAGTAATGCATTGATACAGGCTGCGCTAGATAACGAAGCTGGAAATATAGAAAGTTTTAATGCTTCCGGAGATGTCCAGCAAAGAATCGATATGCTGGCTCAAAATTTCTTTTTAGAGACATTAGAAAACACACAAGAAGTGTGTGCTGTTATTTCAGAAGAGTCTGATGGATTAGTTCCTTTAGCTCACAAAATGGCTAAATATATTGTAGCCCTTGATCCTTTAGATGGGTCTTCTAATGTGGACGTAAATGGGCCTGTAGGTACTCTTTTCTCTATTTATCAACGGACTTCTTCAGCTGAAATACCTTTACAGGACAAAGATGGGCTCATATTGGGTAAGCAGCAGCTTGCAGCCGGATATATTTTGTATAGTACTGTTACGATGCTTGTTTATGCAACCATATATGGTGTACACGGATTTACGTATAACCCTACTATAGATGAATTCTTTTTAACGCATCCAGCTATCCGTATGCCTGAGAACGGACTTACCTATGCGATCAATCATAGTTATTTACACAGCTTCCCACATTATGTACAAAATTATATAACCTACTGTAGGCGCCAAGAATTGTCAAGCAGGTATACAGGTGCCTTGGTAGCCGATTTTCATAGGCATTTGCTAGAAGGAGGCATCTATTTGTACCCACCTACTTACAAAAGACCGAATGGGAAACTCCGCTTGATGTTTGAATGTAATGTGCTAGCTTTTATAGCAGAACAAGCAGGAGGATTAGCGAGCGATGGTAGACAGCCTATTTTGAATATTATACCTCGACATCTTCATCAATGTGTGCCGTTTTATATTGGATCTAAAATGATGGTGCAAAAATTACTTTCCTGTGTTAGTTAAGGGTTTAGTTGTTTATAAGAGGTTCTTTGGCTAATCAGGGGTAAAAAGTGGATAGTTATAGGGTGGTATCAGGGCTCAGCTCTGACACCACGCAAAAAAACAAACCATCTATACTAAAGAGTACTTGTATAGGTGGCTAAATGTAAATAAGTAACAATTTAAAAAGTCGCCTATGTATTCTGGCTATTACTTCTTTCCTGAGGGCTTCTTATCGCCAGATTTTTTTTCCTTTGTTTTTTAGTTCGAGTTGTTTTTTTAAATTTTCAAGGAGGGGTAGCTCGTCAGATATAGCTTGCTTTACTTTGTCAATATTCTCACTACTAAATATACTTATTGAATTCTCAAATGGAATAGTTGTCCCTTGAAGGCGTGCTATCCATAATCCATAATCTTCTACTAGTTTTGTATTCATTTCACTTTTACCAAATTCCTTTTTTTCTAGGATCTCTAATAAAGATTTAGAATTTTTGATTTGATTTTCTATATCTGATACATTACTCTTTAAATTTTGGTATTTTATATTATCCCAAAAATTTGGTTTAAAGTGGTTTTTTAGTTTATTCATTAGTTGTTTTTCTTCTTCTGCTAGTTGCTTTTCTTCTTCTGCACGTTTTTTTCTCTCTTTTTCTTTCGGTGTTTCTCCACAACCGCAGCTAATTGCTAGCATGTTTACTAATATAATTCCTATAAGAGTGGTTGCTTTATTAAATTTTAATATCACAATGTGTATAGTTTATGAAGTTAAAAATCAAAAAAGTTAGACAATAAACTAACTATGTATGGTTAGCTTGCATAAGATACAATAAAGTATATAATCTGCAAAATTGGTTTAATGTGAAGTCCAGATGTCTAGAGCGCGTTACTAACAGCTTCACTTGGTAGTTTAGGTTAGGAATGGTAGAACTTTTGTAAAGCTATCGTGGTCAAATAGGAGAAGGGCTTTATAATTTACAGAAATTGTGTAAAATTATGTACTATTTATATGTCAATTAGGCTCTGCTGAATTTCTCTAAATCTTTTGATAATCAGAAAATTATAGTAGGGGTTTTTCGAAATCAAGAATTTTACTCTCTAGGTAGAAAGAATTTGTGAGGAACCGGAGTTGTGGTGACGGGAGTTGCTCTCGCCACTCAAATCAAAGGCGACGGTTTCGAAAAACGCTATTGTTTACTTGATATGTTTTGATAACTCATCTTGCTCCGTTATATTATATAAGATTGCCAAATAGATTCGTATAATCTCGGCAGTTTGATTTTGCTTTATATCTACAGCAGATAAGTCTGGAATCAATCGTTTAATAATTTCTATAGCTTTGAAATGATTTGGAAACTCGCTTCTCGGATCATCTTGGCTTAATTTTATTTCTGTTTGAAGCACCTTTACTTCTTTTATTTCTGTCTCCCAATCAGATGGAGTATAGTTAGTTTTCCTTTTTGCCAAGGTTTCTTCAAATTTTTTACCTTGGTCTGGTGAAAAGTTCTGCTTGAAAGTTTCAATTAGTTGTTGTTCTTCTTCGATTTTCTTTTCTAAACGCTTCTTGTTAGCTTCATTTTCGTTGATACAACTACATCTAACCACGGTCATATGTAATACTAGAAGCGCAACAAGTGGGATAAATTTTATAGTCTTTGACATAAGTTTGTGGATTTTTCTAGCTACTAATTGATAGGGGTAACTTGATGCAACCAACTAAGTATATATTTAATTTAAATTAAAAAGGCTGATTTTACAAGCTTATTAGTGTTTAAGATAGATTCATATTCAACATTTATATATGATAAAATAGCTATGCCATCATTCTTGTAGGTAGGATGAAATAAAAGGTGAATGAATCAAATAGAAGCTTATTAGAGCCTGATGTAACTTATCCTTGTTTTTTCTTAGTCTTCAATAAAATTATCTTTTTCAGATTATAGAAGTTGATTATCTTGCACATTTTAGACACCTAGTAAATTCAACTAACCTTATTTAAATCTATTTTAAAAGTATGTCAACCATTTGTCGATTGAAAGCATGGTCATTCGTAGTGTTAATATTGTTTGCAAGTTCATTTCTACAAACACAAGCTTATAACTTACAAGGGATGGGCTTAGCAGTAGCACTGGTTTGCCATACTCATACCACTAAATTTAATGATAAAGAAATACAATCCGCTTCCGAAAAAATAACTGCTTCTTCAAAAGTCCCTGCTAAACCTATTAAAAAGAGATCCCGTAGACTAGAGCCGTTTAAAAAAGAGCAGGGAAAAGAGCTACTCAGGGCGAGCACCCAGATGGGGTTAGGAATTCTTTTGATAGGAGGTATCGGTTATATGATAGGAGGTACGGAAGCTTTAAGTGCTGCTGCTTTTATGGGACCACTTATCAGTGGCATGTTAACTAAGCCTTTAGGAAATATTGGAAATAAGCTATGCACGTTGTTTACTCCATATTTAGCTAGCCCAGCCACACGACGTATTATGGATTATAAAAAAAATTATGAAAGACGTAAGTATAAGCTAACCAAGAGCATGAGAATTTTTCTTGATACTACCATCGGAAGGTATGCAAATATGGCCGAAACTTGGGGGTATGAGCTTAAAGAGGCTGAAAAAGCAATCGAAGAAGTATTACAATTTCCGTTAGGTCCTAAACCAATTGATCCCGATCTAGTTCCGGTTACTGAATTTATCAAAAATTACCCAGAAGAGGTTCGTATGGCTGTTGGTGATTTTGTAATTAGTGCCATTACAGATTCCAAGTTTGAAAGGCTGGAAAGGAAGGCTGTACCTTTAATGTTCGTAGGTCCTCCAGGAACTGGTAAAACTTATTTAGCTAGCCAACTAGGTAATTTATTAGGTATGCCTGTGCAAATCATAGATATTGCCAAATACAAATCTGTAAATGGGAATCATTTTTGGTCTGGCAACTCAGAACCAGGCGTTATTGTAGATGTTTTACTAGGAGGAAAAACCAAAAAGGGCAATTTTTCTAATAAGATTCTTGTACTAGACGAAATTGATAAAGCTTTAGCTAAAGATGAAAATGGCAGGTTCATCCATGAATCTGGGGCAGAAGTGATGAGCCTTTTGCATACACTTTTAGAATCACAAGAAACTACTGCTAGGCTTGCTCGATATGAAGGTGCAACCCATGATATTTCTCAGCTAAAAATTATTCTTATAAGTAATCGTACTTTTAGTGAGGTGCTGGGTAAAGAAAATGCTGGGGCTCTCGAATCGCGGGTAAATCTTATTAAATTTGCTGGATTTAAAGATGAACAGAAATTAGCTATTGCTAAAGACCATATCAAAAAAGTATGTGCATCTCGGTCGATCGCTGATGCCGATATAGATGAAGCGGTTATTGAAGAAATTGTAAAAACAGATACGCAAGTAGGTAATCAAGGCGTGCGCATTATGCTAAAAGTAATTGATCAGTATCTCAGAATAATTCAAAAGGGAGCGCTAATTGGGCAGGTTGCTGGCTTACCTCCTATAACTTTTGATATCAAGAAAGCATATGAAAGGGAACAAGCAGAGTAGTCTAATTTTTATATAAATGATTGAGGTGATGTCAGGGCCAAGCCCTGACATCACCTCATATTGTTATTCGTTTTTATATAAACACCTAGATGGTTACCTGGTTTTATGTCCTCCTAATTGAAATAGCTAAAATTATGATTAGGTTTTAGAGCTACTAAGAATTGATAAAACAATTCAATAATTTGTTCTATATCTTTCTTATGCACCATTTCTACAGTTGTATGCATATATTTGAGTGGCAATGAAATAAGCGCAGAAGGAATGCCTGCTCCGCAATATGCAAATGCATCCGTATCTGTTCCTGTAGTTCGTGAGCTTGCTTGCCATTGAATAGGGATATTGTTATTCTTGGCTGCTTCAATTAATAATTTTAGAACCGTATGCTGTACAGCAGGTGCATGCGTTAATACAGGTCCTTTGCCACAAGCGATATCACCTTGTTTTATTTTATTATAGTGAGGAGTTTGGGTGTCGTGGGTTACATCGGTAATCACTGCTAAATCCGGTTTTATGTGGTGTGCGACCATCGAGGCACCTCGTAAACCTACTTCTTCTTGGACTGCATTTACAATATATAAGCCAAAAGGTAGTTTTATCTTATTTTCATATAGTTTTTTAGCTACTTGTGCAATCATAAATCCACCTATGCGGTTGTCAAGCCCACGTCCAGCCAGATATCGTTCATTCAGGGTAATTAAGTCTGCGTCAAAAGTTACTACAGATCCTACATGTATCCCTAATTTTGCTACCTCTTCATCAGAACTACACCCACAATCTAAAATAGCTGTTTCTATTTCTGGTGTTTTAGATTTTTTATCGTCTCGGACATGTATAGCAGGCCATCCAAATACCGCTGGTATTGTATTGCCTTCTACATGTATTTTAGCACGCATGGAAGGAGTTATTTCATAATCCGATCCTCCATTACGAATTACATAGATGTATCCTTCTTTGCTGATATAGTTGACATACCAAGAAATTTCGTCTGCATGTGCTTCTATCACTACTTTATAAGCTGCTTTTGGATTAATAATACCTACTGCATTACCATAACTATCAGTAAACGTATCATCTATATAAGGATATAAGTATTCTAGCCAAATCTTTTGGCCACTAGCCTCATATCCTGTGGGAGAGCTGTTATTCAGATATTTAAAAAGAAAATTTTGAGTTGCTTGGTCCATATACATCAATCTTGTGTCAAATTATTATCTTATCATTATAACTATCTTAAATAGAGTTCTTGCATAACCGTCGCCTTGAGTCCTCTGGGTTTGTCAGTAATTTACTCAAAATCCTCCTCCTGCCTACGCGCAGGAGTGACATGATTTACTGTGGTAAACTCCGGTTTCTCGCAAATTCCTTCCTGCCCAGCGAATTCAATTCTTGGTTTTGGAAGAACTCTAATATTTGTATTAAGGGTTTCGTTCTGGTTTTTTAGTTGTAGTAACCAACGTTCCCTTATATGAAACTGTTTCCTTGTTACCATCTTCTGCAGTTATGGTTGTTATCCAATATAATTCATTATAAAATGGTAATATAAGACTTTTTTGGTTCAGTATTTTATTTTCTGGATCTGGTGGTAGGGTCATTTCTTGCAATACATAATCTGAGTCCATCCTATAGATAGATCGTTTGTCATCATTAAAAATACTAAATATGGGTTCTACAATAGGAAATTCATCTGCTAGAAACAATGGGAAAATTTCCCATGGAGGACGAGTTCTAGATGGAGGAAGGCCATTATGAACTCCTGGTGGATTTAAAAAAGTTATCTGATCATCTTTTAACGAGATTAGTGTACATGCATCACCATGCTTTGGGTAGCCTTGCCCCAAAATTATATTTCCATCCCTAACTGCTACCATACCAGTGAGATAAATACCTTGTTCAGTTTGTTTATGCTGCGGATCTATATTTATAGCTTTGAAATGTGGATCTTCTGTTGAAAAGAGCAAGCAGCCTAATTCGTCTTTAGCAGGTGCAACAGATTGTAATTTGAACATCAAGCACCCTTTTTTTTCTCCTTCTTGCTCGATGGTACAACTTGCTATATACTTATTTGTATCTATAGTAAGACCTGGGAAAAAAGTACTTAAATCTTCCGCATTTACTACTTTAGTCCAAGCTCCTGATTCGAGCTTATATAGATCTATGTTATTTCCTGAGATAGTCCCAAAAAACAAAGATTCTTGTTCTGTTGATCCAGCTACAAATACAAACGAATTATTAAGGCTAAAAGTAGATAAGCTACCAATTGGGTTACATGCTAAGTCATTTCCTTCGTTTGTAAATTCCCAACAGTTACCATCTTCATTGAGAAAGTAAGTAGCTTGTTTACTAGGTACATGGCAAGTTAGACCGCTGGCATTTTCTAAATTAAGCCCTGATAACGTGATGGGATGAGATTCCGTTTCCCATTTTAGATCCAAATTAACCGTGTCGTAGGGAGGCTTTTGTTTGCATTTAGATAAACATTGACTAGTAGTTGTAACAATTAAAATTATTCCTAGATACTTTAATAATTTATGTAACATAGCTTTTTTACAAGAGAAGTAATTCTTTATATGCCTTCGAAAATACTAAATAATTTCATACACCTATTCAAGTAACGAGCTTTTTATAATTTCTCTAAATGACGAAAAACTAAGATAATTATAGATATTAGATGATGTTTTCTATTTGCCTTTTAATGTGCCTATTTCTTTATCTATAAAATAAAGTCCTACACCAGCTTCTCCGATAACCTCAAATAATTCTAAAATTCTTCTTGCTGTTGTCTCTTCTTGGATTTGTTCCTGTACAAACCACTGCATGAAGTTAAACGTAGCTACATCTTGATTGTCCCAGCAATGCTTCACGATTTGATGAATAGCATGTGAAACGTTTATTTCTTGTTTTAGAACTAATTCAAAAACCTCACGCAAGGAGGTGAAATTTTGTTGAATGTCTGTTACATCCGGTTGAAAAGCTCGGCCTCCTGCATCATGAACATAATGAAATATCTTAAGCATGTGTCCACGCTCTTCTTCAGCTTGTTCATATAAATAAGCAGCCGATTCTTTATAGCCCATTACATCACACCAAGAAGCCATGGCTAAATATATGGCAGAGGCTTTATCTTCCATCGCAATTTGCTGATTCAGCAATTCTTCGGTTCCTTGCTTTAAGGATGCTGTGGGTCTTTTTATTTCATCCATATTTCTAATTTTGAAACAATGTTAAACATGTTAAATGAATTAGTTTTTTAACATCTATTTTATTTATGATCTTAAATAACCTAAGCACATTATACAAAATATAACTTAGATCTTTTAATCTAACCAATATATTAAGAATAAAATTAATTTTATAAGACTTAACTACTAGGTAAATGGATTGTGTCTGCCTTGTCGTGGTGTCAGGGCCACTGCCCTGACACTTCTCAGAATATTGGTAGCTAAGCTACCAATATGGCTGTTAAAGTTTTACATTTTTCCTAAAAATTGTGTATCTTAACTATATAATGTAGTATATACCAACGATAAATATATAGCTTTTAATAGATTATTTATTATACCCCTAATTTTAAATTAACCGGATTTAGTAGTATATACTATATTTGTAAAATAAACTAAGAAGGTTATATTTCTATAAAACTTCTACGAAACTTAATAATCTAGGTGACTTATGGCTATAATGATTACAGATGTATGCATTAATTGCGGGGCGTGTGAACCAGAATGTCCTAATAATGCTATTTATGAAGGAGGTGCCGCATGGAGATGGGGTGAAGGAACAGCCTTAAAGCAAATAAGTAAAGATGGAATAGTCATGGATGCGAATACTCCCCAAGAACCTTTGTCCAATGAATTTTATTACATCGTTACTGATAAATGTACGGAATGTGTGGGTTTTCATGAAGAACCTCAATGTGCGGCTGTATGCCCTGTAAACTGTTGTGTGCCAGATCTGCAACATCAAGAGACAAAAGAAGAATTATTAAAAAAGAAAAATTGGTTGCACAGTACATAATTTGGCTTAGTTTTGTTTCAATATCATAAAATAACTTTATTTGTAAAAAATTTAAATTTTTGTATAACTTAAACTAGATATGGCGGAAGCGTATAAAGAATCACAAGAAGTTTATTCAAGAAAAGTAAAGGCAGGGAAACGTACTTACTTTTTTGATGTAAAGGCCACGCGTGCTAATGATTATTACCTTACTATCACGGAGAGTAAAAAGCAATATAACGATGAAGGAAGTCGTTATGAAAAACATAAAATTTTTCTATATAAAGAGGATCTTAATAAATTTTTAGAAGCCCTTCATAGTACGGCAGAGCACATTAAAAAAGAATTATTGCCTGACTATGATTTTGATAAATTTAAAGAATTTAAGGCTGATAAATTTGATTCAGGTAAAAGATACGAAGAGGATGAGGAGTAATAGTAGCATCTTTTAGTACACTTATCCACGGGAATATGTTAATCTATATGTAGGCATTAGCTGGGTTGCCTGCGTATACTATATGGTAAAGATTGAGCGTTAAGAAGTCTCAACTCATGGATATGTTTTTTCTAGTAAATTTATAATGGCTTTGAAGTATGGTATTGTAGGTCTACCTAATGTAGGCAAATCTACACTGTTTAATGCGCTCTCTAATGGAAAAGCATTAGCCTCTAATTTCCCTTTTTGTACCATAGAACCTAATATAGGAATTGTTTCTGTGCCCGACGAAAGGCTTCAGACCTTGCAAGAACTTATTCAGCCTAAAAAAGTTATTCCTACTCTGTTGGAGTTTGTAGATATAGCTGGGTTGGTAAAAGGGGCTAGTCAAGGGGAAGGATTGGGTAATAAGTTTTTATCCCACATTAGAGAGGTTGATGCCATTGTTCATGTTGTTCGTTGTTTTTCAGATGATCAAGTAATCCATGTAGCTGGGCAGGTAGATCCTGTATTTGATAAAGAAATAATAGACCATGAGCTCCAGCTTAAAGATTTAGAGACTATAGAAAAGCGTATTGCTAAAGCTGATAAGACCGCTAAAGCTGGTAATAAAGAAGCCCAGCAAGAGCTAATTCTGTTGAAAAAATTAGAAGCTTGGCTCCAAGAAGGCCGAAATCTGCGTAATCTAGAATTAGATCCAGCTCAGGCAGACCTAGTAAAAACTTGGCAGCTTTTGACGATGAAGCCGGTGGTATATGCGGCGAATGTAGATGAAGCGACCCTAAAGAGCCGTACCAATCCACATGTAGCTCGACTCCAAGAGGTTATTCAAAAAGAAAAGGCTGATTTGATATTAATATCTGCTAATCTAGAAGCAGAACTAGCTGAACTAGCACCCGATGAGAAAATTCTTTTACTTCGTGAATATGGATTAGGTGTTTCTGGATTAGACCAACTTATTCAAGTTTCCTATCGTAATTTAAACCTGATTACCTACTTTACAGCAGGCCCAGAGGAAGTACGTGCTTGGACTATTCAACAGGGAACCAAGGCGCCTCAGGCAGCAGGCATTATCCATAGTGATTTTGAAAGGGGATTTATTAAAGCAGAAGTCATAAAACTTGCTGATTATCAACAATATAAATCAGAACTAGCCTGTAGGGAAGCTGGCAAAATAAAAATGGAAGGTAAGGACTATGTAGTGGAGGATGGAGATATTATGCATTTTCGATTTAATGTATAAAAGGAAGAAATCCTTCTCTAAATTGCTTACAAGTGCTCGCTTTAATGTATATGATCGTTGAACAGCTAACTGACTTGTAAAAATTCTGTAGGCATTCACGTCTACAAAAAATAATCACCAACCCTTTTAAGTTACTTTGTTTAAAAGGAAATACGTATAAGCTATAAAGTTCTAAAAACTAAAATAAAATCTAATCTAATATTCGGATGGTGCTCTTTCAATAATCGTTGTATTTCATCGCCTATTTGATTACGATATAAATCAAGCGTATGGACCTGCGTACTAGCTAAGGCCTTGGTCAGCGCTTGCACGTCTGAAGCGTCTATGTTATTACCTCCGTAAGCGTTCACGCCTATACGAAAAAAAGTAAAAATAAATGGCTATTAAAGATAAAAGGTTTACCTTAATTACCTATTTAAGGTGTAAAGTTAGCCTAGCATATCTTGATGAATCAAGAACTTAAAGCAATCATTGAACAACTAAGAG
>Ga0209935_1004706_pt1 | contig 12304 bp, 20 predicted proteins | sample ThiBio_1000_plan_2_FD_183958 | JGI IMG/M metagenome (GOLD analysis project Ga0209935, IMG submission 183958) | Wastewater bioreactor microbial communities from Cape Town, South Africa - Thiocy_cont_1000_plan (SPAdes) | ecosystem: Engineered > Bioreactor > Thiocyanate-remediating >... | reverse complement strand
AGCTCGCCGTACCATCCGGTCGAATCGTGAGCAACTCTCGCGATTGCTTCGGCTTAATGTACTCAAAGTCTCCATAGATCGCAGCGTGCGCCATCTCGTTCTTGTTTACGTCAGCGAGAGAGAGAGAGAGAGATCTCTTAATACCACGAGCGAATGAGCTTGCTTGCTTGAGCGAGAGAGGGGCAATGAACAACTGTCGTCGACGAAAAGCAAAGCATCTACTGATACCTGAGACTCGACGAGCTTATGGCATAGGGAGGTCCCACTGCATGCAAGCTCGTGATTGAGTTACTTATTGTGTTCCACTACTCGAGCCAACGTTCTTTGCTTGTTGCCTCTCTCACGCACGCACGCCACACACGCCACACACACATAAACAATGGGCAAGCGTAAGAGCAGAGCTAAGCCTATTCAACGTGCGGGTCCACCCAAGGTGCCGACCGTGTTCGATTGTCCGTTTTGTAATCACGAACAGACTGTGGAGTGTAAAATGTACGCATGATCGTGATGATGTCGATGATGTCGATGATGGTCTGACGCATGCTTTGATGTCTCGATCTCGATGCATCTCTCTCGATAATCGATCGAAACCTACAGAGAGAAGCAGAAGCAACTGGGCCGTCTGTCATGTCGTATCTGTGCCGCTAGCTATCAAATGAACATCAACTGTACGTGAGCCGAGTCGAGTTCACATGACGCGCGGTTCGGATCGGGCTCGGCTGACGAGATCGAGATACTATAGCGCTTCTCGGACCCGTGGACATCTACTCGGAATGGCTCGATCGCTGCGAAGAGGAGAAGCTGAAATCGCTTGAAGATGCCACGTTCGGTGGCCACGAAGACGACGAGCTCGACGATGACGATGAGTAGAGCCGACTCGACTTGGCCTGCCATGCCGTCAAGCTCTGACGCGACAACGCACGCACACACACACACACACACATATTTCTACACACGAGGGCAGAGGCACACGCATGCACATGGGTTCTTCTCGTGTGCGGTGCTCGAGATGCCAGAGTCACTGCTCCATCGGTGTGGTGTGATGTGTTGTTCTGCCGAGGCCACTACGACCAGCGCCCAGTAGTGTACCCATCAAGCAATCCATCCAACCACTGATCGATCGTGCCAACCCAATGTCTATCTCCCTACCTATCTATCAAGCAATCCATATGGCTACGTTCCCTCATTCATCGGTAGCGTCGCCACTTCGAGTTCCATCGTCGATGGGTCGTTCTCGATCGCCCTCGCGTTCATTCATTCGCTCAATCGCCACGCGCTTCGCACACCACTCTCCCTCCCGTCCCTCCCGTCCCTCCCTTCTCGCACACGCTAGCGCCTGGTGTTATGAAGAACCTCGTGGCCGTGATGCTTTCCTTCGTGGTAGTGATGCTCCTCGGGGCGGTGTCGTGCATCGACGCGGCGCCGGTATCGCAGACGTACGTGGTCGACTCGGTCGCGAACTGCGGCCAACCAGGCGACCCGGTCACGCAGCAGCTGTACATCCCCAAGTTCGCCGTCAACGTGACGTTGGCCAGTGGAGTATGGGGCGTTCGACCGGCAGGCGGCGCCTTCACGTACAAATACCCAGACGCATGGTGGAGCTTTGCGGCGCGATTGACGCCTGCCTCGTGCGAGATCGTTTCCGGCGCCAGCAGCGGCCCGTACGCGTGTCTGTCGGGCCTCGCGACCAATGTCATCGGGTCGCCGCAGATCTGGAACTCATCGGCCGAGGCCTTCCAAGCTGCCAGCGGCTCCGAGGTACACACATTCGGAACAAGGCGATTCTCACGTGTATGACGCGTACTCACTGCGGCTCCCACGTTGAATGTAGCTCCTGTTCAACGTGCCCACTCCCTCGTTGTACTACCTTTGGATCCAGGACAGTTACTGCTCCGACAATGTCGGTGTCCTCAAGCTTGCGTTTGTTCAATACAAGTAAGCCAGCGCAAGCGTAGGACTTTCTACGCGGGAATGCCACACTACAACTACACTGCGAATCTCTTTCGAAAGTATTGCGTGGCGCTCGTTCGAAACGTAAAGTCCACTGCCACATGGCGCCTGAATGACCGAGAGCCAGCAAACACACGTGCGAGAGAGCACAGCGATCGCCGAGTGAGTGCGAGAGCATCACACACACACATGTACATGGCAGCAACGTACTTGTACACTTGATGATAGCCAAACTCAATCACGCCCGTTATTCGCGAGTCTGGTGACACGGGCTGCTCGGTACCGAACAGGAAGAGCTCCTGGCCCCAATGTGTCTTTCTATCCATGTCGGAGCGTGCCAGAGAGATAGACGCATATGGCCAATATGAGTGTGAGCGACTCGCCCTGCGAATGGCAGCCGATAGATTGAGCGCACGCACGGATGAAAGGGTGAGGTGCACAACGACACGACCTCATCGAGGTCGCTAGCATCAGCGTAAGGTCCAAACAAGACTTGAAGCCATGTAGCGAAGCCATGGAAGGTCGTCGTGTCCTTGGGTGCGAACTCAAATCGAACACACGAGTACTGTTCCAGTCGATGAGATTGAGTAGCTCGCTCGATCGTAAGTGCGTGAACCAACCAATCAACGCACCTGTAGGTCCTTGACACTCGCCGTGGTCAAGTCAAGATCCAGTATCTGTTGCGCATCGGCGATCACCTGGTTGGCTTTGATCTTGGAGCTCCGCCACGGGTGCTTGCATTTGTGCTTGACGGCTTGTTGGCTATCTCAGAGCCCAGGAGTGAGCACAGGAGGCTTGCTGTTGGTTGTGTTTGGTCACGCAAGCCACGCACATGAGTGGCGAGAGATCGAGACCCGCAACGTCCGACAGGAACCACATGTTGTCCTGGAAGTACTTGGCCATCGAGATCGGCGCCAGGAACAATCGAGCACGCGACGGGAATAGCAGACCATCCTGTCATCATTCGGTGATTGATTGATTGTAGTGAGATCGATCAGTGACGCTCGATAATCATTTCAAGCGAATATGTGGGGGATGCTGGTGTACCGGCTTCATGAGATGGTCGCGAGCGAACCAAACGCTATCCAGCATTCCCTCCTATCGACATTGACGGATTCAATATCAAGGCGAGTTGGATACTCGAGATTGATAGATTGATTCGTACCGCGTACAAGAAGCATCCCATCCATTCGCTGACGATGATGTCGGCGGCTTCAGGGAGCACGACGTCTTCGATGCGTTGGTGGAACACCTCGACCACGGCTTGCAGTCGATTCATGGCAACCACCAAGCGAGCGGTACACGCCATCTCACTCGCCTCGACAGCAAACACTACGAGAGCAGCCGTGAGCAGCAGCATATCATTCGATCGTCGTCGCTCGACAAGGACGAACCTCGTCGAGCGCCAGCCTTGGCAGCGAGGCAGGAGAGGATGCCGGTGCCGCAGCCGACATCGAGAACGACCTTGTCGTGGAAGAGATGCTTGTTCAGCTCGATGGCTCGTGCGTACGCTTCGACACGTGGTCGATCTTGGAGCATCTCGACATGAATGGTCTACACATGCACAATGTTGGTTGATTGCAAGCGAGCTAGCTAGCCAGCCAGCCAGCCAGCCAGCCAGCCAGCCAAGGTGGGATCCTCGGTCTCTCAACATACAGGCTTGCCGTATCTGTATCGATCAAGGTGCTCCAGTGTCAGCAGCAATCCGATCGTACGTGTCGCAAGCAGGAACACGAGTAACACGAGCAGCATCATCACCACCATGGCCACCCACATCAACGTCAACGACTACGACGAACGACGACATCGAAGACATCGACGACATCAACAAGATCGCACTCTCCAAAGTAATGGGCATTCTCGTATGGATCAAAGTCATCGGAGCCTCCAGAACCAGCAGCGGCAGTCGTTGTAGTTGTTGTGGTGGTAGACGATGAGGACGACGACGACGACGATGATGAGTGCGACTCGAGCGTGGTGCTGGAGGAGGAGGAGGAGGTCGCTGGGCGCTCGGGGATTGGCGGCGGGGCTGCGGCCCTTGGCGCCGTGTTATCGTCCTGTTGGTACGATGCGTCATCGAAGCCATGTGAGGAGGGCGCGGAGGCGTCAGTAGTATCCGCCATTCGTTGGAGCTATGATCTCACGGCACACACACTCGCACACACACGCATAGGCTTGGTTGTTTGGTGTAGATATGTTGATGTACGGGAGGGAGAGTGGCGCAGCACGAGCAGCAACGAAGCGAATGCCGCTCACGTGAACCAACCTCGCTTGATCAATAGTCATAGTACAATTCATTCTGCTCTCTACATGTGTTGATAGTTGGATTGAGTGGATGACGATCACGCTGATCGACAGTAGTTAGATAGTTAGATAGTTAGATAGTTGTTGCCGGTTGAGTTGGATCGCGTCGCTCATCTCACGAGATGATGCACTTTCGTTCGGCACCTGGTGGCGATGGAGGCGGAGGCGACTCGGCAGCTCGTATGGCAGCAGCAAACACACGCTGTACACTCTCAAAGTCGCGAGCGGAACACTCGAGCACTTGATAGGCACCGATTTGCTTACCGAGCTGGATCGCCTCGGCCGGAGTCACGAGAGGCTTCTCGGACTCGCGTCGAGGTTCGGCACGCAGGTCGGATTTCGTGGCCACGAGCACGTACGGTACTCCTGGCTGGTAGCGCGTGAGCTCGGGCACCCAAACCTCCGAGACGTCCCGTAAGGTGTATGGCCAGTCGATGGTGAAGCAGATGACGAATGCACGCACACCAAGGTATGAGAGAGGCCTGAGGCGATCGTAGCCGTCTCGCTGAATGTGCCAAACACGCACAGAGCGCGTGAGCGAGTTGGCAGAACGTGTCGCGATCGCGGTGGCAAGCAGCTCACACGTACGGTGCTTGTATCGACCATCTTGAACTCCCTATTGAGCCCATCGTAATTCAGCTGAGCCACTTGGCCATAGTCAATGTTAACGACGTGTTCTTGCGTGCAGGCTCGACCATCGATGAGCGCCTGCAACAACGACGACTGCAGCAACAACAACGACACGTGCGTGTGTGTGTGTAAGTCACGATACATCATCACGAGATGCAGCGCACTCTCATATGTGTGGGATGCAGCAGGTACCTTGCCGACTTGGCCATCGCCAACCATGGCGATGATGAGTTCTGCGGAGGACATATCGACCAGAGCGGGCGGGCGAGCAAGAGAATGATGAACGACTTCATTACGAGGCGGCGCCATTCGTTTCATTTCGCATGGGAACTCAGTTATCGCGCGCAGCAAGGGTTGTGTTGTTACTCGGATATGTACACAAGACTTTATCGCAGTGGAGTTGTACAAGCCAGCCAGCCCCCATAGAGGCACAGTACTGAATAAATAAGAGGCGCCGCAAGGTAGCGCCGACGCGATTTGGAGCAGCAGTAAAGGAAGAAAGGAAGGAAGGAAGGTTTGGTTGGTGAGTGGGTGGAGGTGCCGGAGTGGAGGTGATTACATCTCAGCCGAGCTGTCGCGAGAGAGACTGGCAGCAATGTCGACCGAGAGACCCTGAGAGAGCTTGCGAATCTCGTCCTTGATGAACGGGTGGCGCTTGACCTTGGAGATCGAGATGCGCTTCGAGGCGTTCTTGCACATCATGCGCGACAGCAGGTCGATGGCGTCGCTCGTGAACCAGACCGACCACTGAGGGTCGGTCATGCAAATTGCCCACGCGGTCTCACGGTCGCTCGGGCCCCAGAAGGGATAGCGGCCTCGGAGCATCACGTACAGCACGGCGCCGGCGCTCCAGACATCGAGCTCGGGTCCGTAGACCATTCGCTCGATAAAGGTCTCGGGAGCGCTGTAGTGCACGGTTCCGCCGCGAGCGCGCATGGTTCGCTGCTTGGGCTCGAAGCGCTGGCTGAGACCAAAGTCGCCGAGGAGCACGTTGTGGTTCTCATCGAGGAAGATATTGTCGGGCTTGATATCACTGCAGCAGCGGAGCCAAAAACGCGGTCAGCCAGAGAGAAATGAAAAAGCACACGGCACATCCAGCGAGGAGAGCGGCAATACGTACACGTGGACGATGTGGCGCTTGTGAAGGTAGTCGAGAGCCAGAATCAGTTGTGCAAAGATACGCTTCGACTCGCCAAGGCTCAAGCGGCCACCTGGCGCTTGCGTAATGTGGTCGTGGAGGTCGCCGCCGAGGGCGCGCTGCATCACGAGAAACGCGTGGCCTTGCAGCTCGTAGCGGTAGTGCAGCTCGACAATGTGCGGGTGGCGCAGCGAGGCCATGAGGTCGGCCTCGTCGCGCGCGCACTCGAGGCTGCAGTTCGAAGGCTCGATCTCCTTGATGACGACGGCACGGCGAGAGGTGGTGCAGTGGCCCAGATGGATACGGGAGCGGAAGCCGCCAGCGACGGTACGCTCGATGGAGAAACCGAGCGAGCCCAACGAGGCGACAGGCGAGGCAGTAGCGGGGTTCTGAGGGAGGGAGGGGTCCATGGCGATGGCAGGATAAGAGATAACAGAGGCAGGAGGAGATAGTAGATGGTGGATAGGAGGAGCGTCGTGGTGAGGAGGAGGTAGCGGCCGTGAGGCGGCGGCGGCGGCGGCGGGGCGAGGAAGCAAATACAACTGTGGCAGCGGCGGCGGCGGTAGGACCAGCCAGGAGCTGGCGCTCGGCGTCGGGATTTCTCCATTCGAACGAAAAAGAACGCGCCGACCGAACACAGCAAAAGTGCTCCGGCGCCGAGCCAGCCTGGGCCACCGAGTCCCTACATACACCGCGGGCGGCGAATGCAAAGCGCCGAGGTGCTGGTATCGCCGAGCTCGCCGACGTGACCGCCGCCGCTCCGGCGAGGGCTTCCGAGACTCGCCGAGGCTGATACCGAGGTACACACATCCGAGCGAACGAGCGGCCGGGCCGCGCCCCGAAGCTCGCCGAGCCCAGCTGTCAGTCGAGCGCGCCGGCCGGGCCGAACAGCGCATCGTCTTCTGGCTGGGTGCAACAGTTGAGCGAGAGCTTGCGAATCTCGTCCTTGATGAACGGGTGGCGCTTGACCTTGGAGATCGAGATGCGCCGCGAGGCGTTCTTGCACATCATGCGCGACAGCAGGTCGATGGCGTCTGGCGTGAACCATGCGGGCCACTGCGGCTCGTCGGAGCAGATGGAGGCCACGGTGGCGTCGTCGCTCGGGCCCCAGAAGGGATAGCGGCCTCGGAGCATCACGTACAGCACGGCGCCGGCGCTCCAGACATCGAGCTCGGGTCCGAACACGCGGCCGCCGAGCAGCGCCTCGGGGGCGCTGTAGTACAGCGTTCCGTAGCGCGCCTCGATGCCGCAGCCGCCTCGGGGCTCGAAGCGCTGGCTGAGACCAAAGTCACCGAGTACCACGTTGTGGTTCTCGTCGAGGAAGATGTTGTCGGGCTTGATATCACTGCAGCAGCGGAGCCCACACACAAGCCAGCCAGCCAAAGTACGCCGGAGCAGCACAAAACGCCGGGCGGGCGGAAGTGAGTTGCGATGGCGACCGGAGCGCGCACCAAAGCGGGCAGGTCGCGTTTTGGCGCGCTGATCGTGCCGCGGCGAGTTGCACGACGACAACAAAAACCCGCGCCACCGCACAGCGCCCGCACAGCAGCAACAGGCGACGCTCTCCTCAGCAGCACTACGTACACGTGGACGATGTGGCGCTTGTGAAGGTAGTCGAGAGCCAGAATCAGCTGTGCAAAGATACGCTTCGACTCGGCAAGGCTCAAGCGGCCACCTGGCGCTTGCGTAATGTGGTCGTGGAGGTCGCCGCCGAGGGCGCGCTGCATCACGAGAAACACGCGGCCGCCAAACTCGAGCTGGTCGTACAGCGACACGATGTGCGGATGCGTGGCGTCGCTCAGTAACTCGGCCTCGTCGAGAGCCAGCGCCCGTGCGCTGCTCTTGGCCATGGGCGACACGTCAATCTCCTTGATGACCACCGGCAGCGGTGCGGTCCTGCTGCAGGTTTTGGCCAAGTGGATGACGCTGCGGAAGGGGCCGTCGAGAGTGCTCTCGATCATGTAACCAAGTTTGCGCAGTCGTGAGGCGATGTGCTCGCTCGTACGAGGGAGGTGGTCGGTGTGTGGCGTGGTCATGGCGAGAGAGAGCGAGAGAGAGAGCGAAAGAGGAGTATGGTGGGTGGTGCACGCGAGAGCAGGAGCAAGTGAAGGCAGTGCACGCGCCGTGGCCGTGGAGGGAGGAAGGTAAGTTGTAATGAGCTGCAACGCGCGGTGGCTGCGCGCTTTTGTAGGGCGCCGTAGGTGTCGTTGGTACGGCTATGAAAACTACGCTGCTCGGGCAGTGCTGTTGCTCGGCGCACGCGCGCCTCACCACACGACACTCGTCCTGCTCGCGTATCTGACCTCCGGCTGGCCCGCCATTCCTCCATTCGATCTCGGACCCAGTGGCGGAGCAATCCCGAGGCGGGCTCGAGTGATCGTGAGCGCCAGCGAGGTGCAAGTGCGCCAAGTTGCACATCAAGTTGGGCAGCTCAGTATGGCAGAGTGGCGTTTCCGGAGCGCAGCGCGGCTGTAGCGAGGCGTTGCTGCTGTGGTTGCTGCTGTGGCGCCAGGCTCCTCCTGCCCAGGAGCGCAAGCAAGCAAGCACCCAACTACACCTCTACACTGACTGGCGTTCAATCGTTCAATCGTTCAATCGCTCATTGCAGTGCACTCGCGTTCGTGGTTCGCCGGAGATGGAGCTCGAAATGACATCTTGGTCTTTGCTTGGTTTGAGCAGAGCTGGACCTTCGAATTGAACAACGGGGCAGTAGCTCGCCCAACCAAGCTAGCCCTGACACGGTAACCCAGTACGACGCACCTTGGTCTGGGAAGTGGCTTGGGCTTGGGCTTGGGCTTGGGCTTGGGCTTGGCAACATTAGCTTAGCTGAGGGAGCGTGCTGCGGTTCAGGGCTGCTTCGCTGATATTCGCTCGGTGCCCTCTCTGACCCGTGAGACCTCTTCGCGTGAGCGCCTTCATCATTCGTCGCTCGCTGCCATCCACCGTCGTCTGCTTATGAGCGAGTCTCCATCGGCCAAGCGGAGACGATTGAACGGACCATCGACGGCGCATTCATCCTTCGCTGCTGCTGCTGACGACGCCTCAGCCTTCGTTCTACAGCCCACTACCGACCACCACCTCGACGACCACGACCGCCGACTGCCACCACCACCGCCATCCAGCACTGCAATGGCCTCGACACCGGCTCCACCTCCAAGCGATGAGCTCGAAGTCGACGACTCGTTCTACAGCCGCACTCGCTACGTGCTGGGCGATCGTGCCATGAACCGCATGGCTCGCTCGAACGTCTTCCTCAGCGGCCTCGGCGGCCTCGGCCTCGAGATCGGTACGTAGCGAGGGCATCGCGCTCGATGCCACGCCTCGCACTCGCGCGCACTCACGCTTGCTATCGGCCGTAGCCAAGAACGTGGCGCTCTCGGGCGTTCGGCGCTTGACGCTGCACGACACCAAGGCCGCGACGCAGCTCGACCGCGCCACGCACTTCTATCTGACCGACAACGACATTGGCCGCAACCGCGCCGAGCTCTCGCTCGCCCAACTCGACGAGCTCAACCCCTACGTCTCGGTCGACGTGAGCACTCACTCGCTCGATACCGATCTGTCGGTGCTCGATGCGTACCAGGTATACCAATCCATCATCGGCTGCCGCTGACCTCGAACGATTGCTCGCTGACCTCGCTCGCTCGCTGCTGCTAGTGCGTGGTGATGACCGACGTGCCGCTCTCGACCGCCAAGCGCATCAACGACTACTGCCACGCGAAGGGCATCTACTTTATCGGCGCCGAGGTGCGAGGCCTGTTTGCGTGGGCCTTTGCGGACTTTGGCGAGGCGTTCGAGATCTACGACCAGAACGGCGAGGAGGCCGCCGAGGTGCTGGTCGGCCACGTCGACAAGGGCGCCACGACCCTCGTCACCGTGATCGAGAACCAAACGCACGGCCTCGAGACCGGCGATGTCGTGCGCTTCTCTGAGATCAAGGGAATGCCGCAGCTGAACCAAGGAGAGTACAAGGCGCAGGGTACGCACTCACTCTCGCTCGCGGGCACTCGCTCGCGGACTCGCACTCATATGCTCCATCCTCGATTGCAGTCATCACGGCCGCCAAGTTCTCGATCGAACTCGACTCCAGCTCGTGGCCCGACTTTGAGGCCGGCAGCGGCGTGATGCATCAGGTCAAGAAGCCGCGCACCATGTCGTTCAAGTCGCTCGCACAAGCCATCGAGTCGTTCGAGCCCTTTGGCGACGTGTGCTTCTCGGACCTCGGCAAGCTCGACGTCGCCGCCGATGCCCTGCGTGGCGTGCGCGCCCTCGACCACTTCGTCTCCACCAAGGGCCGATTGCCCAACGCGTGGGACTGGGCTGAGGCACAGGAGATCGTCGCCACGTGTCGCTCGCTCGCAGGCGACGAGGCCGTCAACGAGCGCATGGTGCGTCTCATGGCACTCACGGCGCAAGGAAGCCTGTGTCCGATCGCTGCATTCCTCGGTGGCGTGCTGGGTCAAGAGGTCATCAAGGCCCTGTCGGGCAAGTTCACGCCGCTGCACCAATGGGTACACAACGATCGCTCGCCCTTCCGTCCTTGTCGTCGTCGTCATCGCCATCGATGCTCGTCACAACCAAACTCATTTCTATGCCCTGACGATGGTCGGTAGTTCTTCTATGATGCATTCGAGCTGTTGCCAGCTGACGCCGGCAAGGAAGAGAGCTTCAACACACAGCCCTATCAGCCCAAGGGCGATCGCTACGACGCGCAGGTGATCTGCATCGGTTCCGACTCGAGCAAGTTGCTGGCCGAGGCCAAGCTCTTCGTCGTTGGTTCGGGAGCCATCGGCTGCGAGCTGCTCAAGAACTTTGCCATGATGGGCGTCTCGACGGCCGAGACCGGCCGCATCATGTTGACCGACAATGACTTGATCGAGAAGAGCAACCTCAGCCGCCAGTTCCTCTTCCGCCCCAAGGATATCCAGGTACGGACGGAGCTCGAGCACCATGACTGACCTGGTCGTCGGCCTCGAACTCGAATGTCGTTTGGTTTGCTTACACGCGACGTGCCGAGTAGAGCCCCAAGGCCACAACCGCCGCGGCCGCCGCCACGGCCATGAACCCCGCCGTGCACATCAACGCCTTCCTCGACAAGGTCGGCACCGCCACCGAGGCCAAGTTCTCCGACCGCTTCTTCTCGGCGCTTGACTGTGCCGTCAATGCTCTCGACAACGTCGAGGCGCGACTCTACATGGATCAGCGCTGCGTCACCAATCAGAGGCCGCTGCTCGAATCTGGCACCCTGGGTCCCAAGGGACACACGCAAATCATCGTTCCGTTCCTCACTGAGTCCTACGCTTCTCGCCGTGATCCTCCCGAGAAGGTACGCTATTCATTCGGCAAATCGCGTAGTGCCTTGCATCTCCTCACCGTTCTCGTTCTCGTTTCTCCTCGCGATAGGACGTGCCATTTTGTACACTCAAGCTGTTCCCGGCCAAGATCGACCATTGCATCCAATGGGCACGAGACTTGGTCTTTGAGGGCTTGTTCTCCACCAAGGCGATGGAACTCAATCGCTTCCTTGGTCTCAAAGATGTCAAGGAGGTATGATAGAACCATTCAACTATGTGCTCTCTCTTCTGCTCTTTGTCGATCGATACTCACACTCTTCTCGTTCATCTTGTAGCGAGTTGCTGCCAACGACCAAGAGCTGGCGCGTTCCTTCCGCATCGTTGCACGATTCCTCCGTAAGCGTCCGACTTCATGGGCTGATTGCGTGACCTTTGTTCGCCTCAAGTTCCAGCAACACTACCACAACGCTGCCTTGCAACTGTTGTTCAAGTTTCCGCTTGACCACAAAGTAGAGGACGGTACGAACAATCTGTGTAACTGCCACTGGAATCTATCAACAAACTGATCGCATCCGTGACCATCATCAGGCCTGTTCTGGGCTTCGCCGAAGCGCCCACCAACGCCGATCATCTTCGATACCGCTGACCCGTTGCACATGAGCTTTGTTCGTCATGGAGCGGCCCTGTTCGCTGCCGTGTGGGGCGTGAAGCCAGGCTCGACTTCCGATCAGGATCTTGCTCAGGTATGCCGCGTAGCCGCGAAACCTACCGCAAGCACTGTGTGAGTGAGAGCGAGAGAGATTGATTCACTCCATGAGTGGCAATGCCGTGCAGATTCTCGCTGGTGTCTCGGTACCTCCGTTCGTGCCAAAGACCTCCAAGCACATTGAAACCGACGAGAAGGCCAAGCCCAAAGAGACGGTGATCCAGCAAGACGAGCTGGTCGGCTACCAGCATGAGCTCCTGGCGTTCCTCAATTCCGTACCGC
>Ga0209935_1004705_pt1 | contig 12305 bp, 15 predicted proteins | sample ThiBio_1000_plan_2_FD_183958 | JGI IMG/M metagenome (GOLD analysis project Ga0209935, IMG submission 183958) | Wastewater bioreactor microbial communities from Cape Town, South Africa - Thiocy_cont_1000_plan (SPAdes) | ecosystem: Engineered > Bioreactor > Thiocyanate-remediating >... | reverse complement strand
GAGAGAGAGAGAAAACAAAAAGTTATTTGAAATATTGAGAAACAAAAACAAAACAAAAACCTGTTCCGAGATAAGTAATCGCGAGTGAAACCGATGATAGACCGCTAATTAAAATCAGAACTGCTAATGGTGCACGACGACCAATTCTATCCGAAAAGAAACGATCACATATTGTTTTGTCTAATAATTGTTCCTTTTTTTTTTACTTATAAGCAATGCCAAGTCCCATGAGAAACGAGATGAATTCAGATGAATTCATTAAGACAAAATTCATCGTTGGATGTGGTAGAATAATTGGAAAAGTCGTACATCGATAACAAAACGATGTTAGAAACCATAGAGCAATCAAACAGATAGTTATCATTCGAAGTTGTTGATTGAGAAACAGACAAAAGATCGAACTTGTTTGAACTTGCAATGCATCTTGAGAGAGCATTGGTTTATCGTAAATAATCGTTGCTGGCGCGCCAGCTGTGCCGATTTTATTCAAACCTAATGTCGTTGGCTTTTTATTCGAACAAAGTTGCAAGAGTTTATTGACGCGTGAGACACGATGACTGTTCACATACCATCGACGAGACTCAGGTATTAACCTAAAACGATACATCACGAATAAATGTGCAATTTCAATCATTTTTCTTTTACCATGGATAGCAAAGAGTCAATGTTGTAATCAATGAACCTAAAATAAATGAACTGAATTGTTGCAACAAGGAAAAAACAACACATGAAAAGTCTTTCTTTTACCAAGTAATTGTATATGACGCCAATCGAGAAGAAAGAAATAGGTAACACCTATGATGATTCCAAAGACAGGAATCGATGCGAGAAGAAGACAACTAATCTGTGCTCGATGTTTGTATTCACATGATTCGATAACCATAATAAAACCAAGCAGAAGTAAACCTTTATTTAAAAATCCAACAGGCCATCGAAGAACAATAAACAATGAATAAGTTGTTGTAAAAGCTGCTAATGATCCGAATAACTATCAAAAAAATTCAAACATTAATTTCAATCAATCATATTAACATACCACAGGTATATACAAACACACTAAGAGCATAATTTTCCTTCCATATTGATCAGCTAGAATGCCAACAACAATCAAACCAAGAAATTCAGCAACTAGAAATGACACTGAACCGGTCATTAAATTCCTTCGATTCGTTTGTCCACATGTCAAATGCCACTAAACATCGAGAGCTCAATACGTGATTTCAATTCTCTTCCACAACAACAAAAACTCACTTCATTGACAATTGTTTCATATCGAATTTCAATATCCTGACTACTACTTCCGAACCATTCCTGACAGATTGGCCAGTAACGTTGATCATTACACGGACAACAATCTGTTTGATTCGAATAGTTAAACAACAATGGCGTTTGATAGGTTGTACAGTTGATGGGTGTAAATGGTTGAATATAGATTGACCATATATTCGAATGGAATGTAAATGGTAGATAGATCGTACATAATAATGCGATACTAGCAAATTGAAAACGATATATTGTCGAACAATCGTTTGATTCCATATGAATGGCCGACGAGTCGTATGTTCAATTCAACATTCACAAGCGACAAACTAATTGTTGTTTGAGCTTGTTAACATTTCTCGTTTGTTACTATTACTATGGGTCGAATACAAACAAAAGGATTAGTCGTCGAAGACAACATACGTAGATACTGTCTGACTTTGTTGTCATGTTCTCTTTTTTTTCGTTTATTAGACTGTAATCGTTAGTGTCTGAAAAGTTTCATTAGAAGAAAAACTATTCGGAAATGTTTTTAGTTCATTAGCAAATGCAATTGAAAGTTGTTCGAGACATGTTCGATTGACTAGAAGAGTTGTAACAGAAAAATCACGTTTCCATTCCGAGTAATTCTTATCATCGATTGAATTGACATGAGCGAAGAGAATTTTTCGCATTCGACGAAAATTCAATCGAGCTGTTGATGTCGAATCATCGAGTGATGCATCACCGGCAAGAATTTCATTTGGTAAAATCCAAACAAGATAAATCGAATCATTGGATTTAGCTACTTTGATAATATAACGACCGGGTTCATGATTATGAAAACACGATGAAAGATATTCATTTACGAATGGAAGAAATGAACATTTATCAAATGAGATCAGATCGTTTTTATTAAATGAACCAATCGAAGCTGAACAATGAACACATTGAATTGCATCGTTTCGAATTAGATTCGATGAGACATATTTTTTTGCCATAATCAAACAATCAGTTGATTCAACAATAATCAATTCCGATTGAAGATCGATTGGTTCAGGTAGTTTAATATCTTGTTCATGCTGATGAGCATTACAAGATCGATGGCAATAGATAACTTCATTGATATCATCTGCATTTGTATTTGATTGTTGAATAAGTTTAAATGTTTGACTGGGAAATATTTCAATTGGCGTTTGGCATTTCGCACAATGAAGATTAGTTAAATCCAATTGTGGACGAGTGTTCAATATTGGTCGACGAAGAAACGGAAATTTAAATGTTCGTTGAATCTGCTCGTTTAATTCCGGTGCATCGATTTCCGTCGCTTTATTCACATCAATGATCAAATCATTGAATTCAATCGAACCTTTACCTTCGAATACAACTCGATCGGTTTGAATACTACATTCGCTAGATAAAATAACAACAAGAATCAGATTTCGTTGTAATCAATATATACGTATTTACATTGTTGACGGAATATTAAAAATAAATAATGCTTGTTGAAGATTTTGTAAAAGATCAACATGAAGTTGAATCATCATTTTTCGATCGCGAAGTGAAATGAAATTAATGTTTTTACTAAACCAATCAAAAATACTTCTTCAACGACATCTGTTTTACAAAGCCCTACATCCAAAAAACAGCCAGCGTCGTTGTCGTTTCTTTTTTAACTTTCTTTTTTTAAGGTTAGATATCAAGTTCGTTGCCTTTCTTTCTCCTCTCCAGCTGTGGACATAGTGTTAGTGATAGAAAAAAAAAAGCCAAGAGTAAATCGAGTATCATTAGGTGATAAAAGAAGAAAAGTATATATGTAAAACACCGAGTCGATATCAATCATGAATTTGATTTTGATGTGTGTGTGTCAATATAATCCGAGATTGTCGTACAGGATTTTTTTTTCTCAAAGTTATATGGTGGCATACGAGAGTTGATGGATCAAATTGAGAAGAAAAAGAAAAAACGAGAGAGACAGAGCAAGAGCCATTCAACATTGAGTATTAGAATAATAATAATAAAAGAAAAGAAGAAAAAAAAATGAGACGAGAAGAAGGCGACATATAGTTCGATTGCATTTGGTCAGTCATTGTAGCAGCAGCAGCAGCAAGACAAAGAACGCAAAACGAACACGCGTGCACGTAGAAGAGGAGAAGATTTTGTTCAAATAAAAAAAAGTTAGAGAGCAAAGAAAAGAAGAAGAAGAAGAGAACTATTCTTCGCAGTCGACTACCTTTAACGGGCGGGCATGCGAGTATATACTCACCTGAAAGAAGGAAGAAAGACGAAGAAAATGTGATGCATAATCTCTAACTGTGTATGCCGTTACTATTTTAACGAACTTGTCCTCTCTCTGTGTTTTTTTAAAAAAAGAAAAATCAAGTTTGTGTTTTTCTTTGCCAATTCAACAAAACATACACATATATTTAATCGTTTATTACATCTCCTTTCAGGATTGATATACGTTTATGGTGAGCGTAGCTAAAGTAAGTTTAATACTTGTGCGCGAGTTTGTGCGTGTGTGTGTGTGCGGTTTGTTTCGTGTCTCGAAAATATAATAAGTTCTGATTTTTCGATTTGATTAATTAGCATCGAGTTATCTAACATGTCAAATTCACCGGTATTTAAACATTGATAAGTGTTTTCTTTTTATTTATGCTTTCATTGTATTACATAAAAAAAAATAAAAATAAATCTCTTTGTAAACGTTGTGTCGTTGTCGATCAAGAGAGAAGAAGAAAAAAAAAGAAATTCATGCCTATTAAACACATACACACGTAGATCTTGTTGATCTAGGTTTATTCACACGCACGCACGTATACGTAATGGAAAAAGATTGCTTTACTTTTTGTATAATGTGTGTTGTCTAAGATTAGGTTAGTTCGAGAGAAAAAGAAATGCCTTGGAAAGCAATGAGTAGTTGTTTTGTACAGGTTGGAATCGATTTTCAAAATGAATACGAGAGATAAATGCTTTTTTTTTCTAGGGTGATCATGTGTGGATTGATCCGCGCTCTGGCAGCGAGTTCAATGTCGAAATTGGTGCTCGCATGGTCGGTACACAAGCCGGACAAATTGTTCTAATAGATGATAATGATCAAGTAACCAAAAACGAGAGAAAATGCATACATATTCTCTCTTATCATTTTCAGGAAGTTCGATTTCCTGTCCAAACAAAATTCCGTCCTATGCATATTAGTTCAATTGAAGGCGTCGACGATATGATCTTACTAGGTGATCTCAAAGAATCTGCTATACTTCACAATTTACATATGCGTTATAAACACAATGTTATTTATGTATGTAAAAAACAAACAAACAAACATTCTTTCGAATTGTTTTTGTTTATCTAGACATTTACTGGATCGATTCTTGTTGCTGTTAATCCTTATAAATTACTAAATATCTACAATATTGATAATATTCGTCAATATTCAAATCGAAAAATTGGCGAATTACCTCCACATATATTTGCCATAGGTGACAATGCCTATTGGAGTATGAAACGATATCAACATGATCAATGTATAATTATCAGTGGTGAAAGTGGCAGTGGCAAAACTGAATCAACAAAATTAATTCTACAATTTTTGGCAGCAACAAGCGGTCAACATTCGTGGATTGAACAGCAGATTCTCGATGCCAATCCGATTCTCGAAGGTTTGAATTTGTTTGACAATCGAAAAGCAAATGTATAATTCAATTGAATTTTTCATTTCAGCATTTGGTAATGCAAAAACAGTTCGAAATGATAATTCATCTCGTTTCGGCAAATATATCGACATACATTTTGATAAACGTGGTGCTATCGAAGGTGCCAAAATCGAACAATATCTACTAGAAAAATCTCGAATTGTCTCACAAGCACGTGACGAACGAAACTATCATATTTTCTATTGTATGTTAGCTGGTATGAGTCCAGAAGAAAAACATAAATACAATCTCACATCAGCTAGTGATTATATTTATTTAAATCAAGTAAATTTTCATGACAAAGAAAATAATAATATCTAAACATTTTGTTCGATGTTTTCTATTAGCTTGACGGAACAATTTATTGTGATAGTCGAGATGATGCCAAGGAATGGGTGACAATTAAAAGTGCCTGTAAAGTGTTGATGTTTAGTGATGATGAATTGAATGATATACATCGATTATTATCAGGTGTTTTACATTTGGGAAATTTGAAATTTCAAGGTAAAATCTTTCGATTTATTTGATTGAGATTTATTGATGTTTGTTTTAGAAACAACGATTAAAAATATTGACACATGTGAAGTTATTAATCCGAATGTTCTACGAATAATTTCGAAGTTATTGAAAGTAATAAACGAAAAAAAAAACCTTCGATTCTTAAATTTTTCTTTTGTTTCATAGCTCGATGAAAACGGTCTACTTGAGGGTTTAGTTAAACGAACAATCTTTGCTCATGGCGAAGCAGTTGTCACACATTTAACTCAAGAACAAGCCGTTGATGTTCGGTAAACATTGCTCTAGTTCTCTTTCGCCATCAATTTCTGTCGTTTAGTGATGCATTTGTCAAAGGTATTTACGGCAAAATGTTTATTTGGATTGTCGAAAAAATTAATTCAGCAATCTACAAACCAAAAGAACAGACAACCTATCGAAAAAGGTAGACTTTTCCTTTCTAAATGTCGAAAGAAAAACTCAAACGAATTGTCTTTTGTTGTTTAGTTTGGGTATATTGGATATATTTGGTTTTGAAAATTTTCAACGTAATAGTTTCGAACAACTTTGTATCAATTATGCAAATGAAAATCTCCAACAATTCTTTGTTCATCATATATTTAAACTTGAACAATTAGAATATGATAATGAACATATCAATTGGAAACATATTTCATTCGAAGATAATCAACGTATATTAGATTTAATTGCTATGAAACCAATGAATATAATTGCATTGATCGATGAAGAAAGTCGTTTTCCCAAAGGTACCGATCGATCATTGTGCGATAAACTTCATGTTAATCATTCGAAAAATGAAAATTTTATTTCGAGAAAAACTGAAAATGTCATTAGTTTTGGTGTTCGACATTTTGCTGGCAATGTCTACTATGATTGCGAGAATTTCTTGGAAAAAAATCGTGATACATTCAGTCAAGATCTTATGAAATTATTGCAAGAAAGTCGAAGTAAATTTCTTCGAAATCTATTTCTCAATGAATCTCAAATTGGTACTGAAACACGAAAACGTGCGCCAACACTTGGCACACAATTCAAAAAATCCTTAGATCAACTCATGAGTATTCTTTCGGCTTGTCAACCATTCTTCATTCGATGTATCAAACCGAATGAATACAAAGCTGCTGATGTAAATTTCTCATTGACGTCGACTTTTGAGTTCGTTCTTATGTTTTTCTATGATTTAGAATTTCGATCGAGCATTAGTCTGTCGACAATTGAGATATTCAGGCATGATGGAAACAATTAGTATCCGACGCAAAGGCTATCCTATTCGACATTTATTCCGAGATTTCGTCGATCGATATCGTCTGTTAGCACCGGGCATTGGTCCTGCACATGTCGAAGGCGATTGTCGTGCGGCATCAGAGAAGATCTGCAAAGTAGCTCTCGCCAATCAAGATTATCAAATTGGCCGAACGAAAGTTTTCCTCAAAGTAAAATTTGAAATCATCATTTGTTCGCAAATCGAAATTCGATTCTAGGATGCTCATGATGTTTATCTTGAACAAGCTCGTGAACAAATCATGGCCAAGAAAATTCTTATTCTTCAAAATTCGATTCGTCAATGGATTGCTCGTCGGCAATTTCTTGCCCTACGACAAAGTGTTCTTCTCATACAACGTTACACTAAAAGTCATCGTGAAGTTCGACGTTTTCAAATTATGTCCAATGGTTTCAATCGTTTGCAAACACAATTTCATACGCGAATGTTAACACTTCGTTATTCAGTTCTACGCGAACGAATGCTCAATCTTCAACGTTATTGTCGAGGTTATCTTGCTCGACAGAATTGCCGTCAAAAATTGCAAGCCATTGTCACGCTTCAATCCGGAGTTCGACGTCATATTGCTCAGAAACAAATGCGTCGTCATCGACTGAAAGAACAAATGTATCAGACGATTCAACAGGAATGTTTCGAAGAAGAAAAACGTTTGATTCCATCGTTGGGCGCTAAACGAGCTAAAGAAGAAGCACAACGAAAATATCAAGAACGTCTTCGTGTTGTCGAACGAGAAATTCAAGAACAAGAACGTCAAGAACAACAACGTGCGAAAGAAAAACGCGCACTCATCCAACGAAACACCTACACAGATGATAATGATTTGTTTAATACGATGTTTCCATCGGGTGGTGACGAACGATCCGTACCTACTCGTCGAACAACAACAACGACGGCCGGAGGTGGCATGCAATCAACATTAGGCAATATCCCTCATTCAAATGAAAATATCGAACGTATCGATAAACCTTTGCCATTGCCGATACAAGATGAAGATTTACGAGAATATACATTTGCAAAATTTGCATCGATCTATTTTCAAGGCAATGCAACGCCGAATTATACGAAGAAAACACTCAAACAACCACTATTAGCAATCAAATCCGAACGAGATCAATTAGTTCGTTATTTTAATTTTCAAAAAAAAACAAACATTCGTTTTTCTTTGATTTTTAGGCAGCTTTAGCAATTTGGATAACAATTCTTCGTTTCATGTGTGATCTGCCTGATGTTCGAACACCGAGCACTATTCAACACAAACAATCGATTATGACAAAGATTCACTCGACGCTCGGCAGAAAATTCAATAAAAAAGACCTCGAAGAAGCACAAAAACTCAGCGAATCCATTGATAATCAACCTATTCAATCACCAGTCGACGATGAGCCAACAAACGGCAATAGCTCAGTGAAATCAACGAATCGTTCAGTTAAACAAAAACTTGTTAATATGACATTGAAACGTAAATCAAAACTATCGACAGACGCAGCTATAACACGTCTCAAAGATCTCGATATTCTCGCATCGAATCGTTTGTCAGGCGTGAATCCATTCTTAGAAGATCGTCCGACGTCAAACTTAGAAAAACTTCATTTTATCATCGGTCTCGGCATTCACGTAGCCGAACTACGCGATGAAATCTATTGTCAAATCTGTAAACAATTAACATCGAACACTTCATCGCAATCATTCACTCGCGGTTGGATTTTACTTTCATTATGCGTTGGTTGTTTTGCACCATCGACCAAACTTATCAAATATCTTCAAAATTTCATTCTTCACGGACCAAATAATTTTCCGACATATTGCTACGAACGTTTAGCACGAACAATGATGAATGGTCCACGTACACAACCGCCATCATGGTTAGAACTGCAAGCAACTAAACATAAAGAACCATTGCTACTTCAAATAACATTCATGGACGGTAGTTCGAAAGCATTGAAAGCCGATTCGGCAACAACAGCTCGTGAATTATGCGATATGCTCGCGGAAAAAATCAATCTAACCGATAAATTCGGATTTTCTCTCTACATTGCACTGTTCGATAAGGTTTCTTCGCTTGGTTCGGGCATGGATCATGTCATGGACGCCATTTCTCAATGTGAACAATACGCCAAAGAACAAGGTACTTTAGAAAAAATCGCACCTTGGCGATTATTCTTTCGTAAGGAAATCTTTGCACCATGGCATAATCCTCAAGATGATTCTGTGTCGACGAATTTAATCTATCAACAAGTTGTTCGAGGTATTAAATTCGGTGAATATCGTTGTGAAAAAGATGATGATCTAGCTATGATTGCTGCTCAACAATATTACATTGAATACGGTCGTGATATGCATATCGATCGTCTTCGTGAATTACTTCCTCATTACATACCAGACAATCAACTTGTTCAAAATAAAGCTACCGAACGATGGCTACAAGTTATTATTCATACACATAAACGATATTTTAATAGTACGAATGAATCAATTCCGATACTTCGTGTCAAAGAAGATGTTGTCAACTATGCACGATTTAAATGGCCGCTGTTATTCTCGCGTTTCTATGAAGCTTATAAATTCTCGGGACCGACTCTACCGAAAAATGAAGTGATCATAGCTGTCAATTGGACAGGTGTCTATGTAATCGATGATCAAGAACAAGTTCTACTTGAATTATCATTTCCTGAAATAACACAAATTCTAAGTAGTAAATCAGCTGGACGACAGCAAAGTAATAGTTTTACAATAATTACAATTAAAAATGACGAATACACATTTACATCGAACAATGCCGATGATATTCGAGATTTAGTTATTAATTTCTTAGAAGGTCTCAAACGTAAATCACGTTATGTTGTTGTCATACAAGATTATGATTCGGCAGGTCAAGGTTTGAGCATTCGTCGTGGTGATTTAATAACTCTCGACGAGGATCAACGTTCACAAACAACAACAACAACAACAAAAGGCACACTTTTCGGTCGAAATGAACGTACAGGTACAACAGGTGAATTTCCAACCGATTGTGTTTATACACTTCCAACACTTTCGAAACCACCTCAAGAAATCATACAAATCTTTGCACTGCAATGGTCCGATGGAAATCAACAACATAATCCCAATGAACATTTATTTTCTGGCAGTGGAACGAACGATAGTGATTTTGCACCTGAACAAGGTTATACTCTTGAAAAGTATGCTGAAACTAATTTTCGACTACCACCTAAACGAACATGGTCGAATACATTTGCTCGACGAGGTAGTACGAATAATAATAATGGCGAATGTCTTTGGGCATTTCAAAAAGAACCAATTCGACAACCATTGTTGAAGAAATTACAGGAAAAATTAGAGCTCAGCGAAGAAGCTTGTGCTTGTTTTATGAATATTTTGAAATATACGGGAGATTATCAAACTGGTTTACGACGTCGACCAACTAACGAACTTACGGATGCAATATTTGATCCCGCGCTGAAACACGTACGAAACGAATCGATTTGTTTTTTTTTCTTTTAAAGAAATAAAAACGAATTCTTTCTCTCTAGGAAATATTAAAAGATGAAGTTTACTGTCAAATCATCAAACAATTGACGAATAATACAAATCAATCAAGTGAAACACGAGGCTGGGAATTAATGTGGTTAGCAAATGGTTGTTTTGCGCCGAGTGCTGTTCTCCTACGTGAAGTTAATCTTTTCCTACGTTCGAGAAAACATCAACTAGCTGCTGATTGTTTCGGTCGATTGCAACGAACACTCAAGTAAATCAACTCTTGCTGTTTCTCTCCTCTTTAAAAATTGAATTTCTAGAAATGGTCAACGTAAACATCCACCACATCAAGTCGAAGTCGAAGCTATTCAACATATGACTACACAAATCTATCACAAAGTCTACTTTCCCGATGATACATCCGAGGCATTCGAAGTCGATTCATCGACTCGTGCCAAAGATTTCTGTCGAAATATTGCCGATCGTTTGAAATTACAATCGAGCGAAGGTTTTAGTCTATTCGTTAAAATTCTCGATAAAGTTATCAGCGTGCCCGAAGGAGACTTTTTCTTTGATTTTGTTCGACATCTTACTGTAAGTGAATCTTTTTCGAGAAGAGAAACAAAAACTACATCAAATTTCTATTAGGAATGGATTAAGAAAACCAAACAACGAGAAGATCCACCGAAATATACCTATCAAATCTTTTTCATGAGAAAACTCTGGACTAATGCCGTGCCAGGCAATGATCGAATGGCAGATATTATCTTTCATTATCATCAAGTACAAATATTAATTTAAGAAAACAGAAATGATTGAACTATTTTTTTATCTAGGAACTGCCAAAACTCATTCGTGGCTATCATAAATGTTCGATTGATGATGCTGTTCAACTAGCTGCTTGGATTTATCGCGTGAGATTCGGAGATAATACATCACATTCTGAAACTATTCAGTAAATAAAGATTTTTAATAAGAACAAGGAACAAAAACGACACAAATCTCGTTTAGATTGAAAGATTTTCTACCAGCAGATTTAATCGATAAACTTCAACCAGCTGATTGGAAAAAAGTAAAACGAATTATCATTGAATTTTAAATCACGAGCGAGTTTTTTTCTTGTCTAGCGAATTATGAGTGTACATGCACAAACACGTGGTATATCATCCGAAGATGCGAAGATTAAATTTTTGAAAATTCTCTACCAATGGTCGACATTTGGTTCGGCATTTTTCGAAGTTAAAGTATGAAGATTTGTCTATTGTCAAGATCGATTTTCATGTTCTCTTTTCAGCAAACATCTGATCCAAGTTTTCCCGAACAGTTGCTTATTGCCATTAATAAAAATGGTGTGAATTTAATTCATCCAAAATCGAAAGATTTACTTATTACTTATCCGTTTACAAGTATATCGAATTGGTCAAGTGGAAATAATTATTTTAATATGGTAAATTCGATCTTTCTGTTGAAATACACATCGGTTTTCGCTTTCTATTTAGACTGTGGGTGATATCGTTCGTGGTACACGTTTACTTTGTGAATCACCATTAGTAAGATTCGTTTACTAATTAACAATTTTAATTGAACTTTTTTTGTTATGACTATTTAGGGTTATAAAATGGATGATCTTTTGACTTCATATATAAGTCTAATGGTTCAAACGATGCATCGTCAATCAGCTTCACGACAATAATAGTGCTTTTTAATTAACAATTTTCTTTTTTCTTTTTTCTATTTTGTTTTTTTTGTTGTTCGTAAACACTTAATTTCTTTAACTGCTATTACTACTGCTTTTTTTTCTTTGATTTTATGACGATGAAAATGGAAAGAAAATAACTTATTCGTGTCTATAGATATTCTCAAATAATTATAACCGATTTGTTCTTCTTGTTTTTTTTCTTCTTTTTTTTTGTCCATGTCTGGTATACAGACATAGTGTTTGTTTTGAAATATTTGTGATTGAATGAATATAAGAAGTAATTTAAACATCACAGGAAGCTTCGTTTCATAGGAATCTATGTGAAAATAAAAACGATTTGTGTATGTTGATCGATTCTACCAGATAGAATATGCTTATGATTCGTTATTACTCAATCTCAAAT
>Ga0209935_1004704_pt1 | contig 12305 bp, 13 predicted proteins | sample ThiBio_1000_plan_2_FD_183958 | JGI IMG/M metagenome (GOLD analysis project Ga0209935, IMG submission 183958) | Wastewater bioreactor microbial communities from Cape Town, South Africa - Thiocy_cont_1000_plan (SPAdes) | ecosystem: Engineered > Bioreactor > Thiocyanate-remediating >... | reverse complement strand
AGCATTAACAATAACAGAATGAGCATGCCTAGAGAAAGCAGAAAAAACAATACAAACCCCTGGGTTGAGTTGGTTGAACCAACTGATCGTTGCTGAAATTGGGTGGAGGGCCATACTGGGTATTCTCTGTATTTAGAATACGTTAAGGGGAGAACAGGATTGAGATTCTAATTTTAAGTAAAGCTACCGCGTTCATCAGGGCCATATGGCGTTGGTTCAGGTTGAGCCGAATAGCTTATAGTTCTATCTGGAAAAATGCATAAGATGGTGTTGAGGCATGGTGAAGTTAATGTGGTGAGATCAAATATCATTACTTGCCGCACGGCGGGCATAGAAGGAAGATTGTTGTTCGCGGATTGATGCTGCCATCTCGTTCAGCTGTTTCAAATCGGTAATCTTGGCCACATCCGAGGAGGATTCTTGTACTCTTTGATCATACCAAACCAGAATTTCATCCAACCCTGTACGCGAACAATTAACTTAAATGTTTGGTGATGCACCGATACAAAATTTATCTCACCATTTAGTTCAGAAGCAGGAAGTGCAAACCGCTTTGACTGAAGAAAGAGGTATTCTTTGCGAAATTGAACGGCAGCAATGGTTCTTTCTAACGTAGCCAGCTCTGAACTCCATAACAAACCAGACGCCTCCTTCTTGTCCATTTTGTTTTTTTTTTGCCGAAGCACAAAGCGTAGTGGTAATTTAGGGACTCCTTCCTTCAGCGAAGCAATCCTGATGGAATGAAACTTGCGAGGGAATTACATCAGGAGGCAGGCATTGGTCACTCTGACTTGAGCTAGACAGAAGGAATTACACAAGGAGAGTTGGGAAAGGTATTTATGCAGCCTTGTCTATTTGTTTAGGTTTTTGTTTCGTCAACCACACACCACAAAGATCATGCCTCAAAACGCGTTTCGGTTTCCTCTCGCCCTCTTCGTCTTCGCCGTTATTCTTGCTACAGCAGCTGCCGCAGGGTCAGCTGGTTGTGGCTTGACCTCTCCTTACACCCTCGGGGCTTCCAACCCCGTCACTATCACCACTGTTGATGGGAACAGGACCTATCACGTGTACATGCCAACGATCTACAATAACACCCGACCTACCCCAATTGTTTTCCTCTTTCACGGTGGATTCGGTACAGGCACTCAAGCCGAGTCAGCCTACAAACTTGACCCCGTTGCAGAGTCCAACAACTTCATCGCTGTTTACCCCGACGGTATTCAGGCGGCGTGGAACGCGGGGGAATGTTGCGGTTATCCTATGACTCACAATATCGATGACATCGGCTTTGTATCAAGCATGATTGATTCCCTTGAATCGCTGTTGTGTATTAACCCGGCTGCCATCTTTGCCACGGGTAAGAACATTCCTCTCCAAGAATTTAAACATATCTTCGTTTTTATTTTCGTTTAGGTATGTCTAACGGAGCTCTCATGGCTCAACGCGTGGGATGCCAGCTATCGAATCGTATTGCTGCGATCGCCCCGGTGGAAGGAACCCTCGAATACTTTCCCTGTAACATATCGAAACCTGTAGCCGTCTTTGAAATTCATGGCACAGCCGACAAAAATATCCCGTTCAACGGAGGATATGGCTGTGGCGTCTCTGGGACAAACTTCACCTCCGTCCCCGTCACCATCCAGACTTGGATTGATGCCAACGCCTGCTCTTGCCCCTACGCCGATCAAGCAACTTGCGGTCAGGAAACCCTAACGGACGGCGACGGCACGTGTACCCAATTCGGCACGTGTAATTCCGGGGGCAACGTCACTCTCTGCGTTATCGAAGGAGGCGGCCACACTTGGTCTGGAGCTGGCGCCGGACAGATAGATTTCCCTGGCTGCAACAAGACTGTGGGCACCTTTAATGCCAGCTTGAACATGTGGAACTTCTTTGCCTCGACCATTCCCACTTCGTCAGCCACAACAACTGGTGCCTCATCGGATGCGATGAGGATTATGCCGTTCTGGTTTCTCTTTGCGCCTTTTCTTTTGGCATGGACTGCGTTGAATGTCTTTGGCTAACAAACTGGGGTCAAACAATAAAGCGCAAATTTGAAATACTTCTTGTAATTCCAGATCCGATAAAGATGCCGAAGAGAAAGAAGACCGCTACTCAAGGGGATCAGGACCCTGGTCTGGAAGCAAGTACCAAAAAATATAAAACCAACGATCAAGATGAGGATGAATTTCTTGATTTGCCTGAAATGGTACTTGCCGAAGTTATCAGGTAAACTTTTGATTTTATTTTAATCTTTATGTTTGTATCTCATATGTTTGAAAGGCTGCTACGCTTACCGGACGCGCTTACGTTAAGGCTCACAAATCGATCGCTACACAGCTTAATCACGCGTTATAGCCACCCAGCAAACTATGTTCAGGCCTTAATTACCAGAGTCTTGTCATCTGAGCAATGCAATGCCAGAGGTAAGGGGAACGCTTTACATTTGTTGCTGATCTTTTACTAGCGGTAAGTTGCTATGAACCAGCAGCCACAGAGGAACACGATGATCCGGACTCAATTAACGTGGATCCTCAATTCGTCCTCGATTTGGATCATACATTGCAAAGGATTCAAAATAAGATCAGTGGAGAACTTCAGCTGCGTCGGATTTCAGATTTGAGCTATTGGCTCGACATCGCCAGCTGGGATCCGCCTGACGCTGTACTAGCGATTGATTTGGTACTTTGCCTTCTTTTTCCCGCGCAAAAGCTAATCACACACATCAAAAAAAGATTAAACATGTAGAGGTCCTCAACTATGTGAACGAGGAAGGCAAACTAACAACCTACATGATGTGTCAATTCACTATTGGTGTGCCTTTGTCGAATGAGGCCCGAGCACCCCTTCAAGTCGACTTCATCTTCTTTTCTGGCTTCGATGACGGGAAGGAGGCGGAAGAAAAACTTCTGTCGATGGAAGTCATCACCCCCTCGGAGGAACTCGCAGAGGTGTTAAGTATATCTACAACCGCTCACACGACGGTGTTGAATCGATTGGAGGATGGTGATATCGAATGTTTATTCGCAACCACCTTCTTCTCAACCCTGGCGAATAAGTTAGGCATCTCTTCGTCATGGAGCAACCACCGGTTGAGTTTATCTCCTTCTATTTTCTAAGAAACTCAAATTTTGTTTTTCTTAAACAAGGATGGCTTCTTGGATGCTGTTATGCGCTTCATGTGACCCTTCCGTGATTGATGATTGTGAAAGTGACGAAGGCACAAGGTATGCAGCTACTACATATGATAATTGGTATCTAATTCAACTTGTCAAATCAGCGAGGAAGGCAGATTTTTAACTGGTGCCGAGATGACGTTGACTAGCGAGGATGAAGCATCATTGCTCGGCGGTTTAAACTCTTGGGCAACCGAAGATCTAGAGTTGCTAGCCAAGATAGGTAGGAAGAGAACAAAGCGGACATTGCCATCCTGATATGGTATTCTTTTAGCACGAAAGCTTCAATGTCATCTGCGGGTTCCTAATATAGTCACTGAGAATCTGGCCGCCGATTCGAAGCACCAAATAGATCCTGCGGAGTTACGGAGATTGCTAGGTCTGATCCGAATCGAATCAGGGCAGCAGATCTATCTAACCGCAGGCGATAGGCCAAACGAGACCAACGCCGAGATTGTGATTCGAATGGGGTTGCCTTCATCTTCATCGTCCTCATCATCATCAGACAAAGATTCGCTCTTTGCTGATGGGCAATTCGTAATTTTGAGAGGAACCTACTGGCGCTTTCGTCGTTGGCATCCCGACGATGAACCTGATGTCTCCTTCACCCTATCCATTGAATGTCATCACAATTTAAACGTTGCGGAATTACTGAACTTATCGATACATGAAAGTCACTCCCTCCTGAAGGGAAACTGCATCGGTATGCCAAAACAAAAAAATTACCTAATCATCCTAAATATACAACTTCAGGAAAGAGAAAAGAGAAAAGCGCCTCTTTAACTTCTGAAAAGACGACCTTGCAAGCATTGTTTAAGGTACTCGGCCTTGAAAACTGGAACAGCAAGACACTGGCTTTATTTCTTCTGTTGTGCTTGGGTTCCGGTGTGCCCAAATACCACCGTTCGATGTGGGGAAGACCTGTTCTTGCTATTGTTCTTCCGCACAGGCCACAAAACGGAAACGAAAATTTTCGGTTCACTCACCCCACCGTTTTCCCCCTAATAAATTGATTGAAATCAAAAGAATCGTCGACGTTGATCAGCAACAACAAAAACAGAACAAATACTAGTATTTTATTGGGTGCCTCAATTCCGAAAAACAAATTTAAAAAAGCAACGAAAAATACACTGATTTGATTGGCCACTCCTTCATTTGCGGGCTAATGAAACAGACCGCGAAAATCCGTTGGATCATTGCTGCAACGAATGAAAAACTGAGGCGTTCCAAACTCTAAATTCTCATTTTTTTACGTCAAACAAACCCAACAACACCTCATGAGAGCATTCTCCGTTTTTGCTCTGGTACTCTCCTTTGCGCTGGCCGCAACTGCCACCTGGACTTATGGTCTTACACCCAATCCTACTATCCAATGGGTTTCTCTCCAAGGAGATCCGCTCGCGATCGATGTTACATCTCAATTGAGTGACGACTCCGACACGCCACTTCACAACCAGAGCTCCCCGTTTGCCTTCAGTTTCTTTGGAAGTGCTGCTCCGAGTGATGAGCTGGTTCTGAATGCAAACGGATACATTTCTTTCAACGGAAATACCTCCAATGCTTATCAGGTTTCTTGCCCGTTGCCGGTGAACGACACCTTGTTGGCTAATCGTGCCTTCGCCTTCTACTGGACGGATTGGTGCTTCGTGTGTGGGGCGGGTCCTCGCGAAGGCCGTGCGTACTTTCGATTCTTTGAACCTGGTTCCTGTCCGTATCTTGCAAAACAAAGTGAGGGCTGTCTGCTGGTGGACTATCAAAACGCGACCGATAACAACGGGCTTGTGATTGGCAACGTGAATGCCTTCGTCTTCACCTCGGGAGTGATGCTCTCACAGGTCAAAATCGTGCCGACCGGCGTATGGGGGGAGCCATCAGAAGACGATGGGGCTTTGTTCGGTAACTTATACCGTTTGATTTTCAAGGCTTAACGCGCTGCTTGTAGGAATTCAAGACAAGAGCCAAAACGTTGGGCAAATGTTCCCTAACAGCAGCTGCGCTTGGTTTACCGGAGGTTATTTGAATCAATCCTTCGTAGGACCTAACGGAGGCGAGTTCAGCTTTGCGTTCTATCCACCGTGCGGAGTAATAGGTAACTTGACGGGACCTGTTCGCGCGGACGGACTCGGATGCGGCTGCGGAGGAGGATTCTACCAAGACAACATCAGCTGCTTCCCTTGCGCGTCCAACCAAATATCTGACGGTGTAACTTGCTCCGGTTGCACCGCCGGTTTGGTTCCCAACTTTAACCGAACCTCTTGCGTACAACAATCATCCGGAGCTAGCAACGGGCCGCAGCTCCCTCTCCTTCTTCTGCTCAGTCTGCTTTGTATGTTGTTCTTGTTTGTGTAAGCGCGCTTCTTTATTAATCTGAAAGTGAACTTGTCGCGTATTCCATAGTTCCCGCTTACCAAAACACTTGCCAAAGTCTATGAGGATGATTAACAAGCGGGAAATCGCATATCCATATTAAGGTTTCTAGATTAATTAAGCAGTAATACAACTTGACGAGCTTTCCTCCTTTTGTTTACTCGTCACGGCAGGTGGGTTTCTATGGGTGTCAACAAAGCGCACCCAGCGTGGTGCTAACAGATCCCTTTAAGCAGTGAGAGGCAACATTAAATATCACAGCTGCGAAGCGGGAAAGAGGTTCAAAGAAACTAACCGCAAGGGGTCTCCTTTTAGAGTCTCTGTGATTCTGAACTCAAATGGGCCGGCCATAAACTTTTCTCGATCGTCGCGCCAAGAAAAGAGACACGCTCCGGCTCCGTTATGAAACGGATTCAATTCGATGATCATCACTTCATTGTCCTCCCGCAAATAAAAATCGATAACTAGCAACAATTAAATGAGTTCGGGACAGCGGGTACCACACGCAGAGACAACACCATACCACAACCTACCGTAGCTCTGATGAGATATCTTTGATTTAATTCGCTCAAAGAAATCGAGGATGAGTTTCTGCACTTCCTGTTTTCTGCTGATAAGATCATCATCTGGTTAGATCAAAAAAAAAAAAACAAAGGATTAGAGTGAAGTGAGAGCAGAAAGAGAACACTACGTACATTTCAGGAACGAGAAGTACTGAGACTGTGGGTTATTTCAAAAGCAGAAAAGCGAATCAGCCATAGTGCATGTAAAAAACGATTATTTAGGCATTACCATTGCGTTGAGCTGGTTGTTATGCACAAACGCTCGAAATTCATACTATTATGGTGTAAGAAGCGAATGAAAGATGAGGGTAGTTACACACCTGAGGCCGTGTAGCCACCTCATCCAGCCATTCTCGGACGATGAGCTTGACATCAAATCCTGCTTCCTTGAAGGAGGTAGCCTTCGATATATCTTCACTCACTCGGGCACTTTTGGTAAGGAGCTACATAGGAGGAGGAAACAATATTGTTAAAGGGCCTTGAGAATGTGTATATGGCTAAATACAGTGATCGCATCGGCACCAGTTGCGATTCGCATGGATTTGTTGGTGGCCATCACAAAGGCCTTGGCTTCTTCGTTGGCATCCCGCTCTTCGGTATCAATGTTGTCCAATTCCTTGTAATTTTGTGTTTGGGTTAGATCAGTGAAGTAAGATGGACAGGGAAAGCATCATATACCTCAATGATCAGTTGTTGCAGTTGAACATTGTCATAATCATAAATCTAAACCGAAACACTAGGTTAGCAAAAGAATTCTTTGAAATAATCGCTACAATTACCGGCACATCTTTGGGCGATCGGGTATTAAGTTTTACAAAGGCACCGCGGGGAAACTGGGTAAGCAATTCATCAATGCGCATTTCAAGCTTGATTCGTAGGAGTCAACATTGTGATCGAATTGAAAATATTTTGTTACCGTTGACAAAATTTCTTTGTCCTTTTGCTCTAGGGTTTCGTGTTTATGATGACTCCTGCAAAATATGTCAGCTAAAATAGAAGTGGAGCAAAATTACTTGTAAATGGCCTCGCATTCATCGAAGGTTAATTCGGTTACAACGGTTTTAAATGTATGGTTGCAGAGTTCCTACATAAAACTAAGAATTCATGCGCTTGGTATTAGCGGGCTTACCTCATACCAAGTTTCAATCCCGAAGCTGAACTGGTATGCTTTTCTTCGTGAAGGTAAGCGAAAGCGGGATTGTTAATCTTTACCTTCGATACATTTCTATCTCGGACTCCCGCACTCCTTTGGCCCGAATTTCTTCATTGGTAAGCAGCAGACGGCTCTGAAACCGGGTAGAGGCAGTTGGCTTCTCCTCTGCTGCCTTGTCGTCTTCCATTCTCCCTTCCTCGAGTCGTCGTTCGCTGAACCTTCATGTCTTCGTCTCAATTCTTGGAACCAAGGGGAGGGGGCAGCAAGCACAAGAGGTGAGCTCACTAGCCTGGCGTTCAGCGCACATCCTCTGCATATGCTGCCATGAATGATTTACTTCTTAGCGTTCGTTGGCCAGGCTTGTTTGTTCCCCTTCATCCAAAAGTGCTAGCTTCTCGGAAATTGCGTTCCGAACCACAGATGGTGCCGGTACAGTTCGTCAATCGATGGTAGATGCTGAAAAGCCTCCAGGCCAGGAGCTCCATATCAACTCTGAGAAGCCAGAGCAGAGCGCTTCACTACCGGTCTATTCCCCCTTGCTCTCAAACATACCCCGATCGACCTATGTAACCAGCACAACCGAAGTACCGTTCGTGGCCGATTCGAACGGCGATGTGGAACATCCTCTCATTCCAGCGGCAGAATCTTCTCATTTTGTCATCTCAACGCTCCCATGGCTCTTTAGGAAACCGAAGAGGCACCTCATTATATTCGTAATTCAAACAATAACCGAAATAATTATCTCATCCGTTCCAATCATCGTAATAATTCACCCGGAAGATATCGGTTGGGTCCTCTTATTCTTTTCGCATTTGATTTGGTGCGTTTCTCTTTTTTTTTTGTTGAGAATGTTGAACTGATTTATTCGTGTAGCGGTATTGTGATATTAACGACCTCCCTGTTGTTGTGTCCGCAAAAGTGGATGCTACACTACTTCAAATTCGATACGTTAATGTTTTACTCAAGTAAGTGGTCTCTCCATGCAGCATTCTAATTTTTTGATTAATCAGTCGGTGCGATCATAACTGCTGGGCTGTATTTTTCTTTATCTGCACCAGGCGATAGTCGCTGGAGGTATTGTTAAAGCTTTCAATCTCAACTTGTAACATAGTTATGCTATTTCGCATAGGATTCCAGAGACCGTGGTGCAATCTATTCTTATTGTAATTTTAAGCGGAGCATTCAGAGTGATGCTGAAGCACTATCCTTGGGACAGGATCTCCATCTTTATTTATAAGCTTAATCGGGCCTATGGATTTCTTGTATTCATCGCAATACAACTTGTACAGACCTACTCTGATCTGGGCTCTGGAGAAACCACAGCAGGTGTGCTTTCTCTCAATGCCCCTTCCGCTAAAACTCATCTAATCTCCTTGCAGAGGAGTTGGCGGGACAAAGCTTGTGGGTAGTTATCATTGTAACCTATCGTACGGAGATGTTGACTATGGTTGTCCAAACTGAAGCCGAGTTAACTAAACGACTACGGAAGAAGAAGGCCTCTACCGTAGTAGATGTATAACAACGCGAAGTGTGAAATAGAGATATTTATTAAAATTACTTTTTGGATGCACATTTCCAAGCTCAGGGTAAATCGGTGAGGCTCTTCTTGGGTGGTAACACGCCTTCAGGGTAGACAATCTTTTTGGGGCCATCAGGCTGCCTAACAAACTGAAACAGACCATTAGAGGTTAATTATATTTTTGCTGATAGCCTTACTTTGCCGTCATGCCCAGTATGCCCACCACCTGCAATCCTCAAATTAGGGGCTCAGACAAGGCGATGTTGATTAACCGCTCACCTGTATTTCCAGACGTTTTCCAGCCGCCCTTTTCTTGGATAACTTGCGGTTTAACCTTAGGTACAACTTTCGTTGCATCAGCTGCTTTACGCTAATAAATAAAAGGGGTGTCAATTAACGGCGGGCTGAACTATCTTCTGCAAACCTCAAACGCAGCTGCCTTGTCTGACATCTTGCTTCTCTTGTCTTGGACCGGTATTTATTGCGCGCAATTTCAGCTTTTCTGGGAACACAGCAATTAATTTAACAAAGAACGGAGGATGCATCACTTCGTTGGGCGCCTGGATAAGGCGATAAAGCGGTCTCTAGTGGTAAACCTACATGTTTTCTGTAACCAAAAAATGCACACCTTGCTTATATCTCTTCGCAAGCCTTCAGAATTTAACAGAGGAATCGAAAATGTTTTTCGCGAAGCGAAATTCGGTTCGCATCACTTCGATCTCCTCATTCGCGTATTTGAGCACTTCGACATGCTCGATACATCTACACTCAAGTTATCTCACAGCACCTCGGACTCACCTTCCAAGCTCAACAATGAGAATATGCAACGATTTCTCGCGGGCCTACCTCAGCTATTCGAAAAAGCGGAGGAGGAATGGCGGACCTTCGAAGGAGAAGGCGACGATATTGTGGAAGAGGAAGGAAATGAGTTGAGTGAAGGAGATGCGTTGTGCGCGCTGGGTGGGATGTTTGAGGACGGCTTGGTTGTAGTCGTAGATGTACAGGCCGCGTTTGATATCTATCAACGATTGTCTGCGCGGGGACACTCTACGGCACTATGTGGCGTGGGGTGGTTTTACGACCTAGGAGGGGGTGTTGTTGAACCGGATAAACAGAGAGCATTCCATTACTACCAACTCGCGTCTGACAAGGTAAGTTTTACAAAGAATCTCAAGGGATCAAGACTTATCTTTGTTGTTGTTATTCAGGGAAACTTGTCAGCCCAAAGGAACGTGGCTATTCTTCATTCGCATGAGGGCATCCCCGAAGCCGATCCTCGGAAAGGAATTGAACTCTATGAAGATATCATAACTAAAACAGAAGGGAAAATGTTGAACGCCGTATTTTCGTTGGCATACTGCTACGATAACGGAAAGGGGACCGCCAAGGACCCGCGAAAAGCTGCGGCGCTATACAAACAAGCGGCTGATCACGGACATGACCGAGCCCTTGTTAATCTTGGGGTCAAGGTAAATTTTTTTTATGTTGAGGCGTGTAGAACATATGACTCTAAGTTACTCTCTATATCTTTCTATATCTTTTAGTATGAATATGGAGACGCGGGGTTGGTGAAGGATGTGGATAGAGCGGTGGATATGTACAAAAGAGCTGCATTGGCTGGCAACGCTGTAGGAGCGAATAACCTGGCCATAAGTTATTACAACCGGAAAGAACATGTGGATGCTGCCAACTGGTACATGACAGCATTCTATATGGTAAAGTATTCCTCTTCCCCCCCACCATCTATTGATTAACAAAACTCGCATTGTAGGGAAATAACGATGCGAAGCGCCAACTCGTACGAATTTTTGGACAAGGGCAGGGTGTTGCACAAGACATTGCCAAGGCGAAGCAGTTCGGGAAGTAACAACAATAAAGGTCAAGGAATCCCTTTCGTGTTCGTCCTCATCCTTCTTGGAAAAACGAGGAACAAAGAAGAAAGCAAGATGAGCTGGCTGCACTTGTATGACACAGTCAAAACTGTCCGAATAGAGGACCGGTAAGGCTCAGACAGTGCGTTTACTTCTCTAAATGCCTCTCCAGGAAGTTGGGGATAATGTATTACACTTTGCTCCTTACAACCTTTTTGTATGTGATTATGTACAACGTCATTTATCAGAAGGGGTATTTTGAATATGAAACGCCTGTAGGCGCTGTCGCAACCGAAATACAGCGCGACGTAAGTCCCCTCTGTTCCTCTTTCATACGCTAACACAACCAAACAGGTTGCGTTCGAAACCACTAGCTTGCATTACTGTTCTGGATCAGTCGCGACTGCTTCGTCAGGAGCTAAAAACTGTATTATTTGGGACAAGGATGAGGCTTTCGCAATGGGTATCTCTCCTCCTCACATCAAATGAAACGTGTCGTATTTATATCTCATTTCAGACACGAAATCGCTTGATATCGCAACACATGTGACAGATCATATTGAGGAGAGGGTGTGCGCGAAATCTGACACTCGGTGTTCCACAGTGTGGAAGGAAGTGGAAACCGAGGAGTACTATCTTGCCGATATCGAAAACTTTAAAGTACCAATCAATGTTAGCAAAAATTAACTCTAAATCTCTATCGAATTAGATTCATGTACATCACAGCATGCAGGCCCCAATGTTCTTTGAGGAATCGGGACACTCGCATGCCTTTGCGGAGGGCAACAAACACATGAGCGGAGTACTAATCAGGGGACAAGGCAAAGGCAAGAAAATAATCTACGAGTTTCCTGCTGGAGATTGCGACGCATTTTCAGTCAAGGACTTGATCGATGCCGCTGAAGCCAATCTCGACTCCCTATGTACTGTGTTTTTTTTTTTTTTTTTTTTTTCTCCATTTTTCCCCCCTATTTTATGTGTTTTGTTAATCACTTTTATCTCATCAATAGCTAATGCGGCGGACCATTCAGGACAAACATGGCGAGAGACTGGGCTGATATTCCACGTAGATTTGGCGTATGTATTTCTCTTCTCCCAATTTCTAAATATTTATATTTAACGACATTGAAGATACAACAACATCCGATGTGATGGCCGCTTGTCTTGTGCTTTTGGTGCTACACCAATTACTTATCGCTACAGGGTATACCACGTGCCTGAAGCTGAGGTACGTTCAGTCATTCTCTTCCACTAGCCAGTTCCCGGAAAACCAGGCTAAAATCTTTTTTGCATAACTTAGTATGGGGTTATTGAGGTTAAAGAACTGAATGCCACTCATCGGCTCAGGAGGGAAAAGAGTGGCATACATGTGAATTTTGTTCAAACAGGTCAATTTTTTGTAGAGCTCTATGCATTTGATCCATTCGTACACAAAATAGGTAAAATAGGACGATTTTCATTCGCAGTGCTTCTGATGCACTTGTGCTCGGCACTGGGAATGCTGACCATCGGAACGGTGGTGGTGGATCTGTTTGGCATATTGGTGCTGCCCGAATTCTCTTCCAAGAAATTCGAGAGGCTCCATCTCGAATACGAGCATGCGGCTTCGAAGGAGTCGGAGAACAAAAAAGAGAACGAAGAAGAAGAGGAAAAGAC
>Ga0209935_1004703_pt1 | contig 12306 bp, 15 predicted proteins | sample ThiBio_1000_plan_2_FD_183958 | JGI IMG/M metagenome (GOLD analysis project Ga0209935, IMG submission 183958) | Wastewater bioreactor microbial communities from Cape Town, South Africa - Thiocy_cont_1000_plan (SPAdes) | ecosystem: Engineered > Bioreactor > Thiocyanate-remediating >... | reverse complement strand
CCGACGACAACGCCAAGCCGCGCTCGTTCTCCGACGGCAAGGGCAACACCATGATGCCGTCCGACATGGCGCTCGTCAAAGACGAGGCCTTCCGTGCCATCGTGCTCGAGTATGCAAGCGCGCGCCCTCTCTCTCTCTCTCTCTCTCTCAGCGCGACTGCTGGTTATTTGGTTGGTTTGTACACGAAACCTGACATCAGTTGTGTCGGTGTGCAGGTTCGCGGAGGACGATGAATTGTGGAAGGCTGAGTTCAGCTTGGCGTTCCAGAAGCTGATTGAGCTCGGCTGGGCCAAGGGCTCCTTGCAACCGCGCGTATTGTAACGAACATCGAACAGCGCCGCCATTCCCGACGATCGCTCGATCGTTTGCGATATCTATCTGCATCAGTTTTGATTTGCACTTCGTGTATTGAACAACGACAACACAACACTACCACCACCATCACCACCATCACCATCACAAGCCAAGAAGCTATCTCGTTTGCTAATATATAGTGTTGAGTGACGCTATATCCTAATGCCAGCAAGATATTGAGCTGAACTGAAACGACTGATATTCATGACCTTGAGTGAGTGAGTAAGTGAGTGAGTTTGTGGACATGACTATGATACATGCTACGAGAAGGAGGAGAAGGAGGAGGAGGAGGAGGAGCGATGGTGAGCGATAGTTGCACACTAACGCGGTGTCACTGCAATCACCTGCTCGATGACTGGCGGCACGAGCTCGCTGGATGGTACAAAGAAGAAGGCCGCCACGAACAACAAATACAAGATCACGAGCGCCGTGCCGGTAAAGTAGTTGGCGACGCCCTCGATCGAAATGTAGTTGAGGATGATGACGGCGAACACGACCGACACGAGGTCCAGTGCCGGGAACACGAGCGTGAAGGCGTCGGTGTTGGCCGGGCTGAAGAGCCACGAGAGCACCACCAGCACCGGCATCTCGATCAGGGCCACTTGTACGGCCGCCGAGCTGCACAATTCGATCGTCAACGCAAAGTCTGTGTAGTGCATCAAGCGAACAATGAGTGAGTGAGTGAGTGAATGAGCGGGTTGTCTCATTGATCAATCGTACTATCGGAGAGCGCGAATTGAATGCTGTTGATGATCTCGGCAGCGGCCGGAATCAAGGACAAGATCGTGAGGCCGGCAAAGGTCTGCGAGATGTGCAGGAACTCGATGGTGGGTTCGATGGTGTTGATCATCTCCTCGCCGATGAAGGCAAAGAGGCCGATCGAGCCGACGAGCACGAGGAAGCACTGGAGCTTGCTCCACTCGGCGCCCTCGGGGCCGTGCTCGGCGACGGCGATCGGATCGATGAACTCGGGGTTGTTGACAATGTGCGCGTGCGTCTTGAGCGTGAACAGCAGGCCGACCACGTACGCGATCGGCAACAGAATGGCGCACACGAACATGAGCGGCACGACGAACTCGTTGTAGACCGAGTCGGAGCTGAACGACACGGGCTGCCACAGGCACGCGCCGCACGTCAGGTTGCCGCCGGGCGGCGCCACGCACTGCTCGCACACGAGCGAGTGGTGGCCGTAGACCGAGTTGAAGACGGTCGGCATGAAGGCGCCCACGACCGAGATCAAGAGCATGACGCTGCTGACGCCGGCCGACGCCGGATTGAAGCGCATCTCCTTGAACTTGATGCCGCCAAAGATCATCGACAGACCCGGAATCAGGAGCATGAGCGACAGGAGCGTGCCGGTGACCGACGCCTGCACCAGGCCGTTGAGGCCACCGTTGCGGATGGCCGAAAAGTACAGAATGATCTCGATGATCGAGCCGAACGTGGCGTTGATGAAGGCGCCCCAGCCAAAGGTCGTTTGTGCCGAGAAGCTCGCGAGCGACATGCCAATGTAGTGCGAGAGCGGAATGGTCGAGATCGAGCACAGCACGAACAGCATCGTCGGTGGGAACTCGATAGCCGGGAAGAGAAGCTCGGGTAGGTACGCCATGGCTAACGTGAGCAGCACGAATGGGAACAAGTCTAGAGTGTAGAGTGAGAGACGAAACGAGGTGAGTTACAATGTGAGTGAGTGAGTTACAGCGAGGGCGAGGTGGAAGGCATGGAATCTCGAGAGTCGTACTCAGCATAACGACATTGACGCCAAACACGGTGTACTTGAAGTAAAAGACGTTCGAGGCTTGGTAGGTGATGATGACGACATTGGCGCCTGGATCAGGGTAGTGCGTATCGACACTCAGGGAGAGCGGTTGATAGAACAGCATCGAGATGCCGATACGATTGGCTTTTGCCATTGGAATGTACACGACGCTCATCCATGTGATGATCAGGGCAATGCAGTGCGCGAATCCAAGTAATGGTACTATAACGACGAGTGAGTGAGCGAGTGAACGAGTGAGTGAGTAGATCACTGATGGATGAATGGATGATGCCATCGTCATTGACGTCGTACTCGCGAGAATCATCCACAGAAGCGAAGCAATCTTCTCGGACAGCGGTCGAGCCGAGAACTGCCAAATGTACTCGAACAGCACCTCGCTCTCGCTCGCGAACGAGACCACGAACGGTGCGTTCTCGTGGTCGGTATCATCCTCAAAGTCGTGCGGGTCGTCTTGGCGGCGGTCAAGAAGGCCGTTGTCGTCGTCGTCCGTGAGGTTGTTGTTGACGACCACCGAGCGGTGCTGCTGCTTCTTCTTGCCGCCTGCAATGCCGCCGTACATGGTCGCGGTACTCGAGCGCTTGGGCACCGTTGCGACGACGAACGAGCCGAAGGGCCAGAGGTAGTAGCGCGCCAGGCGCAGGCACAGCTTGCCTTGTGGAATGGCTACCACGGTGAGGAACAGCAGCGCGGCCACCAGCATGTACGCCAGGCACAGCCACCAGCCGAACAGCACGACCCACAGCACGTTGCCAGGCGTGTACAGATGCGTCGAGCCGTCTCCGAAGCCGCCGCTCTTCGAGAACGGCAGTGCGCTGTCCTTGGCAGGCGAGCCGACCACCGGCGAGGACTGTGATTGTAACAGCTTGGTGGACGAGGCGGCCGAGGGAGATTGCTCGACGCTCGTGGCGCGCGTCGATGCCGAGGAGCGCACCGACGACAATGGCGAATGCAGCGGACTCGCTTCACCGGCAACGCCGGCCGAGGTCTTCCAGTCGCTCGAGAGATCGTCGTACAGCTGCTGTATCTCGGGCGAGTGCGCCGTACGCCTGGCGATGTGGCTCTTCCATGGCTTGATGCCGAAGAGCGCGTTCATCATCTGCGCGAGAGATTGATGCATCAATCAGTACTCGAATCCAGATCGAATCCTGGTCGAATCGAAGCAACGAACCTGATGGCGCGTTTCGAGGCGCGATGGAGTCGAGGTCGTGGCATTCGTAGTGGTGCTGCGTAGTGCCCTGGCAGCCTCGGTCGTGGTGGCTGACGGGGCAGGATAGGACGACTCGAGACGCGTCGTCCGGCGGCGCATACGAGCCGGCTCGCCGAACAGCTGAGCGTGCAGCGCCTCGGTGTCGTCGGCCGATACGTAGCCGCGCTCGTCGTCGGTCATCGGGCGGCGAGAGAACGCCGTGCCGTACTCATAGGAGCCCGTCACGGGATCGATCTCGTTCGCGGCGCTGACCGACGCTTGCGGCGACGTGGTGGCCGAGAACGAGAGGCCCATGCGAGTGGTGGCCAGCCAGCCGACCGGCGACTCGATCGTCGGAGGCAGCGAGCCGAACTCGAGCGACACGGCAGGCGGCGAGGCCGATGACGACGAGGAAGCAGCCGATGCATCGTGCGCCGCTAGCTCGGGATCGATTGCACTCATGGTGAGAGAGAGAGAGAGAGAGTGTGAGAGGGCGGATGAAGAATGGGGAATCGAGAGGAGGAGGAGCGGAGCTGAGGAGTCGCAGCGAGTTCCGGAGAGATATTTTCGGCGCCTGCGATGGATTTTTCGCGTGCGGCCGAGAAGGACTTTCTCTCTGTGGCGGCGAGCTCTTGTGCGCTTTTTTCATTTCGCCTTTCGCTCGCGCGCATCGCTCTCTCGCTCGTGTGTGAGGTGAGTGCCGAGTGCGTGGGCACTGCTTGCTCTCGCTCGCTCGCTGGGGGCGCTTGCTTGCGGTGCTGCTCGGAGGCTGCCGAGTGGACGAGCACCAGCAACACCAGCAGTGCCGCCAGCAGCAGGGGCTAGCTTGGCGACCATGGCGCAACACGATGGCGGCAGCGGTGGCGGTGGCACACCGCGGTCTCATCGAGGCCTGCTATCGTACACGGTCATGCGTACGTATCCGGGTTGGAGAGTGCGTGTGGATGCGCCATACTGACGAATGCTGCAGTGGTCGATGTACCGTTGAAGCTCGACGGCTTGGTATCGACGGCGGCGCCCGAGCACGCGTGCGAGTATGCCTTCGAGCTCGAGTGCAGCGACTCGATCGCTCTCACCACGCCGAGTGCCACGACCGACGTGCCCTCGATCGAGGCGCAACCTTCCTCACCACCTGCACCTGCAGCAGCGTCGACAACCACCGTGCTGCATCGTACCGAATGGGCCTCGCTGCGATCACTCAAGTCGACACTTGCGCAGCAGCTGTTCTGCTTCACGTATGCTGCCTTGCTCTCGCTCACTCGCGCGCTCACTCACTCACGTTCTGATTCTGCTGCAGTAACATGCCCAAGGTCGGCTGTGAGATGGAAGTGCGTCTGTTTGAGCGAGTCGATACGCGAGTACCGTCGCCTCCGCTGCTCGATGCCGCAGCACTGCTCGAGCGCACGTCGGCAACCTCGCCGCCGCCGCCGTCGCCTCCGATCAGCTACGCAGCCGCAGCCGCCGCCTCGTTGGCATCGAATCCTGCGGCGTCCTCGAGCGCCGCCTCTCCTGCTACCTCTCCGTCGTCGTCACCGGCATTCTCGTTGCTGCCGTCGGCGTCTGCTGCCACGGGACCGTCGCCGGGGGCTGCCGCCGTCGCGGCCGTCTCTCCGTCGCCAAGCGTCGCGGCCGAGCCGCCTTCGTCGCGAGGCACCGCTCCCAAGGCGATCGTGTGGCGCAAGAAGGGCAGCAGTAGCAGCACCACCACCATCAAGGCCAACGAGCGTTCGACGCGGCGCAGCAAGTCGCAGGAGCTCGACCTCGCCGCCGACCAATGCAACATTGTAAGCTCGCAGCCATCGTCGCCGCCGAGCAGCCTCACGTCCGCCTGGGTCTCGGCCTCGCACGACGCCTCGTGGGAGACCGGCAGCAGCGGCGGCGGTGGCGATGATGACGTCGTGCTGCTGGGAGTTGCACGCGTGACGCTGACGCCATCATCGACCGTGCAGTACGGCTCGAACACGATCGAGGTCGAGCAGGTGAGCTGCGTGCTCGAGACTCCCAATACCAGCAGCAGCAGCAGCAGCAACAACAGCAGTGGAGGTGGCAGCACCATGGCGTCGAGTGGTGCATCATCGAATCTGTCGTCGGTGACCATGGTGTCGGTGCGCTGGGCGGCATTCCAGCCGCGTCTGCGACCGATCCACATTCCACCATCGACCAATCTCGCATTCCTGTCGGATATGTGCTCTCCTGGGTACGAGCGATGCTGAGCGGTGCTGGTTGGTGCTCTAGTGGCTCGCTGACCTTACCGAATGGAACAGCGATGTGCTCTCGTTCTCAGGCAAGGGCGTTGCCGACGTAGCTGCTATGGTGTACTCGTCTTCGCCCATCTGCCGGCTGGCGATCGTGTTTCGGCTCTCGAGCATGCCCAACGAGCTGCTACTCGCCGAGGTACCGCATTCTCGATTGCACGAGCCGACATTCTTGCCATCATTGACTGAGCCCTATTACTCTCTCGCGCGCGCTCTCTCTCTCTTGGTAGTTCATCGGAAATGGAATGTACCACTCGCTGCCTGACATCTTCAATGGCCGCGTCGACGAGGACATTCACATCTGCCGCTTGGATGATGCCTTTCGCCATACGCTGGCGATCGACGAGGAGGTGGCACTCAGTCCGCTGATCAAGCCACTTAGTGACAATGAGATCTTGTCGCTCGAGCAATGGATCCTCGAGAAGCGCAGTATGACCGAGGACCCGAACGATCGGCCGCCTCTTGCGTCGCCCGAGCTGTCGCGCAGGCTGCCGTCATCCACCAACAAGACACAGCACGATCGCAGTTCGGCGGCGCACGGTAAGGAAGGCACGACGGCCGACGTGCCGCAGTGTCTGTCGGGTACCGAGGTCAACAGGAAGCTCGCACAGCCGCTGGTGTCATCGGTGTTTGCGCTTGAATGCCTTCGGTACGTCCCCCTGCTGATGTACATCAATCGAGAGTGTAGTGTCTCACCGCTCGTTGCAGCAAAGTACGGCGCTCGCACTTGTTGTACGCACCCGACATTACGCCGGTCAAGGTGCTGAACTCGTCAGCACTGCTTCCTCGTGTGACATTGGCACTGCCGCGCAGCAAGCTCGAGCCAGTCGGTTCGCAGCTCCCACAACCAGCAGCCAGCAGCAATCTGCAGAATATCGCCCCGCCCGCGGCCCCGACTCCCTCCTCAGCGTCATCGTCGTCGTCATCATCATCAGCAGTAGCGGCTCCATCGGCACGACTTCCAATGCCCATCTCTGCTCTGCGACCTCCAGTTGGTGATGCACCGGCTACACCATCATCAGCATCATCATCATCATTGAGTCAACCAAGCAGCGTGGGTGGGAGTGCCAGCACTCCGAACCTCAGCTCCTCGCGGCGCATCGATGCCATGCTCCAGTCGCTGCAGTCGCCACCGGCTTCGCCGCGCTTACCTACCGAGCGCAACCCGGTGGCATTCCTACCACCGCCACACGCAGCCGACTCGAGCCGCGTCACATCGCCTGAGCTCGTGGCGAATCTGCTCGACACTCCCGTCACACCGCCGTCGTTGTCGTCCTCGGCCGCGTCGCCTGGCTCGCTGGCGTCACCGCCCATGTCGCCGCCCATGTCGCCGCCCATGTCGCCGCGCAAACGTGCTCCGATGGGCATTCTACCGCCTCCCAAGGAGGTGCTCGATTCGTCGCCACCGAGTGCACCTCGCTCGCTGGTGGCCGTGTCGATGGCGTCGCTCGTAGGCACGGCGCAGTGGGTGCCGATCGACTTTAACTCGGCGACGTGCGATCGTTTCGAGCAGATCGGGCAAGGCGGCTTTGCGACCGTGTTCCGCTCGTCGATCGGTGGCTTCACGGTGGCCGAGAAGGTCGTGTCGCTCGTGGGCATCTCGCCGTCGAATCTCGAGTCGTTCATGCAGGAGGTGATGCTCGTGCGGCAGCTGGCGCACGCCAACATTGTGCGCTACCTCGGCCACGCGGTGCACGGCGACGAGCTGTCGCTGTACGTCGAGTACCACCGCTGCTCGTTGCATGCGTTGCTGAGCCAGCGCATCGAGCGAGCGCCGTCGATCGCGCACGCGCTCGCCGACAACGACCCGGCCGAGGTGCGCCACGTGGCGCTGCAGATCGCGAACGCCATCCACTACCTGCACCATATCGCGACGCCTCCCGTCATCCACCGCGACGTCAAGGCCTCGAACATACTGATCTCGAAACCGGACCACGGTTCCGTGACGCAATGGCGCGTGTGCCTCACCGACTTTGGCGTGTCAGTCTTGTGTCCCAACGAGCTCTCGGCCTACGCGCTCATCGGCACACCGGCTTCGATGGCTCCCGAGATGACCACCGCCACCAAGGAGCGCCCGTACAACGAGAAGATCGATAGTACGTGAGGTCCTCGATCTCGGATTGCGAGAGTTGCGCGAGAATTAACCTCGATGTGATTGTGTGCGTGCGTGCGTGTAGTATGGGCGTATGGCATTGTACTGTATGAGCTGATTGCGTTGCAGTCTCCCGACACGCAATGTATCGTGTTCCCGATCGGGCTCTCGAAGGCTTTCTATCCCCTCAAGCATCTGGTGATGATGTGCACGCAAGCCCAGCCTGATCGGCGACCTGCGGCACATCAAATTGTACATTACCTGCAATCGCTTGCTTTGTGAGATACGAGTGAATGAATGAATGAATGAATGTCGGAGAGAGTACGTGAATAGCTTGGTGGTTTTACTCGTGACGAGGCGTCTCTGGTGGCATAATTAGAATGGTATTTGGTACAACAACAACAACAACAACAACAATAACAATAACAGCGGGAGAGGCTGCCGATAGGTGAGAGTGAGTGCGGGTGAGTTAAATAAGCGATACCAGACGACAATTCATGAATGTGTCAGTGTGGAGTGCAGAGCAGCAGAGAGTGAGTAACATCGATCTAAAGTACAATACAACAATAACAACAACAGCAGTAGTAGTAGTACACAGCAACGACGATGATCAAGCACTCTCGGTGTCCTCAGGCTCAGCACCATCTTGGCTTGACTCCAGCGCACGCTCAGGCTTCTCTTGCTCTTGCTCTTGCTCGCTGGCTTCGATCTCCGAGTTCACACGCGCCGACAGAGCGTTGCCGATCTTGGGACCAAGCGTGCCTGGTCGAAGCACTCGGCCACGCGTCGAGGGGCCGCCGGGAGGAGAGGGGCGACTGCGCAGCACGCGGGCCGTGCTGCCGGCTCCTGTGCCTCTTGCTCCTGCTCCTGCTCCTGCTCCTCGGCTGCCGCGGTGCGGAGGCAGCTTCTGCTGCTGTCGTTGGTGGATCGGTGACGAGGGTTCGGCCGCTCGCTGTTGTTGGTGCTGCTGCTGTAGAGGAGAGCCGGGAGCTCGAGGCAACACGTGCTGGCGCTGTGACGGCGCAGAGCCCTGGGCTCCGCCTCGTGCCACTCGCGGCTGCATCGTAGGTGCGCCTGGCTGTGCCTGTTGGCTTCCCCGTGCTCGCGGTGCCGGTCGGCTGGCGCGCGAGTGCCCGCCGCTCGAGACCACGATCGGTGCTGGACGTCGCAGCGGCTGACCTCCAAAGTCTACGGCGACGGCGCTCGAGACCTTGTTGGTGAGGCGTGGCTCCTCGACCTCGGCCACAATGTCCACCACGTCCTCGCCTCGGATGTCGGCCACTGCCATGCCATCGCTGCTGCACCGGGCGGCATCTTGGCTGCCATTGTCGTGCTCGATCTCCGACGTGCACCCGACGCTGTGTGCCAGCGGCGAGCCGCCAGTCTTGCGCATACCGACGCGATTGGGCGCGCCACCAAAGGTCGGAGAGTGCTCGCGCGTTTTCATGTGGATCACGCGAGACACGGGCGGCGAGGAGCCATCGTCGTCCGACTCGGGCCGCAGCAGCAGGGGCGCGGCGGGCTTCAGCTGCTTCGTGTCCTGCGCGCTGACGACCGAGCGCTCGCGACTGTATGAGCGCGTCAGGCTGCCTTGTGGCGGCGCTGGCGGAGGAGGCGGCGGTGCGATTGCGATGGGCGCCGGGCCGTCGTTGAGCTTGTTGGCGGCCTTGTTGGCCTTGGGCAGCAGCACTCGTGCCGTGCTCGAGAGCAGCTTGCCGAGCGAAGGCCCGCTACGAGAAGAAGCCTTGGAGTCGGGCGAGCCGTCGTCGTACAACGGCCGGGGAGGCATTGGCGGTGGCGGCGGAGCGTTGGTGGCCATGGGCGCCGCGGCTGCCATGTCAGGTCGGTGCTGGAGCGTCGGTGTCGTGTCGCCACCGTAGCTGCTGCCGAGGCTGCTGCTGATCGGGCTGGCCGAGAGCGACGACGACAGGCTCTGGCTCAAGGGGCTGCTGGCGCCAACGGGCGATGCACTCTGCCCGAGCGAGATGGCGCTGATCGAACGAGCGATCACGCCGCCGCCGGCGCCGCCACTGCCGGCGCTGCCAGAGCGCGAGCGAGACAGATCGAGCTGCTTGCTCGAGTCGTTGGAGTCGTTGCGTTGCACCATGGAGCTCGCACTCGGATCGGCGGAACTCGAGCGCATAAGCGAGCTGCCATCATCGTCATCAGAATCCATGGTGGCGGCGAGCTCGTTGGGTGACGCGTGGCGTGAGGCCGACGGCGACGCGTCGTCAGCCAACCTGGGCGCCGGGCGGTTGGGCTTGCGAAGTGTGCCAGTGGAGTACTTGCCTTGCTCCTGTTGCTGCTGTTGTTGCTGCTGCTGCTGCTTGAGCGACACGTTACGAACGTTGACGAGTGACACGCTCTTCTTGAGCGGTTTCTTCAGTGGGCGCTCGCTCGACGATTCGGATGACTCGCTGCGTGTGGGCGTCGCGTCACTCTCGCTCGACGAGGTTGCAGTGGCTGCTGCAGCTGGCGGCGCCATCGTTGTGGCTTTGATATCGTTGTTGTCGTTGTTGTTGTTGACGCTGGTGCTGGTGCTGGAAGTGATCTCCTCGTCCATCACGAGCTCGACATCGACTGACGACGATAGAGATAGCGACGGCGAGGAGGCCGACACGCTGCCACTGTCGTTCGATATCATGGCGGCATCTGCCACTCGTTGCGGCACGGTTGATTGGAGAGCGTGCGACGAGTGCTCGCGATAGATCGCCGGACTCGAGTTGGCATGCTGCGCAGCCACCACGCCCACCGAAGGCGATGCCGAGGCCGATGGCGATGGCGCCGAGCGCTCGAGATGCGGCATCGAGTTGGCGCTGTGGCCCTCGGCATTCGACAGCAGCGAGGCCTTCTTGCGGCCGATGGCGAGCGTCGTACGCGTTCCGGGAGATGACGAGCCGAACTGGCCTGGCAGCTGCCAGATCGACGTGGGCCGCGAAGGCTTGGGATCGCACAGCAGCCGTGGATTGTGCATGGCAGGCGCGTTCGAGAGCAGCGTCGAGGTCGGCATGAGCGAGTGCGCGACGGCATGGTGGCGATCGGGAGAGTTGTCCTCCATCATGACGGCCGACGAGCGGATTTGAGCGGAGGAGGCAGAGTAGTGCGGCACCAGCGTGACGGACGGTGAGGGCGATTGTGCCTCGGATGTCGTCGATGATGTCGTCGATGTCGCAGATGTCGATGATGATGATGCATAACTCGAGCCTGAGGGCGGAGAGTAGCGCGGATATCGAAGAGCCTCGCGCGCCGTATCGATGGCCTCCTTCCAGGACTCGACGACGTCGAGCTTCTTGTGCGCGAGGTAGAAGATGCGCGCTGGCGTGTGCACGAGGCAGTAGTGATGGTTGGACGAGATGGGCGCCTGTGCTGCCGGCAGCTGGCTCTCGATCGTGACGTTCGTGATGTCGCGCAGCTGCAGCACATGCAGCGCCTCCTTGACTCCCTGTGCGATGGCGTCAGCCGTGGTGAGGAGGAGTGTGATCCACACGGCGGCACATGCCAGAGAGCATGAGCGATCGAGAGAGAGAGGGTGCGTATGTGTGTACCTTCTGGCGATAGTACGACAGCGTCGTGGGCTCGAGCACAAAGTAGCGCAGCTTCCATGTACGTCTACCGAAGCGAGACTTGGCACCGCCTTGCTTGTGCAGCTCGCCATCGAGCAGGATGGTGCTCGATGGCGAGGCGTCGGGTTGCGACATATTGCCGCGGCACAAGCTCGATGCTGCTGCTGCTGCTGCTGGCGAGCACGGCAGGCACGCACGTGAGCAGCACGATGGGGAGCGAGAGAGAAGGGGTCAAGGGTCAGGTAGTGCGTGTGTGTTGAAGTTGTGGGAGTGGACCAGGGTCAGTGAGGACGGATGGTAGGCGATGTAGGAGCTGGTGTCGTAGCTTGCTGCGACGTTCGTGAAGCGACGACGATGCTGACGATGCTGCTGCTGCTGCTGCGCTCCAGAGGAGCAGGAGAGAGGAATAGAGCGGAGGCGGCGCCTGAGCAACGCGAACCAACTCGCTCGGACTCTCGATCGATCGATCGATCGATCGCGCTTGTTGTTTGGTGGCTTCGTTGTGCATAGGTTGGTTGGCCTGCTCGCTCGCTTGCTCGCTCTCGTGTGGTTGTTGGTTGCGCTGTTGTGTGGTTGTGGGTTGCTGTTGTCTCTATTGGAGGAGAGGAGGGGTGGCGTGCTTTGGGGACCGTAGAGAGCTCGGCAACGGCCTACCGTCAATATCTCGCGATTCATTGGATTGATTGGGTTTGAACGATATCGATCGCATTCGCTTGTTGAGGGACAATCTCGCACATCCATCTGTTCGTGGTGTGATCGATCCAACACTGTGAGACTCGGTCTCGTTGTTATTGTAGTTGTTACTGCGCCTTGGTATCGTCGTTGTTGAGAAGGAGGTCGCGCGGAGAGTCTGGCGCCGCAATCGCTCCGACATCCGAGAGACGATGGATACCGATTGGTTGTACTCGTTCTCGGGTACGACCGAGCCCAGCGAATCAGGTACGATATGTCGATCGACGATCTACCGATGGCACATTCACATACTCACCAATCCACTCGTTGGCACGACAGTCGAGGACATGTTCCGGCAGGCATGCTCCGACGGCGACTTCAAGACCGTGTATCGGCTGCTGGCA
>Ga0209935_1004698_pt1 | contig 12322 bp, 19 predicted proteins | sample ThiBio_1000_plan_2_FD_183958 | JGI IMG/M metagenome (GOLD analysis project Ga0209935, IMG submission 183958) | Wastewater bioreactor microbial communities from Cape Town, South Africa - Thiocy_cont_1000_plan (SPAdes) | ecosystem: Engineered > Bioreactor > Thiocyanate-remediating >... | reverse complement strand
GACACGTGTGGCACCAGTGCCGGGTGCTGGGGCTGATTGACGGGTGCAACGATGTTTCCGATTCGAAGTTGTGGCTTGGAGGTTCGAGGGCAGCGCTCGAGCTCGACCTTGAGAGGAGTATGAGCGACCACTCGAGGATGACGCAACTCTGAGCCAAAGGTAGATGCCATCGCCTTGAGTACGATCTCTTGCGATGCCGTGGGCAGGCATGCACACAAGCGCCGAATCATTCGTTCGGGCTCTTCGTTCGAGTACACGCTGTTGCCAAGAGTTCAGCAATCGTTAGTTCCAGAGCAAGTTAGCCTGTGGTGTGGATCAAAACGTACACCCAATGTTTGCAGGCACGAATGTACTGTCGGAGCGAGATTCCGCGATGCATCACACCCTTGCCAATGACCTGGTGCTGCTGCTGTTGATCTTCTTGTTGTAGTTTTGCTTGAATCTGTTGCATGGCTGCATCGATTGCAAGCAGAGATTCGAGGTGCTTGGTTGTGGCCAATGTCGGAAACAGTTGAAGCAGCATTTCTCGCTAAGAGAGAGAGAGAGAGAGAGAGAGAGAGAGAGAGATGCATGAGTCAACACATGAACGAAGGCGAGCTACATGAGAGCAACCACGTACTCGCTCATGGACCTGCAGAGGCTCCAAGTGATGAACATGGAACATTGGGAGCACTTCTGCTGTCAACCAGGGGTTCTCAATTGACGGTGGGTACGCGATCGCAATGATGCGGAACGACTCATGCACACGAATCAATCCCATGGATCTGACGATGCAAGGAGAGTCAGTCACGCGGAATGCTACTACTGTATGGATGCCTTGACGAACCGTAGCTCCTCGTCGGTGTGGTGTTGGCGCATCTTCTCGAAACGATCCCAACGCACAAGCGAGGTGCCATCAAAGAGTGACAGCTCTCGATCCTAGGGGGGATAGAGGAGCAGATCGGCGACGGGATTGGAGGAATGAGACGGCGGAATCGAAGATTGGCAGCGAACTCGAGTGGGCTCATGAGCGTACATGATGAAGACGTTGTAAGATTGCGAGCGTCGATGGAGCCAATCGATCCACGCCATCGAGAATCACGAGTCCACCAGCGACAGCCGCCGATACCAAGGGCGTGTTCTCCCACACGGTGTCACCTGTGCTCGAGGTCGTTCGGCGTTGTAGCAAATCGCGAGCCGACATGTCCTTGTAAAGATGCATGGTCACGGCCGAGGTGCCGTAACCGAGCAAGGTCGCCAGCCTTCCAGCCAATGCCGTCTTTCCAATTCCACGCTCTCCAATCTGACGCGATCCGCCACAGCCACAGCCACAGATTGAATGCGTCAGTCTCGTACAATGTCTCACCAAGCCATGAGATGGAAAATGGATATCGTACCAGACAGATATCTGCTCCGATACTTTGATCCATGATGGCCTCAGCGACGATACGACGATGATAGTGCAGTTCGCAAGATGGCGTCGATGCTCGGAGCATCGGTATTCCACGCCCACAAGCTATCGTATTCGTGGTGAGATCGTTCTTCGATGCCACAAGCTGTTGCGTGTGTGTGACTTGTGGTGCCGCTTGTCCTCGCAGCTCCACCGATCGTAGTGTGCATGTAGCTTGGTTCTCTTGCGTCTTGACGATCGAAACGAGCTCGAATTCGATGTTGGTATCCGTGAAGAATCGAGAGCATGCGAGGTTCAACGCAGGGATGCTCTGTTGCGTGAGGTCTACGAGCTTGTACGGGAAGATCCGTTGCACGATACGAGCCACACTCACTCGCGGATAGGTTGCCACCAGCTCGATTGCAGTTCGAATCGAACTCTCAGGGAAGCGTGGCATTTGATTGATGCCCAAACTCGCTCCTCCTAGTTGATAGAACGAGTGAGTGAGTGAATGAACGAGTGAATGAGTAATCAGGCCTACACGACTGAGAAGGAGCGAGAGGGAGAGAGGGCACCTTCTTGATCTTGTTCGAGCTGATCGATCGCTTCAGCAAAGGCGATCAAGGCCTCAGCTGCTGCCATGATCGAGGTCTTTTCGAATTCAGTGCGTGATTCGAAGCGAGAGGAAGCCAAGAACAACCGAATGACTCGCAACTTGGATTCCAATGATGGCGAGAAGATGTCGCGACATTGGAATCGTGATCGCAATGGTGGATCGAGTGGATTGCCAGTATATCGCGGAACCTATTCGTGATTCACAGGAGTGAGGCATGAGTTGAGTAGCGAGGCTGCTGTTATGTTTGAGCATCGATCGTACGGGAAGACCCAGTGCAATCACTCGGAATCGAGGGCTGGTTCGGACGAGCTTCAATCGATCGAGTTCCGCTTGATCGTGCGTCTTGAGCAACTTATCGTATCTCTCAGGACTCACTGATCACATGCCAAACGCGCTCGTTGGTTGATGGCGTTCGCTCAAACTTGAGTACGAGCGAGCAGTACGCACCAAGGAAGCGTCCATCTTCGAGCGCCATCTCACGGTTCTCGAGGAGATTGTTCAACAACGGCAACACATTACGCTCGCATTTCTCGAGACCTGTCTCGCATCATTCGTCTCAAAATCCATCATGGATGGCGACGAATTTTGCACTATTGCGGCTTCGAATGGAATATTGCATTGGAGGAGATTCTGTGTACCTTCAAGCACCAGGATGCGTCCATGAATGGCTGCCGAGACTGCAGGTAGATCGATGAAGAAGGCGCTTGATCCTCGAATCTCTCGACGCTATGATTATCGACAAATGAGTATTAGCCATGGCATGAATCATCACTTACAGCAGTGGTTTGGTTGATTGGTTTGAGCAGCAACGAAATGAGCGTACTTGCTTGAGGTCGCTCTCGGAGGTATCTCGAGTCAATGCCACGTACTACATTGCATCAGAGATCATTCGAATCAGGGATTCATTCGATCATTCTTTGATACTCCGAGGCAATGAATAAATCGAATGAGAGGATGAATGTACCTCGCATTCACGATGCGTCAATTCGCAGTACTTGAACGCCAGCCATCGTTTCAGAGGTCCAGGAGCTCTGCACGATTGATCAGAGACTCTCATAATGCCGACTCTTCGAGCACCTCCCCCGTGCCGTACCCGATCAGAAACATATCCTGGTCCAACGCCTCCTTTTGTGCCATCCATTTCAGATGCGCCACGGCCTCGGGACATGAGAGACTCGCCCACGAAGGCTCACGCGCCACTCGAAACGGCACCAGCACGGCTCGCGTTGCTTGATCGATCGGCACCTTGATCCCAGCGATGTCCACCACTAATCCAGCACTGGAAGCTGCTCAACCGTATCCCCGGGCATCAGTCGAGCACGTTGGAGGTGTCAGCACAGTGGTGGCGATGAGAGTACCAAACGGATCAAGAGGATCGACATCGGTGCGAGCCGCCGTGAACGAAACGATCAACGACGACAACGACACCGACAACGACTCACTCGCTGCCGGATCGATGCACGCCAGAATATGCCGCAACCTCGCCGATGCCATGACGCCACAACCAATACCGTCTGGCACGCTGCCACGTCCTCGACGATGGTGGCGGTGATGCGGCAGGCAGTGAGGCAGCAAGAGAATGGCGAGCGAGTGGCTCGTGGAGGGAAGAAGAGCGGTCCCGCGTGCACTGTTCTTAACTCGCTGACAGCCGTCAAAGTTCGCTGCTGTCGAGCGAGTGCGCCGGATTGTACTGTGGTGTGGCACATGGGAATCTCTTCTATTGATCACTTGCTATTGTATCTACGCCTCGTTGTGCTCGCAACAGGAGAATGGGAATCGGTGGGAAGATGGAGGAGAGGAGATTGTGACCAGAGATGTGCGAGCGGCCCGGGTACAAGCCGGCCGCCGCAGTATTGGGTCTGGTTCACGGCGATGTCGCTCATTAGTCGATGTAGAATTCGTGAGTTTGCGGAGCAGTATGCGTGATGTCGCCGAATCGCCTGGAATACCAGCGAGGATCGACGATACGTATGAGGTCGAACAGCTCGTTGGTGACCTCGAGCTCGGCACGGATGTGGATCTCGCCGGAATCTTCGTCATCGTCTTCATCGTCGGCATCAGGACGAGCTCGTTGCTGCTGCTGTTGTTGTTGCTGCTGCTGCTGAGGCTTCGTGGAAGGCGTCGCAGAGGCTGGCGTGCGAGGTATCGCAACGGGGCTCGGTGTTCCAACGCGAGCGGTTATCTTGGCCTTGTTGGACATCGAAGGCGATGCCGATGTTGAGCTTGTGGTTGTGGTGGTGGTAATAGGAACCTCAAGCGCTCGCGAAGGAGTCAGCGGAGAAGTGGCGATAGCAGCGGCCTTCTTGGGTGTAACGGGTGCTGAATGGCACTTGCGATCGTGAGGCCGATCGCGCCAGTTCTCGGCCGCTAACGCCTGGCGTACGGCGGAAGAGTTTCTCGACTGACGCGATTGCGGCAGGAACGAAGTCGCTGACACTGCGACTGAGTGATCATCGTCGAGCATCGGGATATGAATGGGCGCTCGAGCTTTGCTTCGTGTAACGATCGTCGGAGAGAACGAGCTCGTAGATGTTGCAGTAGTCGACGAGGAGGAAGAGGCCGTTTCTTTGGGCTTGTGTCGCGATGGTGAGCTCGCTCGAGCGTTCGTACCAGGCGGCGATGACGACGACGAGGAAGACGCCGTTGTTGTAGTTGTGGTTGTATTGGAAAGAGGAGCAGCGCGAGTCCTGAGGCGTTGCTTGGCAGCTATCAAGCTATGCAGCTCGTTGGTCGGCAGCTCGGGCTTTCGCTTAGCTGAACGAGAGAGCATATTCGAGAGACAGAGGTGCGTGAGTGTGGGTGAGCACGAGAATGGAATAGAGCTTGGGATCGAAGGAAGAGCTCGAGGAGGTGCGGCTCCCACGCACGCACGCACGCAACGCCACGAGCAGAGGGGGAGAGGTGGATATGGCACGAGGCAGCCGTGAGATAGAGGGCACAGAGACCTGCTCTCCTGTTCAATTACCATTCAGTGGTGGCGCAGAGGGAATGCCGGGGTATACACGTTCTCTCTTGCTCGACGGCAAATCCGGCCTGGAAAAGATTCGACTTTGCGTGGATTTTGGGTCGAGCTGTGGGCGCGGTGGTACAACGATCGACGCGTCGGTGGTGGATGGGTGTGACAGATGTGGAGGAGGCAGCAGAGAGGTCGTTGTGGATCGGTTAAGTAGCAGCGCCACTCGGCGGCAGGCAGGAAAAAGGTCGGATGCGCCATTGGCGGGATACTGCGTATGTATTCAATAGCGTTGGTGGCGGTGACAGGCGATGGGCAGTGGATACGTGCAGGTAGTAACTGTACACAACAACGTGAGATGGAGGAGAAGAGTTGGATAGAGTACTTGACGATCAAGGATGATCGAGAGAGAGAGAGAGAGAGAGAGTAGTTGGCAAGGATATCTATCTAACGAATCTAATACAAATACCAAAGCAACCAGACCTTGGTACAACACGAGAGAGAGAGAGAGAGAGAGAGAGAGATGGGAAGAGTCAGAGATAGAGAGATAGAAAGATAGAGTTAGATATGGAGAGCAGAGTAGGTAGTAACAACAACATGTGGTATGCTGACTACGATGCGATGGCTTGCGCCAAACTCGCTCGTAGCTGCTCGAGCTTCTGATGGAACTCAAGCTTGTTGGTCCACCAAGAGATGATCTTGCCCTCGTGCTCGGCGTAGCATTGCATGAGCTCGACGCTCGAGGTCGCGAGCTCGTTCTTGGGCTCCTCGAGCGAGATGATCTGCTTGACCTCCTTGACGAGAATCGTGCGCAGAGCCTTGAGTTCGTTCTCGAGCTCGCGGCTCGTGCCTTGGTATTGTTGCTGTGCGTGCGTCAGTTCGTCGAGCAGCATCGAGAGCTTGACGAGGTCCAAGACGTAATCCGAGGCGATGCGCGTGTGCGAGAGCTTCTCGACCGTGTCGTGGAGCTCGAGCTTCGAGTTCTCGAGCGCCTTGATGTCCTCCTCGAGCGCCTTGCGTTGATTGGTGAGCGACTCGGCCTGCGCTCGCAGTTGGTTGCGTTGTTCGAGCATCATCTTGCGCTTGGCCTTGCGAGCCTCGAGCGAACCAGCCGCCGCGCCGCCGGCGCTGCCATCGACATCGCCCTCGGCCTCGGCCTCGGCGTACGCCGCTGCATCGCCTTGGTATTCGTCATACGCGGCACCGTCCGCCGCCGCCGCGGCGCCATCGAACACGAGGAACGACGGCGACACGAGACCCGTGACTCCATCCAAGACTCCAGTACACCAGCCGTCCTCGTGATAGGTCGTGATCTCGATCGTATCGCCGACCTTGAACGAGAGCTCCTGCTCGTTCTGTGCCTCGTAGTCATACGCTGCTACTGCCGGTCCAACCTGATGCATGCATCATCAACGGCCATCGCGTGAGATTGGATGAGTAACGTCTCACAAACTCTCTCTGTCTGTCTCTGGCTCTCTTGTGAACATATCGACATGAGCTATATCTCGATACTCGCTCACTGGCTCGAACGCTAACGACAACAATCGCGCGAACCTGATAGTAGCTCTGATACGCATCGGCCTCTTGGTAACCCTCCTGATACGTTCCCTCATCATAACCGCCCTCGTCACCGCCCTCCGCTCCTGCGCCATCACCTTCGTGAGACATGGCGTGGATGCACTCGAGACCGAGAGACCGAGCGAGCGAGCGAGCTGCCTTCCTCCTTCCTCAACAAGAGCAACAACCAAACGAACGGATCTGTCGATCGATCGATCGACTGAGAGAACGAGAGAAATACCAAAAATCCATCTAAGCCCTCGATCGCTCTACACGTATATGTGCTTCTCTGCGTGTAGAGCAATCTCGAGCTTTGTCGATCTCAGGGTTGCGTTGGTGGTTTATTGAGGTGCGGTCAGCCCAGCTACACGAGCCGGCCGTGCTGCAATGTGGAGGCCACTCGCGCGTGTACGTTGGGAGCTACCGCGGAGTGAGGGAAGGGAACACAGTGCAGAGCGAGTGGTCGATGTAGATGGGTGGTGCCGCAGCACAAGAGCGCGAGCACGCACAGGCACGCAGGCGTATGCGAGTGGTGCTCGTTGTCGTTGGGCGCGCTTAGTAGCGGAAGTACTTCTGGCCCAGGCGGACCGACTGCTCGTACGAGACATACTTGGGGCTCGGCTGGTCATCGATCTGGAGCGGCTTCGACTTGTTGAAGCTGCGACGACGCCAACGAACGAGCAGCACCGTCAGTATCGCGGTACGCTCGAATGCGAGCCTTGCAGTTGTGTGGCACCACCACGACTACGACGATGACGTACACAATGTCGTTGTGCTTCAGGAGCGTGCGGCTGCAATGGAAGGCGCAGACGCCGATACCGAGACCCAAGGTCAAGATCACCGGCCACGACTACGTGTACGTACGTGTGTGCCATCAACGAGCGATGATCAGACACCAATACCACCACTACCACCACCAGCAGCAGCATCAGGCATACCTCAGCCTTCAACCAGATCGAACGAGACATTTGAGAGAGGGAGGGGATGGATGTACTCGGAGCGAGGAGATGCAACAGCAGCGGCGCCAACAACAACAACAGCTGCTGCGTCTGGTGTCGCGTACAAGAAGCCCTCAGCCCGTAGAGCAAACTCCCTATCGTCTCCTGAGCCGTGGCGAGCTCAGCCTCCCGGAATTACGGACCACTCTGCCAGTTCCACGGTCGCCAGTGCGCCAGCAGCCTGCTATGGCATACTACGGCTGTGACGCCATTTACTACGCGTGCCGTCGTGCGGGGGAACGTCTGCTACGCGTCATGGAGTCGCGGAGCTCGCGGAGCTGATGGGAATCGGGGTCTCCACGCGCCAGCAATATGCCGTGTTTCGACGGGATTTCCGGCGCTCATCGACGAGCGAAACCAGGAAATGGAGCTCCGTGTAACGAGAACAACAAGAGTGAGCAGGAGAAGGAGAGCAGGAGCAAGAGAGGGAGTCATGTATGTCAAGGCAATACGAGCATCGATGAGAGATGCGCTCGAGGGTACTTTGAGCGACGTGTGTCTCAGCCCCGGTGTTACACTACAAAATCGCGATGAGTGAGTGAGTGAGTGTCGCCGACTGCGCAGAGGCGCTGTCGGGTTTGGGGCGCGCAAGCTGATCGTACTGCAAGGAGTGCACACGCCATTTCCTGTGGGCGGCGCGTCGCACCACGCGGGAAGAGGGCACGTCTGCAGACCGAGAACCAGCATGAGAGGCTGTTGGGCCGAGTGTTTTGTCTGGCGTTGTTGGCGTGCGCACGTACGAACGAGTTGTTTTGCATAGTTACATCAACGGCACCGCCATACTTGCTGATTGGCAGCGATAACAAAAACGGCGGTATCGGGCTTTCGAGTTTGTTGTTATCCAATAGCCTGAAGGAACGTCACGTTTCGAGGCAGCCACTCAGCGCATGGTCGCCTCTTTACGCTCGCCTCTGGCTCTCGCCCACGTACAAGTCTTCCAATCGCCCATTCAGAAGATTACCGAGTTCGGGAGGTATCGGTCCCGAGAGTTGATTGTTGTTCAACGTCCTATCCGCACCATTCGCTTTCGTGAGTGAGTGTGCGAATGCATTCCAATTCACTGGGTTCGTGCTGCTCAATCGTACAGGGCAAGCAGAGAGAGCTGATTGGAGAGGCTCGATGGAATGGGACCTGAAAGTTGATTGTATGCCATGTATCTGCTCTCGAAACGAGAGTGAGTCGAATCGATTCTGTTGAATCGAACAAAATAGGCACGTACACGGTTTGGAACGAGCAGTTTCCGAGCGACGCTGGAATGGTTCCAGATAGTTGGTTGTTGCGTAGGTAGCTGCCAGTAGAAAGTACAAGAGAGGCGGATTAGGTCGCTCTTTGCTGCCGAAATTGTGTCACGCCGCTGCGAGGCGTCACGTACAGGTAGCTAAGGGAGCTAGCGCTGATCGGTGGGATGGTCCCCGATAGCCGGTTGTAGTCTAGCCCTCTACTCGCGAGGCCGGTCAACGAAAGCGATTCTTACTGGTTCAGTGTCAGAAATGTGCGATTGCTGCAGACGTACAGCTGTACGAGATGCGCCAAACTCGTTATCGATGGCGGAATGCTGCTCACAAGTTGATTGAAGCTCAAGTCTCTGTGTGCATCGCGAATCCTCTGCGTGTAAGAAAGAGAGCTCTCTCGCTCTCCTCTCGAAGAGTCGTTATTGGGGTCGCTTGCGTACAGGATCGTCAGATTTCTCAAGTTGCCGATCGACGACGGGATGGTGCCCATGAGGTAGTTGGTACTCAATGATCTGTTGCATTGTGTCGATACAATAGTTAGGATGTCTCTGGTTCGATCAAACTCAAATCGAAGCAATCAGCTGTGTGGCGTACAAGTAAGTGAGGTTTGTGAGGCTGCACAGCGACGAAGGAATTGTGCCTGAGAGCTGATTGGCACTCAAGTCTCTGTACCGTGTGGGCCCAGGAGTTGAGAACAAAAGAGCTTCTTGTCGCGGGCTGGGATGCACGCAAGTGAGTGGGTTGGAGCGTACAGATAGTTGAGCTTGGCGAGCTTTCCGAGACTCTCAGGAATGGTACTCAAGAGTTGGTTGCCATTCAGATTCCTACACCAAAGTCGACGAGCGAATTACGATGATAGACGAATGAAGAAGAGGTGCGCGGGTCTATTTCCAGTACGCACAAGTACTCGAGCTGGCCGAGGTTCTCAATAGTGGAGGGAATCGTTCCCGTGAGGCGGTTGCCAAACAAACTCCTGGAGCACAGAAGGGTTCGTTTCGAATCGGTGAGGAAGAACCGAGAGGCGTTGACTGAGAGTGAGGGGGGAGTGGTCGGTTGAGGTACAGGTATTGGAGGTTGGTAGCGACAGCAATCGTGGCTGGTATCGAGCCATTGAATGCGTTATCGTGCAAGTCTCTGAGTATCAGAGCGGTCAGCTACTGTACGTTGGCTGCCACTGTCAGCAATGTGTGACGGCTGGCATTCATACACAAGCTCAAGACTCTTGATTGCCAGGTTCAACGGTCCACCGAGTCGGTTGTTATCGACATCTCTGATGGAGAGCGAGCAAACGATCGTTTCGCAATGAGTGTGCCTTTGAAGTAAAGCTCGCACGGCTCTTGACAAGCAACGTCCAGCTTGCGTCTACGCTACGCACAAGAACTTGAGATTGGTGAGAGTATTGAGTTGCCCGATCGTTCCTTCAAAGGCGTTTCCCTCGAGGCTCCTATGCACCAATCCCGCACGAAGCGCCACGAATCAGAGAAGCGCCTCAGGAGTGATGTAAAGCCACTCGCAGCCAGTACATACAAGACTTGAAGATTCATGAGAGTCGAGAGCACTACTGGCAGGGTGCCAGGAAGAGAGTTGCTGCCGAGATCCCTTCACGGCCAACGGAGAGTGAGTCATTGAATGTGGGGATATCGATAGTTGGCACTCGCGCATACGTACAGATTCGTTAACGCGACCAAGTTGGCAAACGATTGGGGTATCGTTCCCGTGAGATGGTTGAAGTACAAGTCTCTGTGTCGGCGTGGAGGGTCCAAGATCGATGGTGAGTGGCACATGTGGAGCAGAGGGTCTGCGCGACTCGGTGGTGCGAGCCGCGTACAACTCGACGACATTCGAGCCCTGGCACGTGACGCCATGCCACTGTTGTTGACATGGATCGCCCACGAGCCAGTTGGTGTTGTTGGTCCATTGAGCGCCATTTGTGGCGTGGTATAGGTCGACAAGAGCTTGTACTACAGCGAGAGACAGAGAGGCGATGAGATCAGGCCAGATCTCGCACCGAATGAGAGAGTGCCGAACGCAGGTGTACCTTGGGTCGAAGGAACTCCAGTGGCCTCACTGGCCAGATTCTCTGTGATCACTACAGGATGCGTACGACGTATGGAACTCGCGCCAACGATCGAGTACGTAGACACCAGAGCCACGAGAAGGACCAACGACCTCCAACGATGCTTGCTGATGATGAATGGAGCGTGCATCGTGGAAGTGCAACCGATCGAGAGCAAGCACCGAAATGCTCGGTCGGTGCGAGTTGCTGTTCTTGTTCTCATCCATTCCTTCATTCGTTTGCTGTTCCTGCCTCTCCAAGACCCCTGCCTCTCCATCTGATGGATCTCGTGGCCTCCTCCATATCATCCCTCCCATCACCACCATCCATCTCTGCTGAACCAACAACAACAACAACAACACCAACAACAACAACATCACCGATCGATGTCTTCTTTCCAGGTCACGAAGCGCGATGTTTCGTTTGGGATGCGCAATCGGTGTACACGCTTCGAACCAAGTACCGCATCTCGGGCCATCTGATCGGCCTCGTGCCTGGTTATCGACAATGCACAGCCGCCACCGCTGCGAGTCTCCCCTTGATGTTGATGCCTGAAGAAGTCTCGTTCGCGCTCGAGAATGGTATGCAGCACGCGATGCACGCGACGACGCAAGTGTGCGCGCGCTGATAGCATCCAATCTCTGTGCGTAGGTTGGATTCGTCTGCTTCTACAACAAGCGCCATCGAGTCAACCCTCCACCACCACCATGATCGATGAGCCGCACTCGACAACCGCTGAACCCACGACGTCGACGACAACAGAACAAGCACCAATCACGAACTCCAGCACGAGCGCGAATCGCCTCACGATTGCAACCAAGTCGCGAGCACCACCGTGCGACACTGATTCGTCAGAGGCAGCTGATCGATGGGCTACCATGTTCCCTCGATCGCACGATGAACATCTACGGCTGGCAGTGTATCGTGACCTCTGGGCTCGAGGCTTCTACATCACGACAGGCCACACATTCGGTGCCCACTTCCTCGCCTATCCAGGTACGAGAGAGCCGCGCTCAATCAGTGCGACTCGAGCAGCATCTCACAACCCACACAGGTGATCAACTGCGATACCACGCACACTCGTTGGTGCATGTCGTATCGTGGGATCAAGCATTCTCGCCGCTGACGGTCGTTGGCGCTGGACGTCTCGGCGTCGTGGTCAAGAAGTCGGCCGTGTTCGCGACACGCAATCCACACACCAATGCCATCCAGTACATTACATTCGATTGGCAAGGCGTCACGTAGTACGAGCTGTCCGAATACACAATCAATGAGAGCACCTAGATCATGACCATCGAGCTCCAATCCATCGAGTGAAGCCATTCGACGTGCGATGTGTGGTTGGCGGGAACGAGACGAGAGGGGAGCTGCAGAGGAAAGCAACTGTGAGCTCTTGAGAGGCGTTACAAGCCCGGGGTACCCGAAGCAGGACCAGCGGCCCAGTTAAGGAGCGCGGCGAGCTCGGTGTTGCTCTCGTGTCGGTGATCGATTTTTGCTCCTTCGTCGCGTCGAGTCTCTCCTCTTTCCCCCGACTCACGTCG
>Ga0209935_1004695_pt1 | contig 12326 bp, 7 predicted proteins | sample ThiBio_1000_plan_2_FD_183958 | JGI IMG/M metagenome (GOLD analysis project Ga0209935, IMG submission 183958) | Wastewater bioreactor microbial communities from Cape Town, South Africa - Thiocy_cont_1000_plan (SPAdes) | ecosystem: Engineered > Bioreactor > Thiocyanate-remediating >... | reverse complement strand
CAACAATAGATTGAAATTGTTCTGCAATGTTGATAACTGTTGTTGAATCAAACAAATCACTTGAAACAGTAAGCTCTCCATGTAACTGATGAGTTTCAATTGTGTGTTCTAGTGCAAGACTTAAATCAAACATGCTGTTCGTATTCAAAGGTGCTTCGATTGATTCTGTATGTGATGTGGAGCATGGTGTAATCGATGCAGTTTCATCTAGTCGAATAGGTTCTATTGAAATTTCATCTAAAGTGAACATTGTTTGGATCAGATTCAATCCATAACGTTGAGATTGTTCAATAATTAGTTGAAATGGAACATGAGAATGCGGCTGTGATGTAAAGAGAAAGTTCGAGACTTTGGTGAGAATTTGTTGAAATGTATCTAATGGATCAAGTTGAATGCGTATTGGAAGTGTATTGGCAAACATTCCTATAAGATTTTCAAGTTCAGGTCGATACCGATTTGCATTAACAAAGCCAACAATCAAATCTCGTTGTCCACCAGTAAGCTTGAATAAGAAGATATAATAGATCGTTAAACATATTTGATAGAGAGTTGCATTCAAATTCGATGCATATTTGATTAATTGTTCAGTGATAGAACTGTCAAAATTGAATTCAATACTCAATCCTTCTCCAGTTCGTAAATCGTTGATCGGTGGTTTTCGATCATAAGGAAGATTCATTGATTTTATAAAGTTATAATCTGAGAGAATTTCATGCCAATATGTAATAGAAGATGACATGTCTATCTTGCGCTCATGTGCAGAATAATCAATATATCCTACCACTAATTTTTGATCACTCTCTCGGTTTCGATAGAATTGTTGAAGTTCATTGAGAAATATCTCTTCTGATTGTCCATCGAAAGCAGCATGATGAAAATTGAAAATAATCCAATCTCCTTGACAGAGAAGATCACTATCGTTTTCGTCAAGTACTGATGATTGTTCTCGAACAATACGACAACGAAATACTTGACCCTGTTCAACATTAAAATGTCTTCGATTGTTACTTTCATCAGAGAATATTGTTTCAATTGAACTTTTATCTTCAATAGAACTTATTGAAAACGTGAATTGATTATTCGATTGAATATGTTGCATCAAGTTACCATTAGCAGAATCAAATCGTAGAGAAGTACGTAAAATTGTATGTTTCTCGGTAATTTTCGCAAGAACTTGTCGAAGACATTCGATAGATAGAGAGTTGTCGGACACACGAAATAGGAGAGGAGAATTATACACAGTCAAATTCTTCTCACTCAATCTCTGCATTCGAATTTGCTCATCAAGTAGAATTCGTGATTGAGCAAATGAAGCTTCACCTTCAATAATATTCAAAGATGTCCATGTTTGATAATGATTCATAATTGTTGATTTCATAGTTTGAGAGAGTAATTGAGCATGTTCAATAATTGTTGGATGTTGAAGACATTTGGAAATATCGGGTACAGAAACAAATTCTCTTTGATAGTAATTATATAATTTCATGAATGATAATGAAGATCCATAGAGAATAAAAAATGATTTATTTATTGGAATATGTTTGAAAGGAAGAATTTGACGCCATAAGTTATAAACACGTTTTTCGATTTCATTTCGTGGTGTCATTTGATCGTCGAATGTTGAAGTTTCAACTGTTAGATTCAAAGAAGATAAAGCTGCTCGATCAATCTTACCATTGATATTCAGTGGAAATTTTTCCATTATAATAAATTTTGATGGAACCATATACGAGGGTAATACTGAAGAACATCGATCTCGTAAATCATCTTCTTTGATTTTATCTGATGGACCTTCGACGAAGCAAATGAGATGTTCTTGTTCATCGTGAACAATTTTCATAACAACACATGCTGTTACAAATCCGAATTCTTTCATAACAACTTTCTCGATTTCATTGATTTCGATTCGTTGACCTCGAAGTTTAATTTGAAAATCTCGACGACCAATAAATATCAATTCACCTGATTTGATATCTAAACGAGCTAAATCACCAGTTGCATAACATAATTCATTATTAATCTCAATTAAAACTTTTGATGTCAAATCATCTCGACTATAATAACCTGCGAATACTCCAACACCTCCAATGAATATTTCACCGATGTGTCCTGGTAATACCGGTTGATGATAGTCGTCGAGAAGATAAATACAATAACCAACTAACGGATACCCGATAGATAATGTTACCGTATTGAGGAGTTCGTCTCGAGTAATTTTATGACAAGTGGCGAAAATAGTTACTTCAGCAGGACCATATAGGTTATGAAATTGACACTGCTCATTAACGAACGGTAACATTTGAATGATAGTTGAGCTAAGTAAAGTTTCACCTAATGAAAAAACATATTACCTCGTATCTCATATTCAATGTGTTTCGAAAGTCCTGTCCGGATATATACTTTGATTTTCGTCGCTGTTTCAGTTAACAATATCGGTTATTGCGTTTAGAATGATAGAGAAACGCACCAAGTTTGTTTTCGTAAAAAAGTTTCATTTTTCCTATTTGGGAGAAAAACGGTATTTAACGTTTCTAAGATTTTTAATCAGTGTATACTTTAATTTTGATTGCATACTAGAGAAAAAATTCTATGATATTCAATTGGAAGATCTTAGAACCCAAAAATCAAAATAATTCAGTAAGTTGAATGTATTAAAAGAGAATGTTAAATTATTTTTGTCTCAAGTAGGAAAAATGTAAACTTTAGTGTTTCAGTTCGAAGCAACACTTTGGACTTATGCTTTCGAAAAAACCTGTTTATGATGTAAAACTTGACGTGTTTGACTATCATTTGAAAAAAAAACGATATTGCAAAATTAAACAGTGAAGAAAATCAAAAGAACTTATCTGGATAGAATTTGGGAAACATCTTTGACAGATACCTTACCTGCCACATGGAAATACTGCATGAATTTCATTCTTTGTTGAGCATGAATATTTTCTTGAAGATATTTTCCTAATGCATTTAACCATGATGGAACAGGTGAAACAAAAGTTATACTTTTATCATAAACAGTCTGTGTTACATAATCGAAATCTAAATGACCGACTGGTTTAAGAATGACCAACTGTGCACCTCGAACAAGAGTACCGAAAATTTCTTCGATATGTAAATCAAATGATGTAGGTGTAAGTTGAAGAACAATATCATGAGATTGAACAATATGTATGTTAATATAAGCCATGATATTTTGATGACGTATTGAAACACCTTTTGGTACACCTGTTGATCCTGATGTAAATACAACATAAGATATTGATTCAGGTGTGACATTAATTCGAGATAATTTCTCAATCTGAGCATCATTGCTAAAAAAACTCTGCGATTTAGCTGCTTTGGAGATATCAAGAATTGGAATATTGAGTGAATTTACACCTGAACAAGATTTGGTATTGACAAGGATGAGTTTAGGTTTCACTTGTTCAACAAGTAATCGAAGTCTTTCGAGAGGATTAGTTGTATTTAATGGAGCATAGGCAGCACCTGCCATTTCAATACTCATCACACCAACAATCATTTCAATACTTCGATCGAGATATTGACAAACAATATCACCTGGTTGAACTCCTTTTTCATTGATTAAAGCCAATGCTAATTGCTGTGATTGAAGAAGTAATTCACTGTATGTTAAACATTGATCATCAAGTATAACAGCTAATTTATTTGGGTAACGAACTGCTTGTTCGACAAATGCTTGATGAATACATGTTGATATTTTCACTGGATCTCGATTGTTGTCGAGTTTTCTCAAGATTTGATGTTCGCTAGGGAGAAGAATAGATAGTTCATAGATTGGTTGATTTTGAATATCGAATGAAGAGTAGAATAATTGTTGACATAAAACATCGAATCGTTGAGCAAACACTTCAATTGTTGTTTTACTGAGAAATTTCATCGAACTTGTGATTATACAGTTCAATTTGTTTTTACTCAAATCATGTTGAATTAAAGTGGAGAAGTTACATGATATCCGTTTGGGATCAATGTTTGCTGCGAATGAGTTCTCATTTTCAATAGTTGAGTTAATCTTTGTTTGAATAGATACAGTGCGAAAGTTCAACATTATGTCGAGAGAAATTGAAATATTTAGTGATGATTCTTGATCGGTTGAGGTGTTTTCTGTTTTATGCGTTAGTATTGTGCTGATGTGTTTGAGTAGTTCGGAGAATGAGAGATGTGGATTAAGATGATGAAAAATTGATTGACCTTGTTTGTTCTGTGTGATGCTGAAATTTCGTTCTCCTGCTGTTAACTTAAATAGAAAGATAATATAAGAAGTCAGAGCCACATGTTCGATAGTCGTGTCGCTTGTTGAAGCAATATTAAGCATATTTTTAGTGATTTCTGAGTTCAATATCATGCACTCGCTTGAGATTTCAATCGGTAATCGATTGTCATCATTGTCCATGGTGGTTGAAGCCATACAATAGTAGTGAAAATAATTTATAATCTAAAACTAAAATTATTTAAAGTTATTTCAGTGAAAATAACGGACAACAAGAAAACATCCTTTGCATTTCATAGACATTTATTTTCTGTAGAAAACTGTCTAAAGATTAATAAAGTCTTACAATAGGAGCTATAGTTCTATTCGATGATGTGACAAAGATCAATTTGATTTCAATCAATTTAAATAAAGATTTTTTTGATACAAAAAAGTATTCTACATATTCATTATTTTGCCAAAGAAATTCCAATCAAAGCGATGAATAATCACAAATGCCGAAAAATACAGCTAATCAATATCCAAATATATCCGTGTGAGAGAACGAGCAATGATGAAAAGAGAAATCAATAAGATTGTTGTCTATTATGCAGAAAAAAGTTTATTCGTCAGTTGCTATTTTCGTTGAAATAAATTTCATAGACTTACCATGTATTTAGTATGGATATTTCTTCTACACATAATCCATTAAATACTATCCCTAGGGAAAATCTTTGCATTTTCAGTGTAGGATCATTCCAAGATACAGCAAGGTTCCTGCAAAGATTCACTGTTTTTTCCTGAGGAAACGACTTTTTCCTGAAAGAAGTGTGTAGCCACGGTTTGAAAGGATCCTGACAGGATTTGAAATCAGAATATATAAGATTTTCCCCTGTTTGTCATACAGGATATTGACCAGAAACGAATTTTTCCTGAAAGAAGTGTGTAGCCACGGTTTGAAAAGATCCTGGCAGGATATGAAGTATGGTCTAATAAGATCTATACAGGTTTGCTATTGCTTAAAATCAGGATCCTGTCAAGAAATTCAAAATTCTTGAAAGAAGTGTGTAGCCACGGTTTGAAAGGATCCTAACAGGATTTGAAGCAGTATTTTATATGATTTTGATAAGATTATCATTGACTCCATTGAGGATTAGTGCAAGGATCTGGATAGGATCTGCTGACAGATCCTGAAAAGATTCTGAATGATTATTTCAAAGTTCTTGTTCAGATCTGGTCAGGATTCATGTATGTATTGTCGAAAAAAAACCTGTAGGATTTTGTCCTGAGAATTTCTAATTCTGTCAGATTTCTGCCAAGGAACTTGTCAGGAGTCTATCTGGAAATCAATCGTTCATACTGTGCATACAAAGCATATTGAGCTAGCGCATGTACTTACAAGTATAGAACTTACCAGTATTGTGACAGGATATGGTCAAGATCGTTGCAGGATAATCTAAACAGAACAGAAGAAATGCGAACACATAGAGTTTTGAACTCTAGACCTTCAGTTCATGAACTGAATAGCTAACCCAGCTAGACTGTGTTCTCGTTTTAACATTGAATTAAACAACCTTTTCGATGTTCTTTATATTGATTTAATTATCAATTCTCTCGACAGAAGTTTTTACTTTTTTTTCTTTTTTTTCTGTTTTATCTTCCTTTTCTTTTTATTAGTTAATCTGGACCTTTTTCTCTTTTCAAATTGTTTTTAATTATGTTCATATGCAAAAGAATAATTTGTGAGAATCATAAGATCATCACGAAATGGAACACATAAACAACGACAGCGAAAAGAAGATACAGGACAAAAATCAACAAGACCAGGTTGTACAAGAGAAGGTTCCTCACGTTTAACAACGATATACACATTATCTAGGAAGCCTTTAATTGCAGTCACGTATTTAAAAGATGTAAAGCAAGAAGTTAATGAAAAATTGACTTGTGTTAATTTTTGAATAACAGCTGCACAATGTCCATCGGTTAAACAAAAAAACAGAATAAATCCATAAACGAATATACCATTTTTCTCATACGATATCAAATAACTACACGTTGAACCTTTCCGAGAATAAAGAAACGAATGATAAGTGACATTGAGATGATGAAGACGAGAAAAGTAAACCGTAGTAGCAGACACATGTCCATTAGCAGTTAAAAACGTTGTAATTGATTTCCCAAATGTCATTGTTAAGACATTGCTACCATATGTTTCGTCATTGATTGAGAAATGACCAAAGCGAGACTTGTTGTTTTCTTTGTTTTTTTTCAAAAAATAATTCGAAATGAATGCAAATGCTATTTGATTTCCTGCTCCTGAAGAGCCTTTGACGAATGCTTTTAAAAAACCGAGAAAACTTTCGAAAACGAAATTTGTTAACCAATTCAATCGGCCGAATTTAACACACTGAAATGGAAGATGTATATGAGTGTGTGTGGATATGGTAAGTAGATTTGGTGGATATACATCGGAATTAACAGCCTTCAATAAATGTTTCATGTAAAGCCTTAATAACATTGATATTGATTCATGTAACTGTTTGTCATTTTCCCAGTGATCATGCAAAAGACGTAGAATAGCATTATATAATGCTAATTCACCTAGTCTTTCTTCAGGTAAAAATTCGGCGAGAACAGGCAATCCAATATATAGAATGAATAATCTAACTTCTGATGCTTTCCATTTTTGTATATTGAAGAATGAACGTGGTCGACGAAGTATATCATGAATATAATTAATTGACCGAAGTTTTGCATTGATTTTCATTGTATTTTCTTTGCTTATGAACTTTTGCAATTGAATAAGAAGTTTCTTTGAATGACATAAGAATACTGTGTGCATTGGATCGATGACCACAGAGTGTGGTAAAGGAACGTCGAGGATTTCAGAAAAAGCACTTAGGCCTTTTAAACCTTTCGTTCTCTCTCGATCTAATCGTTTGGACATCGAAGCAGCTACGTGAGCATATTCTTCTAATTTCTTGTTCGTTCTAAGTTCAGCTTCGTTGTCACAAGGGTATATCACACAATGCCCGTCGTTGCTATAAGTTCCTTTTGTATTGCAAAACATACATGCGTAAAAAGCATTAGGTTCTACGAATTGCACCATAGCAGATAATGCCGGCATATCGCCCATAAGAATAGGGAAAAGAACTTTAACTGTTCTATTACCATTTGTTTGAATACCTCGATGTTTAATATCACATATTGACATTAATAATTTTTCAAAAATAAGATTGAAATTTGGCTTTTGTTTCCCAATCCAAATTGCCAAAAGAAGAGTGTTGTCCGCACGAGATCGAGCAAATGGAGGAAGTTCCAATACAGCACCTAATATCGGCCATGCATTACAATTTTTAGATTTATACAATGGAATTCCATCGCTATGAATCATGACTGATATGAAGAATTCTTCGTAATTGTTCAGTATTGACTGATAGACTTCACCTTGTACAATATCACAGGAATCAGATGTTGTTCGTAATCGTGCTTGATGTTGATATTCTTGCAGGATATTAAGATTATTATTAATCAAGTACTTCAATTGTTCAGCTAAATCAAATGTAATAATTTCCACCATATCATCAGAGGGAATTTTCATTGACTCGTGAATGCAGCCGCTTGTGGAACAAACACCGCCTTTCGGCAATTGATAACACGCACCACAAAGTTTTTCCAATGTATATAGTTTTGCGATACCAACAGCTTCTATTCAAATAGAAAAAAATATCCGCTTCAACTCTCGAATCAATTTAATCAATGAATGTATTTTTGTTGTTTACAACATAAGGATTAAATTGAAAACGTACCTAAAAGATCGTCGCTTGATTTTGGTACAAGATTCGGTGAAGGAATGTATTTGTTAAAAAGTTTAAGAAGTTCAGTACGTTGTTTATCGGGCAAATGTGAGATACGACAAAATTGAAGAATATCAGCAGCAAAATCCGAAACTGTCGTTGTTGCACACGAATGAATAGGTCGATCATCAGATAGGTTTGAGTTCGTCATGTTCACTATATCTAAATCGTCAGGATCGATTGAGCTGTCACTTGAGTTTTGTGAGGAAGAAGAAGATATATCCAAGCAAAAATCATCTTCATCATCACTTAACGAATTGAAAACTTCATCGTCAAGAACATTGCCGAATAACGAAGATGATATTGATGTAAAGTTCTCGTTTTCATACTGTTTTGGCTCTTGGCCATTACTGGTTTGTTCTGGTGTGTCTTCATCAAGAAAACTTGATGAAATTGATGCTGCCGAAAGAAAAGAGACAAGTGACCGTTTTCTTTTAACTGATAGACGTCTGGTAGCTTGCTGATTGGTTTTTTTAAGGCGACGTTGTAATCTTTCGTTTAAAAAGTCTTCTGCTGATTTATCAGACATCTGAAATCAAATAGAATCTCAATTTTTCCTATCGAAGTGTTTAATATAGCATAAACGTGTATCAATAAAAACGGTAAAAAAAAACTTTGATTTTTTATTTGAACTTGTGATTTATTTTTAAGAGAAAGAATTCCTAGTAAATGAGTTTCAACGAAAACATAAATGCAACATTAATCAAAATGAATATTATCATCAACAGCATGAAGATCTATTCATTATGCAGAAGTAAACAAGAAATAGGAAATGATCCAGTATTAGAAACATGTTCGTAAATGCCATAAGGTAAATCGAGAGAAAAGCTTCGTTCGATTAAAAAATAATAGAAAATCATGAAAATATACAATAAAAAATATGGGAATAAATGCAGAGTAAAACAACACCTATGAATATACAGTTAATCAACAATGTCGTTGGCAACCTGAAACAATAAAAGTAATTATTTTTCGGAAAACTCATCGCCAAGTAAGATAAGTTAAAAAGCTACTGGAATTTTCTGCAGAAATTTACTTATGCTTGTATATTTGATGCAGCAGAGCCAGAGCCAGAGCCAGAGCCAGAACCAGAACCAGAACCAGAATCAGGACCAAGATCATTGTTTGTTGAAGACTCAAAGTCGTGTTCGTCTTTTTGACTTTCACGTTTTTTGCTTTTTCGAAAGTCACTAACTTTTTGAACAAGACTTGTTCGAATACTACTCCATATGCTCTTCATATCTTCTGTTTTATAACCGAATTTCTTTTGCACAGCTTCTGCATATGAAAAGAGAGTAAAGCATATATGCGATATAAACAGTGTTATAAAACCTCGTAATAAATCGACCTGATATTGTTCAATTTCAACACGATTTTCCTTTTCACCCTTGAAATCTGGTAAATAACCATTTTCAAATTGTTCCTTTGTTAGAACGACACGAGCAGCTGTTAACATATATCGACTCGCTGTTGTTCCAGACAATGTCAACAAGTTTATACCATTTACAATCTGAAATCATGCAATTCAATTCGATTAAAAAAAGCTTTCTTGCTTTTACCAAAGGTTCAGACGCTGGTGCAACTAGATTATTGTGCTATAAAACAAATGAACAAAATTAATTCTTTACTCAACTGCTCTCTCTCTCTCTCTCTCTCTCTCTCTCTCCCTCAGCTTCTGCGACAATAGCGTACTTTATCGTTATTCGAAGATCGTTTATGAGATGTATATAATTTGCCGACTATTTTTTTTAATCCAGTTATTTCATTTCGAATTTCGGATAAATCCTTTTGAATATCGAGTAAAATCGATCCATTTGCTGATGACAATGATGATGATACTTCTTCGTTGCAAGAATCCGCAGTAGCATAAGTTTTCAGTTTTTTTGCCTTCGGCTCGGCATTAAATTGATGATCACGTTCTAAATTCAAATGAAATGGTTTCTGTTATCACAAACTTCATCAGTGAACGCACATTCTCTACTCAACAAAATCTCTTTTGCATACATTTAAAAATGTGACCGAGATAAATGTGAGCCTCGAGGGAAAAAAAAGCTTGTAGCAACTAAGCCGAACGAATAAAGTAAACAATGATGTTCAGAAAATACGTGATTCCAAATTAAAAATTAATTTTTTCAATGAGGAAAAACTTTCTTCTCAATTATGCACCAATAACCTCTCAAATCCATTTGCGAACCGAATAACATTTTATCTTCTTTTAATTTTTGTTTTTGTTTTTACAAAGACAGCATACTTTTACTAATTGAGTTATTAATTTCTTCCATCAATACAGCTTCATCGTCGCTTGAATGATCGACAACTTTTTCACTCGATGTTTTTGTATTATTCTTTGGTTTAACTTTACTTGCCGAAGCAACCATTTCACAGTGTTGATTTTCCTATAGCAATAAACACGATTGTGATTGAATGAAATAAATATCTTACATCATCGCTTTCAATATTGCTGTCTTCACTTTCAGATAATTCCGTTTCAGCTGAAGACCATTGCTTACTACCAGCAGACGTTGATTTTTGAATTTCGAGTGATCCTTGAGCTGTTTCGCATTCTTTTTTTGTGCCTATGGAATATTTTTAAAAGGCGTGAAATTAACCAAAAATAACATAAATATACCCTCTTCTTCAATAATACATTTAAACCACTCCTTTCCAAATTTAGCTTTAAATCCACAACGACCACTTCGACGAATTAGATATTCAGGCCAAACGCCATGCGTTCCTTCAGTTGGAAATGAAACAAGACAATATGGCCCTGTTAGTTTCGTGATCGATTTCATCGATGAATTAGAGGATTTAGGTGGCATATCTTCAATTTTAAAAAGTTTAATATGTAAGTTTGCAATAAAAGATTGAACTAAGATCCAAACAAACAAGTCAACAGTTTGTTGAACTATGTTAATCTAATATAACCAATAGAACATAGGGATGGAATTAAAATGATAATTACGAAATATTTGAATAATTTATTTTTAGTTGATTTTATTTAATGCATAGATATAAAATAAAATAATTTTATCAAAGATTATTTTAAAGCAATTTCAGAAATGTTGGCGCTAGTATACAGGTCGAAATGGAAGAGAGTTTATGTCTCGTTCTGAAACAATATTCCATTGAGACAGTAATATGTTATTTATTCGTATTCAATTTTTTATAAGATAGAATCTTTAGAAAATGAAGAAAATATGATAAATATCTTGGTTTATATTTCGTATGATCTTTAATAAATCTTTGCAAGATCTTGGTAAGGTCTTTTCAGGAATAAAAAATCTTCGATAAATCCTGACAAGATTTATCCAAAGCTTGCTTTCTAATATTACTGTAATTCCTATCCAAAACCCAAACAAGATCTGTCATCAGTTTGTACCGGATTTTCAACATCATATTTTTATTTGATCTTTCATCGTCCTCCGTAAGGTTTATGACTGTGTGTGGAGATTTTCTTACTAAGATTTTCTGTAAGGGTTATTTTATCCAGTTGATCTATGATACATTTCTTCTTAAAAAGATCAGTACCAAATCTGGAAAAGATTTAAATAAGAATCCTGCAAGGAAAATCTATATAGGATCTGCACAGCAATTTTGATCAGGATCTTGTCAGGCTTATTTTCTCGTCGCTACCGAAATTTAAAAATATTTTCTGTCCAAGATCTTATCCTGATTAAGTACGTGTTATTTATAGGATCCTGCCATTATATAATCAATATTCTTTGCCAGATCTTGTTCAGATTTATTTCGTAATTGTGCCAGGATCGTGTTAACAAGATTTCTATAATGCATACTGCAAAGAACTCTACCGTAATCTTAACAATATTTTACAAAGTTTTCATATTACGTTCGTGAACAGGAATTGAAAGAAATCTGGAAGGAGTCCTGTAAAAATGAGCCGCTGAAAATTTTGACAAGAACTTCTACAAGTCCTGAGAAGGATTCGAAACAGGATCCTTATTATAACTTGGCAGATCCTGCCATGGTTTCTTCAAGAATGAATAGAGTTAATACTGGGGTTCGGATTTTTGTCTGAATCAACAAAATCTCTTCTCAAGGCATCGTTAGTTTCAAATCGTAGAATTTTGACTTGTTCGAATATAAATCTAAAGCAATTCCAAATGACTACGCTTGATAATTAATTCCAATTATAAAGTAAAGGATCTTGATCGGAACTTGCTGGTTTTCTGTCAAGAACGAGCTCTTAGATCGCGAAAGTTAACTCCTTTCATGATCGTGATAAGATCTTGGCAAATTCAGAAACT
>Ga0209935_1004692_pt1 | contig 12331 bp, 19 predicted proteins | sample ThiBio_1000_plan_2_FD_183958 | JGI IMG/M metagenome (GOLD analysis project Ga0209935, IMG submission 183958) | Wastewater bioreactor microbial communities from Cape Town, South Africa - Thiocy_cont_1000_plan (SPAdes) | ecosystem: Engineered > Bioreactor > Thiocyanate-remediating >... | reverse complement strand
GCGATCCCCCATTCGAATACAGATGATCGATGCTCCCGGTTCCCGTCGAATCCCGTCCTTTCCCTTCAGGCCAAGGTACGCCCTTCAGGCTCACTACGACAAACTGTTCGAACAGCTTATCTCTCGGTGAGGTAGCTTCCATTCACCATCACACCTGAAGAGCAGAAAATGGGTTCGGTATCTGTACTTGCGATGCGCCGACGATCGATGCCCTTCCTTCTTTGCTCTTTCGTCCTTCAACTGTTGTTGTCAGGGGGTGCAACCCTTCGTTTCCGCAAACAAAATCACCGCGTGGCCTGGCGGCACTGTCGCGTTTTGGTAAACGCAAACCATCAAACGGAGTTCTTCAAATACGAACGTAGGTACCCTTTTTGCCTGAACGCAGAGCGCTGATGTGAATCGGCGGATCAGTCCCTGTTACCACATTGTGTCACCGAATGGACTTCCAGATCATCATTTCTTTCTCAGAAGAGTACGAAGGGATGGTAATTCTCTTCAATCAAGCAAGCCTTTAGGTCGCCCCTTTCCCTCCTACCCGTGCGTTCTCTTCATCCGGAGTTTGGGAGTTTTTAAGCTAATTTATTTTTATCTGTTTTGTTACTTGAAATCGAACAGGTGGGGAGGTGGTTCTCCTAACGCGCCGAACGAGAAGATAAAACCTTTTAGCCTTTCAGTCACTTGTTGTGAACCTCATCAAGTCGGTGCTTCTTATTATTAAGAGTTTTTTGGCCGCTGTGGGAGGTTCGATGCAAAATTTGAAACTTGTAGTAGTAAGTATTTTGAATTGATGTCGGATGATTGTAACGGTTATTGTTCAAAGGTTGGCGATGGCGCAGTCGGCAAATCATGTATGCTGATAGCGTACACAACAAATGCCTTTCCCGGAGAGTATGTACCGACCGTGTTTGATAATTACACCGCAAATGTAATGGTCGATGGCAAGTCGGTGGGTTTAGGATTGTGGGGTAAAAAGCATCTTTCGTGACTGATCCGTTTTTAACGCTTTTCCAATATAGACACAGCAGGACAAGAAGATTATGTATGAGACAATTTTTCATTGAGCTAATTTCCCTAATCAAGCTTGTTCTTAGGACCGCTTGCGGCCGCTCTCTTACCCAGAAACCGATGTCTTTCTGGTGTGCTACTCTGTCACATCCCCAACTGCATATGAGAACATCAAAGCCAAATGGTATCCTGAAATCAACCACCATTGTCCAAGTAAGCTTGACTAGAACAATGTGAATCTGTGAGTCTGATGGTCTAATGATTCTGTTAAGACACACCGATTCTTGTTGTTGGAACCAAGACCGATTTGCGTGATGACGAAGAAATGAAGCAAAGATTAGCGGATAAGCGCATGAAGATGCTGACCTACGAGGATGGGATCAAGCTGGCCAAGGAGATCGGCGGAACCTATTGCGAATGCAGTGCGCTTACATCATCAGGTTTGTTCAATATATCAAAAACCAGAACTTAAAACAATCCTTCTCTTAAAGGACTCAAGAACATCTTCGATACCGCTATCAGATTGGGCATCAATCCTTCTTCATCAGGCAAATCTCATAAGAGCTCCAAAGGCAAGAAAAGCAAAAGCAAGGACTCCAAGCCTGTCCCCATCCCTCCTCAGTTGCCTAAGGTAGTAAATGAGCTTTTCTTTGCTATAAAAATTTTAAAATATTCTTTAGCCCGAGCATGCCCCTTGGATAAACATCATCACAGCTATCTACGCCGACGACTTCAAAAAGCTTGTCGACAATGAGACTTATGCAGATGTCGAATTCCGATTGAAAGACGACACCATCATCCATGGCCATCGATTCGTCCTTGCTTCTGCTTCGCGCCTCTTCAGGAAGATCTTCGGTGTCGACAAGGATGCCTTCGTTCCCTCAGGGTTGGTGAAGAAGGCAACCAAGAAGGCTACCAAGAAGAAGGCCAAGACATCTTCTTCCAAGAAAAAGGGAAAGAAGGCGAAGAAGGAGAAGAAATCCCCCAAGGCGGCCGCACCCAAGAGCGTTGAAGCTGCGGTTGCGTCTTTGGATATCGACGATGACGTACCCGAAGCCTTCTTGTGCCCGATCAGTCAAGAGTTGATGGTATGTTGTTGCTTCCTTCCTTTGCCTTAGTCTAATCCTTTGTTGTTTCAGAATGATCCTGTTTTGACTTGCGATGGATTCACGTGAGTCTTACAACTTTTGTTTTTCAAATTGCTCATTTCTATGAATATTTCTATTATGCAGATATGAGAGGAAAGAGATCACAGAATGGTTGAAGAAGCACAACACAAGCCCCAAGTCTGGCGCAGAGTTGGATAACAAGAACTTGATTCCAAACCACCTGGTGCGTGGACAGATTAGGGAGTACTTGGAAAAGAAAGGCAAAGGAGGTGAACCAGCCAAGGCAGCTGTTGTGAATGAAAGCGAGAGTGAATCGGAGAGCGAAACCGAAGAGGAGACTAAAGAAGAACCGACCAAAAAGGACACACCCCAACCTGCCAAGAAAGAAGAAGATAACCTGCTGCCTATCCAACGATCTATCAATGAGGGCAATCTTCGTGGATTTACTTCATTCAAAGTCCGTTTGGGTAGTTATTCTCCCCACCCCTCCCCCGCGCCACTTCTCAATTCTAAGAAATTATCACATTTTGAAAATAGACGAGGAGACTAAGAGGGAGAGGGTGTATATCAAACTCAGCGACGGCATTATCCATTCTGTATTTATTCGGGTGTTGGAATTCCTGTATACGGGCATGGCCACGATCAAGGACAAGAATGACAGCGTGCAGGAAATCATGGGTGCTGGTATGTCCTTCATACTTTTGCTTCTGTATCTAATATAAGCTAAAAAATTTATAGCTGACATTTACGAGTGTGCCGAACTTGCCACGATCTGTCAAAATATTTTGGAGGGAAATGAATTCCTCAACCCTAGCATCGGGACATGGCTGAATGACAAGACCGCCGAGTCCTACAAAGAATACTTCCTCAACAAGCCGTTGTGGTCTGACATTTCTTTCCATGTTGAGGTAAGCCTTTTTTTGAAAAACAAAAGAAGCAAACTTAATCATCACTCATTCCTTTCATTCCTTCATCAGGGCGAAAAGAATTCAAGGGTCTATGCTCACAAGGCTCTCTTGAGTGCCCGTTGCTCTGTCATCAGTGCCATGTTTAGCGGGTATGACATACTTTGTGTTTTGTTTTTTTTTACCTTTTGTAGCTGACTGCTTGTGTTGTAGATACTTTTCTGAGGGCAAACAAGAGGACATAGAAATCACCGAAACAACAGGCGAATGCTTCAAGGCCTTTATGGAATACCTGTACACCGACCACTGCCCCATCTCTGAATGCAGCGATAGCGTTGGCATTATGGTTCTTGCAAACAAGTAAGTCATTATACACACTCACATTTCCAAGAAGAAACTAATATCCTCCTTCTTCCACCTCTTTAAATAATAATAGATATGGCATTCCCAGATTGGTTACTTTGTGTGAGTTGTATATATCAAAGCAAGTCGAAGTGGCCACAAAGGATGATATCGCTAATGCTGATATTGATGTCATTGGACTTCTCCATTGTAATTCTTCCTCTCTCTCTCTTCTCTCTCTCTCTCTCTCTCTCTCTCTCTCTCTCTCTCTCTCTTTTTTGCGTATTTGTGACCTAACATCACTTCCCTTCAGGTTCTCAAACACACAATGGCGACCAATTGGCTGCATTCTGTCTGCACTTTGTTGCCAGCAACTACCAGCCGATGAGCAAGAGAGCAGAGTTCAAGACTCTGGAGGGCGAGAACAAGGACTATGTGGAGGAGCATCAATGGCCGCCCAAGGCTTACCTTGAGGAGCTGGCTGCTTATGAAAAAGCCGTGGCAGGGAAAGATGACAAGTGTATTTGTATGTAACAGATGTTTGTGTCCTCTAAACACTTAAATGCTTCACGATTTGCACACCGAAGTACTGCACATTCCCTCCATTTCTTTTTCCTCTTCAAATTGTGGGGCCGGCAAAGAAAAAGAGCGGCCTTGTCTTGGTTCGGATGAAGGAGTAAACGGAAAGGTAAAGAACAGCAAAAAATTTTGTGCTGAGGGAGCTGTGTTCACCGGGCACCAGAAGGCGGTTTGTGAAACAAATTTCACCTGAACACAACACACACAGCTGACCACGACGGTAGCTTGGAGGCACCGATGTCCGACAATGGAATTGATGAATTCCATTGCCAGCCTCAACACTGTCTGAAACGATTCAAGGGCTGGCCAGGCCAGTTTTACCCATTGCATGGACACTCTTTCAACGCTATGGTTTGGAAACATGGGAAATACGAAGGACTAATCAGTTTGCTTTTTCGTCTTCCAGGCCCGAGTTTTGGGAGTTTTGGGGAAACAATAAACATCAAAAAAATTTAGTACTGAGGGAGCGGTGTTCACCGGGCACCAGAAGGCGGTTTATGAAACAAATTTCACCTGAACACAACACACACAGCCGACCACGACGGCAGCTTGAAGGCACCGATGTCCGACAATGGAATTGATGAATTCCATTGCCAGCCTCAACACTGTCTGACACGATTCATGGGCGGCCTGGCCTTTTGTACACAATGTATACAGCCCTCTTGAAAATGTTGTGGTTTGGAAACATGGGATGTTTCTGGAGTCTTCTGAGGTGTGGGACTTCAATCTCTGGAAAGAGAAAAGGGTATTGGGGATGTAGATATTTCATTAAAACGGGAAGTAGTGTACTACCGTTGCCGAGACGCTGTAGGAATGCGTTTCGACGGAAAGACACTGCCAAAGCGACAGCGAGATACTACGGTGATGTTTAGACGGACAAAGGTAATCATGGTATTAAGGTAAGTGGACTATGACTGAATTACTCCTTGATGGCATTCCTTAATTCCAGGGAAGGGGAGGCTGAGTACTGCAGACAGCACACTACGTTTCTGGAACTTGGGATGTTTCTCCGGTTGAACTGGCACTGGCTGGAAGTTTAAGGACGAGGAGAAACTGAAGCAGTAAGTTTACCGAAGCGCACAAGAGAAGGAGCACGCAAGCTGGACGGCGGTCCCGAAGGCACCTAGTTTTGTTTTTGTTTTCTCTTTCGGGGCGCTCAACTCAGTTATTAAGCAGACAGTGAACAGAAAGGCGAGGCTGAGCAGCACGCACAGTGGTATCTGAGAGGGGAGGTCTGTGTCCAACAAGGGCTTCTCTGTGGGCTCCTGCGCCATAGAGTCTCTTCTGAAGCCCTGTGAAGCAAATGGAATCACAAGGAAAGAGGAAGAGAGAAAGCTGGGGAGAGGAAGAGGAATCCTTGGCGAAAAAACCGAGAATAGAGCCGATCCCAGTGGAACTTATGGAAATGATATGGGTGGGGCATTTGACCCCCATAGAAAGAGAGGAAGGGCTCTGGGCCCTATTGCTGGTGTATCGTATGGTCTCACAGGAGTGGTACAATCAGTTGGCGGAGATGTGGAGAGCTGCCTGCGAGAACATCCCTCGAAGTTCTAGAACAAGCTTCCCCCGTGTGGTGGCTCGCTTTGGGTGGCTCCCATTGCTACCATGGGCGATTCAACAAGGTTGGGCGCAAAAAAACAGAAGACAAGTTCTTGCCGCTGCAGCCAGAGGAGGACACATCGAGATTATGGAGTGGATTGGTACCGACTTCATTTCCTCCATTGCAGTTTCTGCTGCGGTAGAAGCAGGAAATATGGAGGCACTTCGATGGTGCATTCGCTACGTCAAGAAGACGAAAAGAACATTCTGGTGGCAAGCAGCAACCCACAGAGCAGCCCTTGTTGGACATCTTCCAATGCTGCAACAGTTGGTGTTGAAGAAAGCCTGCCAGGAGCCACAATTCCACCGGGCTTTAATGCTGAACGCAGCATCCAAAGGGCTAATTGAAGCCATCAAATGGTTTAACGAAGAACTTCATCTCAGCTTAAAAGAAGACCTTGCCGTAAGGGCCGGAATGTATGGCCATATTCACCTGCTTCAGTGGTTGCATGTGGGGGGCTGCAATATCACGCCAATTACAGCTGAAGCGGCCGCACGAGCCCGTCAGATCCCTGTGCTGAAATGGCTTGTCCGTGTGTGCCATGTGCCCTTGTACCCCTACATTTTCGCGGATATTATACCCCGTTACCTTGACCCACAATTTTGGAATGAATAAGATACACGGACACTTTTCGTTCCTACGTCAAGTCATCCATTGAATAAATAATCCCGCCAAAAGGGTAATGCTTTGCAGCTGGTTTGTACAACAGAATCCGTAGCGGATTAATCAGCAATAAGTGGATTCGAAGAAATGCAGAGCCGGGAAGGCAACTAGGAGAAGAAAGGAAGACCAAATAGACAGCACAGCTGGGGTCTCCCATTAGCATCCATGGATCCTTTTCTGCTCACAATAAGAGATTGGGGTAATCCAAATTCATAATTGTAATTAGTTTATCATTTTTGAATTGATTGTTACAAAGACTAAATTTTTTTCTTAACTTCACCCAGACAGAAATATGTCGAAGAATTTTGGCAATAGGCTAAGCGGGACAGGCTGCTCGCGGCCACATCATGATTCCAAGTCCTTTAACATCGCAAGAGCAGCAGGAGAGCTCCCCCACGCTTGCTGCGCAGTGATTGTGCACTCGCCGAGTTCTTCGAAGGCAGTGACTCGTTGCTGACTTGCGCTTAGCTCCTGCTGCCTATTACTGCAGGAAACTTCGAAACTCTTTACAAAATACAGTAACACTCATGCGCACTGTATGCCTGTTGCCAGGATATGTTCTCGGATCGCGCTTCAGCCGATGCTATTACTCGTTGGAGGGATACTCGACAGTCCCAGGCCGTGAGGATTGCACAGATCCCGAGGAGCTGTCTTTCTTTGATGCTTGTGAGGAAATCGCTACGATCTATCACATTGGCTTCCCGCCTACAGCTTCGTTTTCAGACGACGGTCGAGTTATTTGATAAAAAGATTTCCGAACGCTTCCCCAAGTTTGTAGAATCCTTTACGCGAGAGATAGAGGAACTTAAAAAGGTGCATTCTTTCAATGCCGTTGTATCGGTGAGCCTCCTAACCTCCTCTCCATTTCACCAGCTTCAAGAATCTGTTTATCGCATGAGAGTCGAGTTTCAGATCCCCGACACGAAAGAGACAAGAAGTTGGTTTCCTACCTGCTACGCGCTAAGCCCTACCATGTTTGTAGATTATAATCTACAAATGAGATGTCTGTACCTTACAACTTTTGTAGTGCATTCACAGCTAGACACTGTGTGCCGCGTACTCGAAGGCTGAGCAGCGTAGAAGAAGGGGTTTACGCACAGAGGCTCGACACAATATATGCGACTAAAAACATATCGGCATCTTCAAAAGGTAAGTGTATGCTACATGTTTGTGAGCACTAAAGATTATCTCAGAGCGTGTTTGGCGGAAGGATATGCCCACAATGGTACTTAGCGTGGCTGCGATGGACGAAGCAAGGGATCGCATCACGTCAGGTAATGAGGACCTACTCTGTCGTGATCCGCTTAATGGACGGCCATGGCCTCGCGGAAGGGGGATGACCGATTTGGCCGTCCTTAAAGTACATCCTCAGTGTGAGGAGAGGTTTCTACTTGTTTCCCTCTGCCGACGATGAGGTAAAGTAAACTAAAAACTAAAGTTCTAATCTAATCTAATCTAATCTAATCTAATCTAATCTAATCAACATTTTAGTTAGGAGGACGCGTCGCGCGAGATGTTCAATTTGTTGGATATCCCGAAGAGATCGCCTTGATGACTCCTGCGTTCGAAGCTCTAATGCGTCGCCTTGCAAACAAGAAGTTACTACCTGATTGTAAGTTTTCGAGCCTAACCATTTTTCAAATGCTAACGTCTTTTAAACTCTCTAGTTGATCATGAGGCAGCGAGAGACAAGCCCTTCCTCCAGGCCGGCTTTGTCAAGCAACGACTTCTTGAGGCATTTAACGACTACGAGACCAAGATCTTGTCGATGGGGCATACAATTCAGGTTCGTATGAGGGAGCGGAGGTGCAAGTATTTTTCTGCCTATCTAACACTAAATTATCGCAGAGTGTATATGAGAGCTACCTTGTTGCTGTCACGAATACTTCAACCGCGTGTACATCTGGTTCTCCATATACAACTCCCGAAAGGCCCTGTTATGTTGTTGGCCAACGTACGTACTCCGTCTGTTTTATTTTTCCTCTCTCTCTCTCTCTCTCTCTCTCTCTCTCTCTCTCTCTCTCTCTCTCTCTCTCTCTCTCTCTTTTACCTGTTGTTGTTGCCACTCGCACATACGCGCACTCACATTTTCCCCATGCAGACTTGGGTGGAGGAGTATGGGCAAACCGAGCCTCGAGGTGGGAGATTAACTACAATCTGTTTCTCTCGGTGCACCATCCGGAGTGGGTGTGCCAGTATGCTAAGCACGTCTTTCCCACACTTCCTGCTTCCGCACATGAGGTCGTGCGTCCATACCTGTTGCGTCACAAGGCCCTCTTAGAATCGCATGAGCTCTTTCCCGAAAGCCTAGCATGATTAACAACCACATTGTGTAAAATAGTATGTATGCACTGTTATTGTCTTTTTTCTCGTTTTCTCACCCAATATTATATTCTAATTAGATGAAATTTGAAGCAACCAGCGCATTTGGTCCTCGCCGTTGGCAAATTTTTGGCTGGAAACTTCTAGTCAGTTCGGAAAGGCATCAATGGGTAACCAGCACCTGAAGACGGTGCAAGATCGCGTGGTGATAGAGAAATATGAGACTGAAGAGAAAGTAAGCCAACACTTTAACTCGCGCGACGACACTTGGATTATAACCTACCCGAACAACGATGAAAAAGGCAGGGAAATTTACCGGGGTCAGATGAAAGATGGGTTGCGTCATGGCCAGGGAATGCTATTGTGGAAAAACGGTGCAACCTATGACGGCGAGTGGTATCAAGACCACATCGAAGGCCAATGGGGCACTATGACATGGCCGGATTCTCGCATCTACACCGGTTCTTGGAAAAATGGCTTCAGGGATGGAGTTGGTGTATTGACTGTTCCTGAGTATGGTGGAGGTACGAAACCTCTCCTTCCTTTTCCCCTTCTTGCAATTACTTATCTTAACATGTAACTGTAGAACTTCTACGCTACGAGGGTGAGTGGAAGAGGGGGAAACGCGAGGGCAAGGGAAAGCAATTATTTGGCAGGAAAGATACTATGGGGCGTGTAAGTTACGAAGGAGAGTGGAAGGCAGGGAAGAGTGAAGGCCATGGGGTCATGTTGTGGTGGGATGGGTCGGTCTACATGGGTCAATGGGCGGCAGGACGCAGGGAAGGCTACGGGGTGTACTATTACCCTACACTGAGTGGCGGCGAGAAGTACTCGGGCATATGGAAGGATGATAAGCAGGAGGATCTTGAGGGACATCTTGTCTACAAAAATGGTGACGAGTACAGGGGACTCTTCGCCGATGGCAAGAGACACGGCGAGGGAGTGCACGTGTTTCGGCATGGAAGGAAGATGAAGCAGATGTGGCGCAAAGGTGGGGAGGTGGAGTGTCCGCTGCCCGCCCACCTCGCACGCCGTTGGTTCGGTGGCAAGGTGCCTCAGTCAGAATGTGTGAGAAAGATCGAGAGGGTGCAGTCGCTGGAGGTGTTGTGCATAGAGGCGGTAGGGAGCAACCCTCGCTTGTTGAAGAAGTTGGGGATGACGAGGACTAAAGACCTCTTCTGCAACCAATCCAAGAAACAGAAGGTGGCCAAGCGGCGATGGCAGCCTGGGAAGAACGCAAGGCCCATATCGCTGTATTCATCCCTTCTTGCTGCGGCACCATCAGCGGTGACCTCCTCACCTCCCTTGTCGACTCCTTCCTCTTCACCTTCTCTGTTGCTGCCGAGGGAGTTGATGGAATCTTTGCACTTCTTGATCTCGCGACAGGTTACTTCGCAAGAAAAGAGAGCACAACGAGGAATCGAACCTTTCCCAATCCCGTTACGCTATTAGTGTACATATAGACCCGTCACACGCACCCCCCTAAATACAGGTCAAACGGTATTTAAACATATTTTAGTGTCATGTAAATATGCACAACAATTACAGTGGTTGTTCTTACCCCATGGTGGTAGGAAGGCTTTCTCAACTTACTCCGATTGTACATTTAGTTTCCAGAGAGACAATTTGAATGGTCTACCAGCCCCTGATAGTATACAATAAAGATAATCAAACAGGGTTGAGCAAGTTCTACAGTTTGATCATTGTCTCTTCCATAACAGTGGCTCGCGAAGGATCTAAATTTCTGTTTTTAGCTGTCGGGGTTGTGCCTGGTTTCGTTGCGGCAGCGTGAAATGACGGACAAACAAACAGTCAGGCAACTTGAGGAAGGAGGATGGCAGGGAGTACCGCACACCTCTCCGAACTGCTGCACAGCCCCGAGGGCACCGAAGAGAAAGCGCTCTTGCTTGATTTGATGACCAAGTGCATGTGCCTCGAGAATTATTCCTTCTGGCGCGCGGTCGAAACGTATCGCGATGAGTATGCAATCGTGGACAAACAAACGCATCCAGCCTATGCGAAGATGGTCGAAGATGCACAGTTGAATTGGGAGTTATTCTTCGCCACAGATTCAGAACAACAAGTTGCAATGCCTGCTGAAGTATGCAGAAATATCCACAAGAACATAAAAAGTCAGATAATTGGACCTGATACGTTCGACATTGCCCAGAAGGAGACCTTCTCGATTATTCATCGCGACATTTACCAGATATTTATTAAGGTATGTATTCAATTCCTTACCCACAATGAGATCATTTTTCCATACCGATATATTATATTATATTATAAGAGCCCAGAATACAATGCTTGGCAGATCAAGGACAGAAAGCGGAGATTGCTTAATGAGGAAGAATGGCTTCCTCATGGCCTTACACTGCTGTTGCGCTGGACTTCCCTAGCAGCTGTGGTCGTCATCTGGTTGTTGTACACAACGTTGGATGCAAAGATCAGAGCCTTCGTTATCGGCTGTTGTTTCGCTTGCATCGAAACAGTCTTCCGTGCACTAACTGATCGCAAGCAGGGGGTGAGTATCTGTCTCCTCTCTTCCTTTCACAAAACACCAACAGATCTTGAATGTTTAACGCTATGTACTAGGTACCCTTTTCTCAGCGGCTCTCCATTGGCTATATACTACGGGAAGGCAAGACAACGTGGGAGCAGTTTTTCATGAATCTGTTCATATTCGGGCCGATCCACACAGATTTGTACAGAATGCTGGTCGATGACCCTTCCGCACCCTTTTTCTCATGCGTGTTGCGGGTGCTTGGGTTTCCTATCAATCTGTGGTTGAGCGAGTGGTGGGTGGGGATGTATCTCGCGAGGATATGGGGACGACGAGGTTGGTATTACGAAGGTCCGCTGGCCTATTTCGACGGCACGATAACGCTAGCGTACGCGCACTATTGGTTATTATTGGGTATAGCAAACGAGTGGGTTTGTATATATTGGTTGTATCCGGGCTCCTATGCTCTGGCTGCCTATCTTCAAGGAATAAAGTAGGCCGTCTTCTTGTATTCCTTGTTTCTTCTTTCTCCTGTCAACATTGAATCCATTTCTTGGAAGCTCATTGAAGCTTGAAGCAGGAGTAGATGGCACCTAGTTCCACTTTGTACGTCGTGTTCGCGGCTTTTATCGCATAACTTACCCCGCTTTCTCTTTCCCATCAACAGGAGGAGAGTTTGTTTCTCCCTATTCCTCTTCTTTGCGGTGATTTTGGTGGCAGAGAGCGCGGTGATTGCCTTTGCCGGTAAAGCGGGAGACCGATCTCTCGACACCGCTTGGCGTAACGGAGCGCTTCTCAATTCTACTCTGCGCGCATTGAAACCTGGCGACGAACTAATCTTCCCGCCAAACACCACGTTTTATCTGATGGGAGGGATAATGGCATCTAATCTTCGCAACAATGTCCTTCATTTTGAGGGCACCTTGGTCTTCGTTGCCCACCTTGATTCGTGGCCTCGATTAGCCGATGGCTCTGTCCTAGAATGCATGCATTTTGAAAATATTGACAACGTTACCTTTACATCGGCCGCCGGGGGTGTTATCGATGGAGGCGGAGAGGCTTGGTGGGGGATTATTAAATACTTGGAGATTCAGGAGAACCGCCCTCGATTATTGTCTATCGGCAACTCGCGTAACCTTCTTGTGGAGAATATCCTCTTCCGACAATCTCCTTACTGGACCGTTTGGATCTACAATGTAGATGGCCTCGAGATTCGGTACTGCCAGGTATCCAACCGCCGTGACGACTATGACGGCCATGATATCTATAATCTCAGGTACTCTCGGCTTTAAATTGCGTCGGA
>Ga0209935_1004690_pt1 | contig 12340 bp, 15 predicted proteins | sample ThiBio_1000_plan_2_FD_183958 | JGI IMG/M metagenome (GOLD analysis project Ga0209935, IMG submission 183958) | Wastewater bioreactor microbial communities from Cape Town, South Africa - Thiocy_cont_1000_plan (SPAdes) | ecosystem: Engineered > Bioreactor > Thiocyanate-remediating >... | reverse complement strand
AGGTTTAGCATTTGATTCTGAGAACAATCTCTATGTTGTCGAGTTATCGAACAAACAAGTCATACGATTTGATGTCAATTAAAATTTCGCTGTTTTTTTTTCAAATTCAAATAAAAAACATCATGCAGAGAACGTTTTCAATATATTTTAATGAGTCAAAATAAACAAAATCAATGTAGTATAGCGACCATGGCTAGTTATCCTCTTGTTTGAACAGATGAACAGAAAAAAGATGTTAATTTGTATGTTTTGTCCGATGAAGCTTTTCGAAAGATATGTCCACCGCTTAATGTATTGACATAGAATTGCATTCCACTTGGAATAAATGTTAGTAGAAGTAAAACTTCGAAAATAAATTTATCAACTTCATTTCGATAAAACGATTTCGAATGATTCATTGTTAATGTTGTGTAAAATCTGCAAACAACGAATGGTAAAGTTAGAAATCCAAATAGAATCACTTGAATAAGAAGCATTTTCAAAAGTGATCGATCTCTTCTATCAATTCGTTGTTGTTGTTGTGGTTCATTCGATCTAATTCGATATTGACTTGATCGAATATTTACAATTGTTATCCAACCCAATATAAATATGACTATTAAAGGTGTTAAGGTCGTAACTATGGCAAATATGAAATCATTTGCTAATCGACATTGATTATTCTTGTTGAAACAAGGTATAGGTGTTTTGGGGAGATTTGCATCGTAACAAAAAATTATTTGAATATGAATTGTCATGGAAAAAATCAATAGACATAAAATACTTCGAATCGTATTTTTTATTGAATTTAAGCGTCTTATGCGAACATTATGTGACGATAGTAACCAACGATCAATTGTAGCTAACATAAATAACCAAAAGGTTACTAATCGAAATTGAAAGAGAAAGAAATTATTTAATTTGCAAATCGGTCGATTTCGTTCTCTGATGTCAAGATTCCAATGAGCTAATATTCGAGGACCAAGACCGAACACGAGTGTTATCGTACCAGTTACTGAAGATGTTAGAAAAACGATAACACACGTATTTGAACGAAGATGTTTTTGAGATAAAATTAAAATGTTAAGAATATTTCCAATGATCCCAGTTATAAAGATAACAAATCCTACATAGAGAATTACATCATAACCTATCTTCAACGGATTTGCTGATGATGATGAACTATATATATTTAGACAAAATTGTATTTTCTAAAAAAGGTTTTCATTTGATTTACCTATTCGCGGGTAACGACATTTAGCAAAACAAAATTATGTTATACTCAATCTCAAGCGATGAACTATATATACGCGTATATTCATTTAATTAACTTTTGAAATACAAAACTAAACAAATCGGTTTTGTTATCTAAATATGAGAAAGTATATTCGTTTGCACCGAGATCAAAACATTGATTTTACTAAATACTAATATGTTATTTCACCGTAGTTACAAATAATATATGCTCGTTGTTCCGACCAATAGCAGAACGAAGGAAAGAAAAAAAAACAAGAAGAATTAATTGATGCGTGTTGTCATAATAAGTTTTTTCTCTTTTTTATAAAATATTTTAAAAAATGGAAGATGAATTATTATATCACGGTCGATTCGATCATATCGGCGATCGAAAATTGAATTCAATACGTTTATTTATCAGTTCAACGTTTTCTGGTTTGAACTTTTCATAAATAAAAGTAACTCGAATCGAATCTCTCATAAAATTCGTTCTTAGATACAACCGAAGAACGTAACGGATTGATCGATCATGTTTATCCTCGTTTACGTGAATATTGTCTATCAAACTACAAAATTCAATTTCAAGTAATTCGAACTTCAATTCTGTCCTTGTTCAATCTTTGATTTCTAGTATTCCGATATGCGTTGGGGCATTCAATCGACAGCAGCTGATTCTCACACGACAGTTGACATGTGTTTGCAAGAGCTCGACGTTTGCTGTCGATTATCCATGGCAACGAATTGCGTGGTAGTTCATTTTCTTTTTGTCTCTCTCACATGTAATGACTTCGTTCAAAGATATTCCTAAGTCATCGATACGGCAGTCGTTTTGCTCCTGTACGTATTTCGTCTGATCTCTTTCAACATTTGTTATTCAATACTGAAGAGAAAGAATTTTTAAATGAAATGTATCGACTCGATGAAAACTATCTGGAGAAAAAGTATTTTCTTCGATCGATTACCGATGAATTGGAACAGAAATTACGAGTTGTTTTACAACAAGCAGCTGATCGATGTTATGACCAGCAGCTTATCACACAAAACCAACGAGATGAATTTCATATTTCTGGTAAAAATCGAATTGATAAAATGAAATGAAATCAATTTGAGTTTAGTTACTGCACAGGAGATCTATCGTGCTCTGGAGAATAATAAACAGAAATCACGACGGATTATTTGTTTCTTTCGAGATTTAATCGATATCGATGATCTTGGATCGAAATTTCGTGAAACTGAATGCGAACAATTATTGACTGAAGTCAAACAATTGCTTCGGCAATCGATTGATCCAGCTAGTATTTATTCATATCAAGTAACTATTTTCGAATATTGATTTTTGTTTTGCAATTACTTTCGAAATAGTTACGATGGAAAGATGAAAAAGCTCGGAAAGATTATCTATCGAAATTCTACGATGATTTTTATCATGCAGTTCAATCTCAAATTGATTATCACATGAATATCCATGAGAATCGACGAGAGAATCTCTTGTATAATCAAATATTCGAACATGCTATTCAGTGTAATTTGTTAATTCAACGATTCTTTCCTCGACCGGATATTTTTCAACAAGTAAAATTTTGTTAATTTCGTTCAACATAGTTTGTTTTATGCAGATTAAAACACATCTTACATCGTCAAACAATTCTCCTTGCGTTCTACTCGGACATTCAGGAACTGGAAAATCATCAATTATGGCTAAATTAGTCAAAGAAGTAATTAAAAATACTTTCGTATTCGAGTTTAGCAGCGAAGGTGTGTTCTTTCAGATTCCGAGTTGGTACGACGAACCAAATCATGTTTCTGTCATCGTTCGATTCTTGGGCGCAACACCTTCATCGAGTGATATCCGTCGTCCGTTGATATCGATCATTGAACAAATCTGTTCGACCTACCATTTGGATATTCCAACGAATTTCGATCATGTCAAACAGATTTTCGAGAATATTTTATCTCGAATACCGAACGATGAACAACTCGTTCTTCTCTTCGATTCACTCGATCAATTACAAGTCGATGATGTCACTCAACTTGCCAAATGGCTACCGGAAAATCTTCAATCTCTATCGAATGTTAAATGTATCTATTCAACTATACCGAATATTGAAATCGGAATGGAGAGAAAAAAAGTTGATATTCATCAACAGTTGAAAACTATCTATCAGAATGATCTATTCGACATTCAAGTCCAACCATTCAGTGAGAATACAGCTGAAGAAGTTCTCAAATCTTGGCTAGCACAAGATCGACGTCAGCTAACTTCGACTCAGTTCGAATGGCTTCGACCGAAGTTAACTCGACGTCATCAAATCGACCCACTTTTTCTCTCACTCCTCTACGATCAAACATTAACTTGGCATTCGTACGACGAAACTCCTGATAAAGCTTTCCTATCCATTGAATCTACCGGTGATGCTATTGAATATCTCTACAATCAACTAGGTGCTAAACACGGTCAACTTATATTCCATCGAGCTATGCATTATCTTCAATTAGCTGGCGGTTTGAGTGAACTCGAAATCGAAGATATTCTTTCGTTGGACGACGAAGTTCTGCAATCAGTTTTCGTTTATTATCTACCTCCATTCGAAGTCTTTCGTTTGCCATCGAATCTGTGGATACGTATTCGAAATGATATGCATAAATATCTCATCGAAAAAGATATCGATGGTGTGCCTTGCATTTATTTGTAAGTCGAAATCAATCGATTGAAATAATTTATTTATTTGTTTGTTTAGTTATCATCGAACATTTCAACAGTATGAACCATGGAAAGGTGCACAAGGCATGGCCCATCAAAAACAAAAACCGATCTTAGAAAAAATCCGTTTGTTCTATTTCGCTAATCAATATAAAAATACATTCGATATGAGTTATTCACCGAAATTAAAGAGCAAATATAATCTAAACACAGATATCATTCAAGTCAATCGATGTTTGACTGCTCAACAACCATTTCAAAATCAATTAACAAAAGAATTCAATCTCCGACGTATTCATCAATTGTATTTGAACATCGCTCGTTATGAGTACGTGCATAATGTAACACTATTTAATCTCGATTTTCTTCGTGCATTACTTCTCTGCGGAGAATTCAATGTAACGAATTTGTTGTATCAATTTACGATGATGAATTATGATGGAAGTGGCGAATCGAGATATCTGTTAAAACAATTTGAACTCTCTTTAAATCTTCTCAATCAATATCCGTCGAATCTTGCTTTCGAATTAGTCTATCGTTTGTATCCATTTCGAGAGAATCTTTGCGAATCACTCAAGATTTTACTCGGACAATGTCTTCAACAATGTCCTCTTCTCCTATTGACAGATGATCAACGACAAGATTATCTATTCAAATGTCCGCTATCGAAGATAATCTATTCGAAAATGTCATCGTTTTCATTGATTATCGTTACGGATAACAATCGATTGTATCAATTTCATAATTATTTTCGAACAACAGTCGAACAATTGGAAATCAGTTTCAAGAAGAAAACACGCGATGAGAAAATCATATCGGCTGTGTATAAAAATCAATGTTTATGTTGTTTAACATCGAATGATCAAATGATTTCAATGGACACATCAACAGATAAACTAACAATGCAAATATCATGTAATCAATTGATTTATTTTGTAGAAGAAGAAATTATTTTGATTATTGTATCGTCGAATCATAAATTGCAGACTTGGAATTGTCTGGAGAATAGTTTAGTCTCTGAATATGATTTTGGTGAAGATATTATTGAAGATTATTTTTTGAAAAAAACAATTATTAAAGTCTCATTAAAATTAAGTCGAACCATTGTTTATTTATCAATCGATGATGATCAACAATTGAAAATCATGCGAACTGTTCATCAACATCGAATGAACTACGAACATCGTGTTCTTCTCGATCTATCTGGAGAATTTTTTTATTCTTTAGATAGATCGACGAGTTCTTTGGTTATCTACGATGAAACGAATCCAGTCGAGATTTATAATGATATCGATTGGATTAGTCTACCGAAATCTGTTTTCTATCTTTCGAAAAGCAATTCAATTGCCTGGCTAACAGATACATCAGTGATGATATTCAATCCTTTATATGAAGAAAAGATTTTTCAACCATTTGATCTTGTCTCATCCATTGATGGATTGGAATATGATGATGTCAGTGATAATTACAGTTCTGTTGCGTTCAGTGGTGGTTTGGGTAATCTGTTAGCTTGTATCGTGAAAGATAAAGGCATTGTTGATATTTACGAATGGTTCTACGACAAGAAACAACAGAAACATGTTTCCTATCTTCTTTCTCATGTAAAACTTGAGATTTCTATTGAATATTGTACGTTTGAAGTTGGTATGTTCGAATATATTTTCTTCTTCAAATTGCTTTTTTTCTAAAAAGAACATCCCGATGGTATAACATTGTATTGTTCTGATGGAACGAATCTTTACAAACACAATGCAACGATGTTGTATTTTCTCGTTGCTTCGAAACAACTTGTTTCATCTGAAAGAATTCTTCATCGACCAAGTGTCTATCTCGATCGATTTCTAGCCTATACAGACGATGATCAGTAACTACAATTTCCTTCGTTTTCTTATCACGTTTCTATCTCGTTTAGAAATCGAAAAATCTTCACATTAAATGATAAACTCGAATTTCATCTCTCGATTCCATCTGTAAAAGAATGTTATTTCACAAGTAGTCTCTCTCATATTTTAGTTATCAATCGAAAAAATCAATTAGCTATTTACTCGTTAAAAACAAAGAAACTTTTATGGATAAGTGACGAATTTCAACATCGAAAACTGCAGATTTCTTCTCTTGCATCGACATTTATTTGTTTTTGTTCGCAAACATCGAAACTTTTTCAAATCGATACTCAATCATTTCAAATGAAAACTCTTATTCAATTACCAATCGAATGTCTTTTGAGTACAATCGATTCATTTCAACGATTATTTTTCCTATCGAAAGATCAAACTCAAATTGTAGAATTCAATTTAATCAATCATAAACTAACAAATCGATTTTCTATTCAACTCAATTCAAAAAGTCAAGTGATTCAAATCTACGCAAATTGTGATCAACTCATTTTACATAATAGTGAAAATCAAGTTTATCTCTGGGAGAACGAAAATCAAACATTAACGCAATTCGAAGATGCTTATTTCCATTTGAAAATGAAAGACAATCTACTTGTTTTAGTATCTACTGACAAAATCACCATTGTTTTTCATGATTTACAAGTGAAATCACGTCAAATTGGTCGGTTAGATGACAATGCTGGTCAATGTGAAGCGCTTTGTTTAAGTAATAGAAATAAATATGACAATGAACAATATTTATTTGTGATTTGTTCGGATCGATTGTTACGAATGTTTTCTGTTTCAACTGGTGAACAAATGGTGAAAATATTTATTAACATGACTCTCGATCCGTTTCTGGCGATTGTCAATGATCGTTTATTACTTAAAATTGCCGATCGTCTCTGTCTCATTCAAATAATCGATCGAAAATCTTTACCAGACCGGTCGTATTTTCAAAATGATGTCAAATGTCCTCTCTTCGAGAATGACTATTGGTTGAGATGTCATGATATTCATTTTGCTTGATTATTTTGAAATAAAATCGTCAACATTCACTGTTTTGACATTGAAAAATACAAATAAGTAAAGATACAGTTGCAACTGCACATAAATTCTTTTCAATGAATATTATTTCGAGAAATATCAAAGATAAAGAAATAAATAAACAAGAAGCTTCATTTATGTATTTTCGATTGTTAACTGCAATACAATGGAAATCTAAAAGATTCAAGTCATTTTCCATGAAGAAAACGAGATTCTTTTCTCTATTAGCTCAGTCTTTCGAATTGAATAAATTCAAAATTTAGGTAATCAAACTTGGCAAGACTTCTAAGCTCCTGAAATCTGAACCTGTAATTAAAGTGGGATTCCAAGCAATCGCGACACTATCACGAAATACAACGTATTCACGATAATGAAAAAAAGGCCGTTGTAAATCTAGTTGGAGAATATTTATTTTAATATTCATTGTTCGAGGAAATTAAAAAGTAGTAATACAAGAAAATTGAAAACTAATAGTGATAATTATAAAAAAAATTAGTAAAAGAATAATTTGATAAATTAAAAAAGTGCTTTCATGCGTTGCAATGTTTCTCTGGCATTTTGGACCTGTTTTTGCCTGTTATTTTTGTCGTTTTTGGTATCGTTTATTTCTCGATCGATCGCACTTATTTCTTCTTTTAAAACCACAATTTTCTTCTTGCTGTCAGCTACAGCTATTGCTAAACCTCCTGCTGAAATCCAGCCAACGAGTGGTATCCAAAAAACCGAAAGTGCTGCAGTTTGACAATCTTTAGCTCGGTTTTGATGCCATCGAAGATCTTTTTCAACGGCATCACGACGTTTCTGTAATTCGTTGAGCATCTGTTCAACGGCACTCTCATTACTGACAGTACCATTGAGAACACCTTCGTAATGACGTAGTCGCTCTGTCCATGTTTGTAGCCTTTGTTTGTTAACTTCAGCTGACTTTATGGTCATGCCGAGTACTTTTGTCCTGATTTCTTCCTCTTCTACTTCGGGAGGATCATTCAAAATACAGATAACATTTGACAATTCACAACAACCTAATTCCCGGCATATTTCAGTTTTCGTTTGATCGATACATTCTTTGACTGTTTTTGGACCATCTTTATTCCGCTTCAATGTCTGTTCACGCGGCATTTTGCTAAGAATCAGTACTGTGGTAGAATCGCCGAACTGACCAAGGCATTCTTTCAATGCTAACAGGTACTTTTTCAACAGCTCGGTAAGACGATCTATAAATATATCAATACAAAAGCGTTATAATACCTAGATATTAAAAGGTGAATTGCTGTAATACTAAGTCAAGGTGTGATTTTAGTCTGATGAACACTCAAACAAATTTTCATAGATAGATAAATCTTCAAAAAAGTTTTATAAAACTATGCAAAAAATTTACAGTTTTCTGCAAAACTCTAGGATTTCGTATTTGAACTTTCTGTAGGGTTATTAGATTAAATATGAAATTGTAAAAGTCTTACGTCTACCATCAAAGGGGTCTACGACAATTGTCGCGTTCCCACAATCTACTTCACTCCTGTTCTCGATTATTCCCTCGCACCAACAAACTCACCTTTAGTCACTACAATAAATATCATATTAATTGTATTATTTCGTATGTATTGGATAATTGAGTCGAGATACTGTATAGTCTTTCCGGTTGTATCACCAATCCCAGGTGTATCAATGACGTGTAATATGATTCTATCAGTCGAATTTGATGAATTCATTAGTCGACTATGACCTTGAATCACACTTGTCGCAGACTGTCCACTGGCTGACGCTTCAAATTTCATTTCATTCAATATTATATTTCCAATAAAGCTTTTACCGACACCTGTTCCACCAATTAGTAGCACCTTCTTTTCGGTAACAGACATTGTATCCCAATAACTATATAGCAAGCAAAAGTTTATAATTGAATATTTAGTTACTGAGATAAATCTACCTGCTTTCTTATTGAATGATAATAAGAACCCACGTAAATATTAGCATGTAATAACAAATTGTGTGGTTTACTTATATATATATACGTATTTATTTAGTTAGTTCGTACTAAAAAAATGCAATAGATATTAGTACGAACTGTGGTTCACCTCAAATCCAAACAGAAAATTGGTGGTTAAACAATTATAAATGGGACATTATTTTGAAAAAGATAAGAAAAATGTGTGATACTGCTATAGATAAACGAAAAAAAAAACGCGTGATGAGAAAGTCGATGTCTTGTTGTCGTCACGTGAAAGTTAATAACGCAGTTACTTCTTTTTTTTTACAATGATGCAGGACTCTAAGCATACAACATTCAAGAGTAATGATATGTACTCGAAATTTTTGAGAAACCCGATCTCTGCTAGAGATGCATCATCTCCGAACGAATCTGTATCCCTGAGGAATTTCAGGGCCAAAATATTTTTTTCCTTTTCGGAGACGTATCTCTTGAAAAAAACTTTCAAATTTGAGATCGAAAAAGCTCTTAACAATGTGAATCTACTAGGAGATGGTGGAACTCTTGAAGATGCATCTCCAAGTCAAAAGGAATCCTACGTCATTGTGAAAAAAAGAAGTAACTGCGTTATTAACTTTCACGTGACGACAACAAGACATCAACTTTTTCATCACGCGTTTTTTTTTTCGTTTATCTATAGCAGTATCACATATTTTTCTTATCTTATTCAAAATAATGTCCCATTTATAATTGTTTAACCACCAATTTTCGGTTCGGATTTGAGGTGAACCACAGTTCGTACTATTATCTATTGCATTTTTTTAGTGCAAACTAAATAAATAAATACGTATATATAAGCAAACTACAAAATTTGTTACTACATGCTAATATATACGTGGCTTCGTATCATTCAATAAGAAAGCAGGTAGATTTATCTCAGTAACTAAATATTCACTTATAAACTTTTGCTTGCTATATAGTTATTGTGATACAATGTCTATTACCGAAAAGAAGGTGCTACTAGTTGGTGGAACAGGTGTCGGTAAAAGCTTTATGGGAGATATAATATTAAATGACAGGAAATTTGAATCGGCAGCCAGTGGGCAGCCTCTAAGAAATGTAATTGAAAGTCATAGTCGACGAATGATTCCACAAAATTCGACTGATGTAATTATATTACACGTCATTGATACACCTGGGATTGGTGATACAACCGGAAAAACTGTACAGCAACTCGACTCAATTATCCAATACATACGAAATAACACAATCAATATGATATTTATTGTAGTTTCCAGAGGTGAGTTTGTTAGTGCGAGGGAACAATCGAGAATAGGCGTGAAGTAGACTCTGTCTCGCAGTACAGTGTGGCCAGTATTTGATGTTTATTAAGTCGTTCGACAGAAAAGAGGTTTATCAAGAGACAAGCACCTCATGAGTGTATATCGATTTGCAACGGATAATAAACCTTCCGTCGATTTATTAAGAAAAGGGGTTCATTAAAGAGTAGAGCACATTAATAAACTAGTTTAGCAGTTATAAACACTGTTTTGAAGATTTATCTATCTATGAAAATTTGTTTGAGTGTTCATCAGACTAAAATCACACCTTGACTTAGTATTACAGCGATTCATCTTTTCACGTCTAGGTATTATAACGCTTTTGTATTGATATATTTATAGATCGTCTTACCGAGCTGTTGAAAAAGTACCTGTTAGCATTGAAAGAATGCCTTGGTCAATTCGGTGATTCTACCACAGCACTGATTCTTAACAAAATGCCGCGTGAACAGATATTGAAGCGGAATAAGGATGGTCCAAAAACGTTAAAAGAATGTATCGATCAAACGAAAACTGAAGTTTGCCAGCAACTAGGTTGTTGTGAATTTTCAAATGTTATCTATATTTTGAATGATCCTACCGAAGAAGAAGATGAAGAAATCAGGACAAAAGTACTCGGCATGGCCATGAAATCAGCTGAAGTTAACAAACAAAGGTTACAAACGTGGACAGAGCGATTACGTCATTACGAGGGGATTCTCAATGGTACTGCCAGTAATGAGAGTGCCGTTGAAAAGATGCTCAACGAATTACAGAAACGTCGTGATGCCGTTGAAAAAGATCTTCGATCGCGTCAAAACCAAGCTAAAGATTTTCAAACTGTAGCACGTTCGTTTATGATGAGACCAATCGCTGACCAGATGTCAGCAGTTGTAGCTGACAGCAACAAGAAAATTCAGATTTTAAAAGAAGAAATAAGTGCGATCGATCGACAAATAAATGATACCAAAAATGACAAAAGTAACAGGCAAAAACAGGTTCAAAATGCCAGAGAAACATTGCAACGCATGAAAGCACTTTTTTAATTTATCAAATTATTCTTTTACTAATTTTTTTTATAATTATCACTATTAGTTTTCAATTTTCTTGTATTACTACTTTTTAATTTCCTCGAACAATGAATATTAAAATAAATATTCTCCAACTAGATTTACAACGGCCTTTTTTTCATTATCGTGAATACATTGTATTTCGTGATACCGTCGCGATTGCTTGGAATCCCACTTTACTTACAGGTTCAGATTTCAGGAACACTGGAAGAAAAAATATGGGTGGATAAGGCCATTTTTCGTCTTTTTCCTCGAAAATCGACTATAGAGATTTTCATGTCTGGGATCACCCACGGTGTATCACGAAATGTCTTTTTTCCACTTCGAAATTAAAACTGTGTATACGTGTAACACTGAGTCTCCTAATTTCAAATGTCGCAATCATAAGTTTTGAAATTCTTTTATTAGTTGAAAAGCCGAACTCTTCTCTGGACTCAATTTTCTTTTCTTGGACTGCTCACGAAATAAATATCCATTATTAACTAGCAAAAAACAAGTTTTCTAACTCGGAATTACGAGTTCTTCACGAGTAATCAGTTTTTACAGTGAGAAAATATATTATTCATAACGAATACAGTTATACATAGAAATGTAAAGGACTATTCAAAAGCACTTGATATTTGGCGGCAATCGCTTCCTTCGATTCATCCGAGTTTTGCCATGTGCTACAACAGTATTGGCATCGTTTATGTCAGACAGGGCAATTACTCCGAAGCACAGTCATTTTGTGAACGTGCTGTACAAATTGCACAACAATCATTACCAGCAAATCATCGTAATTTGATGCAATGGAAAAAGGATCTTGAGTATGTAAAAACAAAATAGAGGGTTATTTTTACATTCATTTTTCATATTTTATTGTATTGACTTTTATCAATCAACACGAAATCGTTGAATTCGATGGTTCTGATGATCGGCAACATAAAGATTTTTTTTCACATCCAGTGATAAATATATTGGCATATAGAATCGATTTGATCCTTTTTCTTCATCATATCCACTAAGAATAACACGACCTTCTTCTGATCCTAATGGCCAACACATTATTCGGTTCTTCCCCCAATCAGCCACATAAATATCACCAACTTCATTCACTAGTAATCCATAAGGATGATTCAATTCTTTTAAACTATTCTCTGTTCCTTGCCCACCAGCAACAATAATACCTTCATTTGCATCTTTCA
>Ga0209935_1004688_pt1 | contig 12344 bp, 15 predicted proteins | sample ThiBio_1000_plan_2_FD_183958 | JGI IMG/M metagenome (GOLD analysis project Ga0209935, IMG submission 183958) | Wastewater bioreactor microbial communities from Cape Town, South Africa - Thiocy_cont_1000_plan (SPAdes) | ecosystem: Engineered > Bioreactor > Thiocyanate-remediating >... | reverse complement strand
GACGCCACGATGACGACCGAGTTGGCTGATGGAGTGTTCGAGAGTTGGCGCTTCCTGGGCCGCGTGCGCGGCTGTGGCTCATGCTCAGGAGCATCGCCGACCGTGGCTCTGGGGGTACTTGAGTGAGATCTCGTGGGCTGGTTGTTTGAGCCTCTCGCCCCCCATCTGACGAAGAGAGCATAATGCGTACTCGAGAGCCAGCTGGATCAAGTGATCGAGCGCTGGCGACGCAGCCAACGACGGCAAGCGTGTTGCCAGCGATGATCGAGCAATCAATCCAAGCGCTGCACTACTGCCTTGTGGCGAGCAGCGAGCTGCGCGTGGAGCGAGGTCGCGTGTAATGTACTGCTCCGCTGCCTGGACGAGAGAGCGAGAGAGCGCGTGCCCGCGTGAATGAGACGCTATCGCAAGGACGCGAGCGACGATGCTGCGGACGCCGCACCTTGTACGCTTGTACGAGCGACACGACGAGCTGCGAGCTACACGACAGCCCTGAAGCACTGTAGTCTGCGCGCGAGAGTAACGTTGCTTGCCGCAAGAGAGCTCCGGCGAGCAGCGCCACAGTCTTGGAGCCATCGCCGAAGCGAGCAGCCTGTCGCCGCGATGCTGCAGCGACGATCTCTGCGCCGACACGAGCAACGCGGATTGATGTATCATCACTATCGCCATCTGCGGCCTGTAGCGCTGCTTGCAGGATCGGTTCTCCTGCTACACGAGCCAACAACACGAGCGATGATCACGACCACGACAACGACCACGAGAACGATGAGGCGCGCATGCTTGTTGGCGGTGGTGCTTGCTGCTGGTGCGAACTCTATATTGCTTGGCGCTCGTGCGTACGTACACTTGGTGAGCAACAGTGCTTGCGGCGCCACCAACAACCGCACGCTGCCGCATGGCCCAACGAGGCTGCGCACCGAATCACCCACGCGAACTGCGCCAAGTACACACGAGTGATCGAGATCTCGGTGTTGCTGCATCGGTGGCGGAGCAGCGAGCAGGCGGGCGAGCAAGCAGGCGAGCAAACAACAACCTGCTGCTGCGCCAACGACGACAATCTCGTGCAGCCCCTCTCCGCGTGCGTCGCACGAACGCGAGAGGCGCCTTGATAGATAGATAGTTTCGAGTACTTATCCGACACAAACTCTCTGTGTGTGGCTACGAGTTCGACGGCAGTTCCGTTCAGCTCGCTGCCCGTTCTTGGGCCCGATCCGAGTTTGGGGCGCTTAGATACCCACCGCCCACGGAGGCCGAAGAAGCAGCGCAACGCCACGCACGGAGGCCGGAGCACGAGAGCCGACTCTCAGTCAGGCGAGTGCATGAGCGGAGCATCCCCTGAGCAGCCTGAGAGGGCGAGACGAGAGGAGAGGAGAGGAACGACCGGAAGGAACGGCGTGTGTTCGGGATCTTCTCGGCTTCACGGCGGCGGCCTACCGGAACATCCGAGGATCGTTCCAGCGCCAGTCCTTCGCCAACGCGCGCGCGCGGGGCATCTCAGCTCCGCATCACGAACGCCAAGCGCAATCAACTCCTGCGCTACTCCTTCGCCTCTCCGCCTCGCTCTGCCGCTCCTCCTCCACCCGTCCTCGTTCGTGCCACCGCCCAAGGTGACCCATCTCCCTCCCGCGCCTGCTACCGCGCGTACGACTCGTGAGCTTCACCGCTATCGCCGAGAAAGTTCCCTTCCCTCTCTCTCCTCTCCCTTGTGTGTGTCTGTGTCTCTCTCTCGGCCCGCAGCTTTCTGCGCAGCTGCACCATCGCTTGGGTCAAACAGTTCTTCCTGTGTGGGTGTGTACTTGTGCGTGTCGCTCTCGGTACGATCTCGGTTGTTCAGAATGCGCAAACCCAAGACCTACGTGTTTGTGATGGAGGAGTACGTTGCGCGCGCTTGGCACGCCACGCACATCTGCGCGCGCGCCCATACACACGCTGATCGAGAGAGCGACTGGCTCATTGCAGGCCCAACAAGCGTGGCCAGCCTCCCAAGGAGAAGACTCCCGTACGTGAGCTGCGAGCGCATCTGCGTGGGCGTTTGCGCGCCGCGCTCCAGCTCCCTTCAAATTGCAAGCAAGCATCACTAGCACGTTCAACGAGATCGCGCGATCTCGCTCATCCACGTACAGAACTCAGCCTCACTCACTTTCGATTGTGTGTGCTATCGCGTTGTGTGTTGGATGGCGCCGTTCTAGAAAGCGTGTAAATCGTGTGGCAAAGTCAATACGGGGCAGTGGCGTCGAGGTCCTGATGGCTCAACGAGGTACGCGTATGCGCGCACCCGAACACACACAGCCGAAAGAGATCGCGATCTCAGTCAGCTCGATCAACCTCTCTTTGTCTCTCCGTCCACCAGGACGCAAGGTCATATTGTATCGCTGGTAGCTATAGTGGCGGTGGCGGTTGTGGTGGTGACGGTGATGGTGTTAGCGAGGGCGAGAGGGAGCTCATTGCCGAGCGGTGTGCTGTGGCGGCTTATTCCGAGTGCCTGTTGGTTCGGAGCACACATATGACACAATATCAATACCACTGTCGCAGCCGCAGGCCCTCGCACCTACGCTCGCACACGCACACGCACACGCATTCCTTCCCACACACGCACACTCGCCTAGATCCCAACATCACAATACGCACCAAAGTCTCGACACGCAAACGCATCTGCACACTCTCGCTTTCTCTCTTTGTCTCTCGCGTTCGATCAATCATTGCTATCTCGCGCACGCGCACGTGATCGTGTGTGCGCACCACTCGAGTGCCCTAACCATATTTATACCGCCTTACCTCCCCCTGGTCTCCACACACAACACTCTTTTCATGTCGTCTTCCGTTGCATTTGTTGTTGAGTTGCGCGTAGTCTCTGCAATGCCTGTGGCCTACGGTTCTTCAAGATGCTCAAGCGCGAAAAGGAGCGCGCTTACAAGCCACCACAACAGCAAGTGTGCGTCAAGTCGCTGCTCAACTGAACGACAACTACGACCGCGCACAATGCTGCTGTTACTCGTTCCACCACGTACATGCCGCGCGCGTACTCGCTATTTCTCGGACACACCACATGTCTCTCCTTCGCATCTAGCAATATTGTACAGGCTCTAAACCAAGATCCATCATTTGTTTGGTTTTTTGTATTACCAACGGCATTTGAGCGCTTGATTGATTTTGTTCAAATCGATAGATGCCAATAGATCCACACACATACACGCGCGCCATAGAGAAACACACACACACAGATCGAGAATAGCAGAGAGGGAAGAATAGACGCGCAAACCAGCACGACATTCACAAGCAAGTAGGTAGGCAGGTAGGTAGGTAGGCCACGCACGCACGCAGAAAATAACGTTATTACATGCTGTTGAGGCTGCGGAAGCACATGGTCAGGTACGAGATGATCGCCACGTCGTCGGGCGAATCGCACGCATCCTCGGGGTCCAGCAAGCTCGGCACACCCCAACCCTCGTTCAAGCACATGAAGGCAATCGTCAAGTTGATTCGCTTGTTTTGCTGCACCAACGAGATAGCGCATTAGCCAGGCTGCTCGCGAGCAAGCAGTTCCAAACTCGCAACTCGCAGCGCCAACAACGTACAGGATCCAAGGCATAATAATCTACCGACTCGGGATTGTACACGTTGCTCAGACCACAAAAGACCATGCCATCCTCGAAGCTGTGGCAGAAATCGTTGATCGCAATGTTGGGTAGCGATTGTGTGACCGTGCGCACCCACGACAACAAGCCCATGATACCCCAATCCTCTGTGTTTTCGTGTGTGTCAGGTTATCAAGAGGAATGGATAGCTTGGAGATGTGTGTGTGTGTGTGTGTGTGTGTGTGTGTGTGTGTGTGTGTGTGTGTGTGTGTGTGTGTGTGTGTGTGTGTGTGTGTGTGTGTTGCCCACATACCACCGTATTGTACGGTCTCAATCTCAAAACGGTAGAGCAATGCCCACATCAAGTCGAGGCACACTGCTTGGTTGCCTTTCACGACATCTAGACAAAGCAGGCCAGCCAGACGATGCACGAAAGTAGCCCGGTTTGTGTACAGAGAGTAAGGAAGAGAGGGTGAGTCAGAGAAAGCCAGAAACAGTTAGATGATCTGCAATCGACCGTGGTGGTATAGGTAGATGATGACGAGAGGGTGATGAAGGACGAGAGCGGAGAGAGAGAGAGAGAGAGATGACTCTCTGAAAGGAGAAGAGTTGGATCGGTGTAGATTTGAAGATGGCCGTACCGGTGACCGAGATATATGGGAGCGGCTTTCCCATGGTTCGAAAGTGCGCAACGGCAGCGTCAATGTTCTGCGCCTTCTGTACCGAGGTCTCGGGTGCAGGATACAAGACGAACTCCTCGGATATCGGCGTGCCGGTGATGATCTCGGCCAGCAGCACGAGTGCCACGCCGTCTGAGAGGCCTTGGAACACGTCGGGAATGCTGAACTGTCGCACCGAGAGCCAGTAGTTCAACCACCGCACAAAGGCCTTGCTCTGCATCTTGACCACTTGTGCCGGATCGATCGTGCCCGCAACGCGCGGTGGGATGGCTTGGTAGTCTTCGAGTGGCAACTGGTGAAGCGGCTGGAAGCCAGCAAACTCGTCGACCACCGCTACTGGAGCAGGCGCGGCCACCGGAACTGCGATCGGCTGCGCCTTTGGTGCGACCTGCGGAGCTGCTGGCTTCACGACCGGCGCAGGGGCTTGGGTCTTGACGACCTCCGGTTGCACAACCGGCTGTACAACAGGTTGTACCGCAGTAACGGCGCCAACAACAAGGTTATTGTTGTTGTTGTTGGCGCTGTTGAATGGTGGTTGCTTGGTACCGACCGAGATCCAGTCGTCGATCTCGGGTGCCGCCGACCAAGAGGCTGCGCGATCGTGCGTGGCCGACTTGATGATCGGATCACTCGAAACCTGCAGATCGATCTTGGTGGTTGGTGCGACCTTGATCGGCCCGTTGTCAAAGACGGTGGAAGAGGCGGCACCGGCGGCACTGGCGGCGGCGACCTTCTCTTGTGCTTGGCGCACGCGAGCAGGTGGCGGGTTACCCATGTTGCCGCCGATGTAGGTCGGCTCATCAAAGAGATTCAGCGATGGCTTGCGGTCCATGGAAGCCAACTGCGGCAGCGTGCTCGGTGACGAAAAGATGTTGTCCGCCACCGAGAGCGCCGGCGAGTTGGTGGTCGGCGACGAAAAGCTCGGAGCCGACGGCACACGCGGAATGGTGGACCTGTTGGCGGCGGCGGCCGCTGGCGGTGGCGTGGCTGCTGCCACCTCGAAGATCGAGTTCTCGACCTCGGTCGCTCGGCCCGGGAACTTGGCATTGACGCGCGTCTTGGGGAGCAGACGGCTGGAGCTACCGCTCGAAACGTTGAGCGGCTTGTTGGGAGAGTTTGCCGATGGGGGAGACGGCGACGCGGCCGGCACGGCGGCTGCCGGCGACGCGGCCGCTGCAACCACGGCGGCCGCAGTAGCAGTAGCAGCCGAGTGGTCGCCATTGGAGGCGGCGGCGCTCGGAGCAGCCTGCTCGTCGTCGGCAGCCACCGGAGGGCTGCCGCTCTTTCTTAGCGGGGCGGGTGCCTGCAGTGTTTGTGTGATGAACAGATCGCGGCCGCTGCGGATGGGCGTCGGCGCCTGCGCCTTCTTGACGGTGGTTTGCGTCGGTCGTGGTTGCGCCGGTCGTTGGCCACGTCCACGCGATGCTCCGGCGCTGTACGACGTGTACACTCGATCGATCTCGGCCTGTGGCGGCGCCGCTGTCGTCGCAGTACCGCCACCAGCACCAGCAGCCGCCGTGCCGCGACCTGCTGCAACTCCACTGCCTGTTGCAGCAGGCGCTGGAGCAGCGCCTCGACCAGCAGCACCAGCAGGAGCTCGAGTGACTGGCGGCACCGTTCCAGGAGGCGCCGTGCTGCGTTGTGGAGGCCGCGTCGAGGCGGCATTGCTGGCGGCCTTGAGCGCCGACGGGACGCCTGCTCCGGCGACGGCCGCCGCGCCGCCCGACTCGTGGGCCACTTGGTTGAAGCACGGGTCGCATACTCGCACCGGCTCGCGGCCGTAGTGCTGCACCAGCGCTGGGACTACGATCGTGTGGTCCGAGCATTCGCCGCAGTAAACCTTGCCACAGCGGCGACAGTGGTGCTGTTGTTGTCGATGTAGTCGATGGTGAGTCAAGAGCCCACGCATCGAACATCTCTCTATCTCTATCTATCTCTCTATCCAGCGTTTCACGAACCTTGCGAGTCCAGAAGCCGAATGGCGCTCGACACTTGGCGCACTCGTTGACGAGGCTATCGTCCACCCATCGTGGCTTGGACGCCATTTGGAGGCAGAGCGAGCGAGCGGAGAGGAAGGTGCGCGAGAGCAGGCGGCGCTCTTCGAGCGGTTGAGGAGAGGCTGTCGCGTGGTGGGTCTTCTTGGTTCGACACGAGTAGGTTCACGCGAGGTTGGGGAAGGCAGCGGTAGGTCGGTGAGAGAGGGAGGGAGGGCGGGCGAGGGGGCAGCCACACCGCGGTACGGCTGGCTCTTGGCGACGCGACTTGAGTGCGTGTGCGAGTGAGTGTATGTGCGAGTGCTTGTTGGGGATTGGTGGACAAGGTAGCGCAAGGCTCGGGCAATCAATGGGGGTGAGTTGGTGGAAGGGAGAGAAAGAAGGGGGATGGATGGATGGTTGCTTGGATGGGTCGAGGAGGGGCGCTTGGTCGATGGGAGAGCGAGGGCGAGAGAGACGCACGAGGCGCAAGGGCAACACGAACAACGAGAGAAGAGAGAGGCGACACCACAACACTACAGCAACAGCAGGCAACGACTTCCTTCCTCTTCTCTCTCCCTCTTGAGTCCCTTGCGCGTGGAAAAATCCACCCTCGCCCGAAAATCACCCAAAATCTGCCTCGCTCCCTGTGACACTGCCTCCTCGCTTTAGAATGCACGCCTTGCTCCATCGACTGTTGCATGATCTTGTGAAGCGAGTTGGATACTCGTCCGCTACCCAACCCCTTGCAACCATTGCGATTGCTACAGTTCACTGCCTGCTCTCGTGTTCCTGTTTATTCCTCATCCTCTCTCATCATACCCTGACTGGACCTTGGCGCTCGAGCTCGAGATATCGAATCCAACGTTGAGTCAGGGCGATGAGAGTCTGGAGGCTTACCGTTGCTTTCTCGTGTGCCTTCGTGGCATCGAATGTTGCCTCGGCCACGAGTATCGCCACTGAAGTGCGCAGTATCCGGAGCAGCCGCTCGGTCGTTCCGGATACAGCGTGCAGCAGCAACTCGCTGATCGGGCCTGCGGCCTCCGACTGCAGCAAGCCAAGCGTACATGCGGCGATCTCGATTTGAGACGAGCGCAAGAACGGAGCTTGCTGCTCGACCGACGCTACCAGCCATCGCTGAGCCGCAACCACGTCGAGAATCGACTCGAATACCACGGCCACGGCCACGTGGAGAGACTGCAGGCTGCCATCCTCGTGGCTCTCGGGTGCTGCCGTCTGTTGTCGCCGCGACAGACTCACTCCAAGTGCGGTCAAGGTCACGGCGAGCTTGAGAACCACACTGTCAGCCATACCCTCAGATGCCGTCAGTCACCAAACATCTCGAACGCTATTGCTCGCATTGTCGTACATGGAAGGCAGGCTGGCCGTATGCGCTATGCGAGCGAGTTCTTGCGACACGCCTGCCAGCTTCTCCGCCGAAGACGTCTTTTCGAATTGGTGCTCGAGCGCGGCGAACACTTGCGTGATGGGCGACGCACTGTTGGACGGTCTCGGCCGTGTGATCCCGACGGCTGGTAGCGAGCCTTCGAGAACCAGTGCCATCTTCTCAGCTCGTCTGGTTCGTGAAGTTGCAGCAGAGAGCTCGAATTCCAGGTCGTCGACTGAAGACCCGGGGCCACTGTTGGCGGCACTCCGCCATTCACGCTCGAGATATCGGCGCACCGGTTGAAGCATGGCGTCGGTCGTCACATCGCGCCACAAGGCCACTAGATATGTCAACCGAGTGCTTGGTATGGCTTGCAACGCCACGAGTTCGCGTGCCACGGTGCCAGCGTCGGTGATAGGCAGCCGCAGTAGGCGCACGAATCGCGCTACGGCCTCGGCATGTGGTCGATGTTGAAGGCGCCATCCATGCAGCCGAGCGACGGCAGCGCGCCAGTGGTTCGTTGGATCGCCATCGAGACGCTGCAACGAGGCCACCAGAGCCAAAACGTGCTCGTGTATCAGCCAGTGAGAGCGCACAACGCGCGTGACAGCGGTATCGATGGCCTCGAAGGTGGCGTGGTAGCCACTAACGCCAGCGACACTCGAGCGAGCGACAGCGACGTTCGGGCGAGCAGCGAGCAACTCGCGCAGTAGTGCCTCAAGCGCTCGACCGATCGCTTCGTGTGGCATGTGAACATCGTCATGGAGTACTCGATGCCATGTCTAAGTGAGTGGCGAGTGAGTAATCGAGGCGCTAGAGTGCGTGTGCCACCAGCACGCATACCATGTGGACAGCACGCAGGCAGTGCTCTCGTTGTTCGGATGCCAACACGAATGCCTGTGCCAGATGCTCGATCATCCCTCCCACGTCCGAGAGTAGCTGCCACCGAAACGAACTCGAGATGACCGACTCTGAACCCGAGCCCGAGGCCGATCCCGAGCTCTCGTGGGACAGCAGGTCACCGAGCACCAGATGCACGATGAACAGCGTCGGTCGCTGATCGTGCTCGCTCGATACCACATGGCTCAGCAGATCCAACAGATACCCGAATCGTGGCAACGACAAGGAATCGTTCTTGACCGCGGCGACGATCAGCTGCGCGAGCTTGAAGCCGTTGCTCGAGAGGTCTGCTGTCGTATCGGTCGCGAGCCACATCAGCACGAGCTCGCACAAGGCCGCACTCGATGCTACCTCGCCATCGCACGTCTGTGCTCGCTCGCTCAAGAGCGATAGTATATTACAATCACGCAAGCTCTCGATGAATGGAATGGCCGATTGATGATGGCGGTCATGAGGCTGATGCTCCACCATGCCACAGAACAGCAACGGGAACGAGAACGAGCTCTGGAAGCGGCGTTGGTATCTCGCGAGTATCTGGCGTCGCTGACGCTCGGTCTCGAGGTCGGACCACGCGCTACCCACGACATGCATCGCTGCATATTCAGCTTGGGCGATGGCGTGTATCAGTGGCTCGGCCATCCATCGATGATGACTGCACGTGAGTGGTGAGTGTCACGGGTTGCGTGTGAGCGGGTCCAGGGCAGCAGCGAATGTACCGAGACCTCAATAGCAACGCCGAGGTCATCGAGGTCGTCGTGGCTCGTCGGTTATCTTACTCTCTCACGCGCTCCCAGGCACAGGCACACGTTTGAAAGGGATTGTTGTGACAAATGGCTGCATCGCCGTCGGAACTCGTGATCATCAGCGGAGCGTCGCGTGGCTATGGCAAGGCTCTCGCGAGCGCGTTCGCGTCGGCCTTCACGAGCGCGCACCTGTTGCTGTTCTCGCGCTCGAGCGTGACCTTTGAGCGTGCGTCCATCGTACCAATGACTCTCGAGATCATGGGAGTTCAATGCTCCGTACTGATGAACTCAAGCAATCACGTGAACGTGGGCAGCTCCGGCATCGTTCCAAGGCACGGTCAGCACGGGCGAGATCGATCTGGCGCAGCTGGAGCACGTCGATGCTCGGTTCCGAGCGCTGTTGGCGCAGGTGCTCGAGCGCACGCCGTCGTTCTCGCGCGTCATCCTGGTGCACAATGCGGGCTCGCTGGGACCCATGGTGCCAGTGCGTCAGTTGGCTACACAGGCGCAGGTTCGACATGAACGGCCCCCGGCACACGCGCTCGTATCTAGCGTGTGTGGTAGAGTTGCCAACCTGCATGACCGCACACGTACACAGGAGCTGAAGGCAGCGATCGACTCGAACGTCACGAGCACCATCATTCTGACCTCGGTGGCACTCGAGGTACTCCTCGACAAGACCGAGTCGTTCGATATGGTGGACATCTCGTCGGGCGCTGCTCGAAGGCCGTCGGCCACGTGGGCCTCGTACTGCTCGACCAAGGCCGCGCGCTACATGTTCATGCAGGTGCTCGCGGCCGAGGAGGTACGTGCCGTGTACCTCGTTGGTGGCTCTCGATCGTGTGTCCACTGATTCGTGGAGAGTGCTCTGTGATTGTGCCAGACGTCGGGCAAGGTGCGCGCACTCAGCTACGGACCTGGCGTGCTGGCTACCGACATGCAGCAGTCGATTCAACGTGACGCAGCCGAGAGTGCGGTCAAGGCCTTCCTCGGTAACATGCTCGCTACCGTACGTGACGTTGGCCCAACGAGCTCCTTGTCGCTCGAATCACCGAGCCGGGTTGGGTTGATATTTACGCCGTGGCACCTGTGCCAATGACCCTCAGAACCAAACGGTACCGCTCGAGGTCAGCGCCAATCAGCTCGTGTCGCTCCTGCAAGAGCCCTCGAAATGGACGGTATGCTCCATATGTGCTTGGTCGTATACACACGCACATATGCTCACTCGAACGCGTCGTGGTAGTCCGGAGGCTTCGTGGACTTTTACGAGCAGCAGCCAGCGTACGCGCCCAAGTAGCTCAGGAGCCACCAAGTCGCGCCTCGGATCGAACCAGTCCCCTCAAGGCCCTTGAGCAAACAAACGCTCATGGTGACCCCATCATAAACAGCGTATCGCATAGAGATAGGGACCGACCGACCGACCTCCTGACCCCGAACCCTGGCCGAGATATTTAACAGGCGCTCGTCAGGGTCTGACGAGAAGCCTCGCCATTCGCTTGCTGCCCGAGTCGCACGCACACGCTCGCTCCTCCTCCCTCCTCTCACCCTTGGAGTCCAGCGAGGTATCAGGGAGCCCTCACTAGCGGCACCCCCTCGACCTCTACCACCTCTGCCTCTGCCTCTACCTCCACCGCCATGGAGAAGGTCCATTTCTACAAGAACTTTGGCGTCTTCGAAGGCCAGCAGGTGATCTCGCTCGACGACGAGCCGGTCGTCATCACTGACGCCGTGGCGCCCCACTCGCCGCTGCAGTCGTTCTTCGTCGCCACCAAGTCCGGTAATCCATCGCGAACCAACGTAGCTCGTTAGAGTTATCTATCTATCTATCTATCTATCAATCTATCTATCGTGATCTATCTATCGTGATCTATCGTGATCTATCTATCTATTTATCTATCTATCTATCTATCTATCTATCTATCTATCTATCTATCTATCTATCTATCTATCTATCTATCTATCGTGATCTATCTATCTATCTATCTATCGTGATCTATCTATCGTGATCTATCTATCGTGATCTATCTATCGTGATCTATCTATCGTGATCTATCGTTCTATCTATCGATAGAGCCATCGCAATCTATCGTAAGCTATCGAGGGGAGGATACTCATCAAGACGTGTGGACTAGGTCGAATCCAAGCACTGGTCGTAGGAGATCCCGTTCGGTTCTTGTACGAGTTCCACACGGCTTCTGCGTATCTGTTGGATCTCTGCTACATTCCCACACGCGATTGGTACACAGCCGCCACGAATCACACGATCGCATTGTGGCTCGTATCAAGTCGATTGGTTGCTCACGATTGCGTCGATGATAGGGTGATTACGATTGAAGCCGAGCGACGAGATGCAGACCCCGTGGCTCGCGTGTACCATCACTGGCGCCAGACCAATGGTGTGTGAAGGCACCAACCATCCCATCCTTGATGCTTGATATCTGACTCAAAGTGAACGACCCACCAACCATCCAATCGTTCCATCGAATAGCGAGGTTCGCAGGTGGCGTGGCTGTGGTACGTGTCATCTCTCTCCGGCTGGCTGGTTGGTTGGTTGGTTGGAAGAGAAGAGCCACTTGTCGATCGCGTCGTGTCGTTTCGTTGACGCATGATCGGGCTGTTGGGGTTATAGAGGGACAGCTCGCTGCTGCCCGTATCACCCGTGAATGCCATCGCCGTGTGTCCAGTCACTGGACGTCTTGCCGTGGCGACTCCCGTATGAATTGGCCAGACACAAAGCGATTGACCGATGCAAGTTCTCGACTGATATGTCGTGGTGCTGCTGCTGGTGCTGCTGCAGAAACATATTACGATCTGGCACTGTGGGAACGACTCGATAGACTTGATACTCGAGCTGCAGCTCTCAGCCAAAGACGTGAATCGTCTCGTGTTGCATGAAGAGTACATTGGTGCGTCGTTCGCCATGCACGCAAATGCCGTACTTTAGGTTCTTCTTGCTGATATGATGTGCGGCTTGAACAGCGTATGCCACCAGCCGACAGGCCAAGGTGCTGCAACTGATACTCGCCAAGAAACAGACGCTCCCTGAGCACGTCGTCAGTGCCGCTGATGATGACGCAACCGACGCT
>Ga0209935_1004687_pt1 | contig 12345 bp, 7 predicted proteins | sample ThiBio_1000_plan_2_FD_183958 | JGI IMG/M metagenome (GOLD analysis project Ga0209935, IMG submission 183958) | Wastewater bioreactor microbial communities from Cape Town, South Africa - Thiocy_cont_1000_plan (SPAdes) | ecosystem: Engineered > Bioreactor > Thiocyanate-remediating >... | reverse complement strand
GCTCCCGCTTTCCCCGTACTCCATCAGCACCTGGTTCCAACTCCCGGAGACCGGCACCCGCAGCACTCCGTAACCCACGGAAAAAAAGTTGGCGTTCTCGGCTTTGCGGTTGATCGCCACCTCGGAATCCGCCAGCGCCGGAAAGAGCGACGGGGGACCGGCGTGGACCGTCATGGAAAGCTGCTTGAAGGCGTTTTTCACGATCGGGATGTAGGCGGGATCCTGATAGCGCCGGTAGCCGTACATGTACGGCATGCCCACCTCATTGCTCTGCCAGTCGGCCTCGGCGAGAAGCTCAAATGGAGCGGAGTCGTGCAGGGCCGGGATGTCGAGCCTGGGGGTCGGGTATGCCAGCACGATGGCGGAGTCGAGCAGCCGCTTCAACGCACCATTGTCGTAACGGTAGAGGTCAATACCGTGATGCCAGAGAGTTTCCGCGTCGTTGAGCAATCCGCACGAGGCGATTCCCGCCTGATAGGCCGGAGCCCCCTCGACCCACAGCCCGTCGGGGCGAATGCACTTCGAGGTGAAATGCGTGCCGAGCACGCCGCCGGTCGGCGCCTCCTTCGTGCCTCCCTCTCCATAGAGCGCGATATGGACGAGATCCTCATTATCCGTCGCGTATCCAGCCATCAGCACCGCCGATGTGCACAGCGCCGCGCGATTATGGGTCGCATTGATGTAGGTATTTCCCGTCAGGACGGGATGATAAAACTGCGAGGCCAAATCGGCGAAAAAGTCTCTCACCTGTTGACGCTCCTCCGGCGTCCACGATTTCAGGTTGTAAATGAGGTCCGCACCGAAAGCGGCCCGGGCCAGCCAGAATCCATCCTCGAGAAACTGCCCGGTGAGCCGTCCATCCTGCGCGCTGCGATAGCGCTTCTCCGTCCAGTCTTTGGAATGAGGCATGTTCTTGTAGCCCCGGGCATACTCGAGAAGGAGCGTCTTCGCGTATTCCCCATACTCTTCATTCCCTGTCAAAACATAGCCAGTCCCCATGTCGGCGATGGTCGCTGAGCTGTCCCGGTGCCTGCGATAGTCCTCCTTGGTCGGCGGCGGGCCGCCCTGCGCGACCGGCGTGATGGCCTGGCCGAGAGTTCTGTCCAGGACCTTCTTCAGCCTGGCAAGGCTGTCCTGCAGCTCCTGGCTATCGGCCAGCCGGCCTTTCAGTTCATCGATATCCTGCTGGTCCCAGAGCGTGCAGGGATGCCCCTTGGTCATCCGAGGCTCGCCGGAGACTTGCACATCACTGCCGACGCTCGTGGCGGGTGTCGGCGCAATGTTTGCGGGGTTCATCTGCGCCACGTAGGGCGACGACTGCGCCATGGCGCCGGTGATGCATGCCGCTGTCACGGCCAGGAAAATTCTCGTTCGGGAAATCTGCATAGGGGGGTTGGGGATGATGCGCGCGCGGTGGGGATGTCTTCGACCCTCGGCCAGCACGGCAGGAACGGTTGATTTTCTTACCTCTAATCAATCGTGTGATTTACTGCAACCTGATTTTCCCAGATCCCTGGAAGATATTTTGAGCGCCACCTTTTACTCGAGCAGGCTGCGATCGACTCCGCGGAGGCCGGACATGCCCGTGGAGGTGCGTCCGACCAGCTTCGGCTGGTAGACGACCGAGTCGACTTTCTTTCCCTCGATCTTTTGCATGAGGAGTTTCACAGCCCTGTGACCGGCCCGGCGCATTTCCGAGGTCATCGACGTGATCGGCACGATGCTGTCTTCCGCCAGGGGCGAGTTATCGACGCCGGTGACCTTGACATCACCAGGCACCTTCAGCCCCCTGATTATGAGTTCGTTGATCGCGCCATTGGCCTGGGCATCGGACTGGCAGACGATTCCCTCCGGCATCTGTCTGAGCTTGCAGAGCTTTTCCACCGCGAAACGACCATCCTCCATGAGAAATCCTTTCGTCGGGATAATCATCCGTCGATCGATCGGCACGCCCGCCTCCCGATGAGCACGCTCAAACCCCGCGGTGCGGCTTTCGACCGTGGCTACACAGGCCAGCCTGCGATGCCCGAGATCCAGCAGATGCCGGGTGGGGAGGTACCCGTGCGTCTCGTAGCAGACCCGCACGCTTGTGACGCGCTCGCCGGACGAGCCCTCCGGCACGTCATCGAAAAGCGTAAGCACCGGTAGCCCGCTCTCCTCCAGCTCCCGCAGCTTTTTCCAGAGACCCGGGTGATACACGCCTGCAACGAGGAGACCATCGACTTCGCTCTTGAGCCGCGAGTCGCAGGCTTCGGCAAACTCCTCGTCGGTAAAGAAAAAGCGCAGCCACATGCGGATGGCGATCTTGTCCAGCTCCTCCGCCAGCCCCTTGAGCAGGCGACCATTCAAGTCGCTGCCCGGCGTGCCCTGGTGATGAAAAAAGACGCCGATCGCGCCCTTGCGTCCCGCCTTCAACGCGACAGCGAGCCGGTTGGGCACGTAATTCAACTGGCGCGCTTTTCTCCGGATCGCGTCCTGGGTCTTGGCACTTACTCCCGTCGTTCCCAGCCGCCCGTTCAGCACCTTGGAAACCAGGCTGTAGGAAACATCGAGTTCTGCCGCGATGCGTTTCAGTGAGACCATGGAGAGGGAACCAATGTGCATCCGGAAGGCCGCAAAGGTCAAATCAAACGTGTTACTACACGGTCTGAGGGAGATCTTGATTTATGAAGTCGCACGGAATTCGATGACTCGGCAATGCACTTCCCAGGCAGACCACCCCGGGGCCGCTGCAACAGAAGCCTCGCCATTGGCCGATGAGCGAGGCTTCCAAAAACCTCTTTAGCGGGAGACCAGGGAGACCTTGCCCTTGTCGGGGACGGCGTCCACCAGCGCGTACGGGCTGCCGTCATTGGTCACAAACTTTGCTTCCACAGTTTTGTCGCCCTGGGTGGCCGCGACGGACTTCCAGTCGTCTGGCAGGCGGACCTTGACCGTCAGCGGCTGATCGTAAGTCGCATCATCGAGGGTATCCGTAACCTCAAACTCGATCTTCGACGGTCCTTTTTCCGTCACCTTCACAGACGCCGCCTCGCGCTCCTGCCCGTACAGCGAGGCATCGCTAAACCGGGATAGCCAGAGCTTGTCCTGGTTGTCCGCCAGCCAGTGGAAGAAGGGGCGATCCACCGTCTTGTCCCCGGCGCCGTGGTAGATCATCACGCACCAGGTGCGATACATTTTGTCGGAGGGATCGAGAATGCGCTTCGGATCGGCCCAGTTTGCCGCGGGATTGTTAAAGGAGCTTTCCGTGACCGCGCGTATGCCCATGAATGGGATGGCGCCCGCGGGAACCAGAGTGCCCGTGGCCCACCGCGCCCCGGCATAGTACTTGGCCGCGAGCTCGGGGCTATTCATTTCCATGCCTTTCCCCCCGGGATAGGCGAGCATCCGCACGCGATGCCCGGGGATGTTTTGCTCGATAATTTTCCGCGATTCCGAGTATTCCCCCTCCATGCCCAGCCAGGCGGGGTCTTCGGTCTGGAGGTGAGTGTGGGTATGGGACTGAACATCGTGCCCGCGGGCGACCACATCACTCCACAGCGCCCACGTGCCGCCATTGCTGCGACCTCCGACTTTATGCGTGATGATGAACCACGTGATGGGAAAGTTCCCGTACTTCGCGCTCTGCTCCAGCCACCACGGCACCTCGGAGGCCCAGTTGTCATCCACGGTCACGCTCACGGGCGCGAGCTTGTCATCCTTCCACATGCAAATCTCGGCGTCGCCCGGCGATGATGGCCAGGAAATCGCCCCGGCCTGGAATCGCTCTCCAGTTTTTTGGGGATCAGCCATGGCCGTCTGCAGCACCAGCGGCAGCGCCAGACAAAGAGAAAGAATGTGTCGTTTGGTTTTCATGAAAACAGAAGCGCGGGAAAAACCACCTACCTGGCCTTGAGCGGCTCGCCGGTGTCGGCCCAGACATTGGAATCGTCAATATCCTGATTTTCCCGCCAGCGGGGATTGATGGGGCCGTACTTGGAAAGCCGCCCGAATTTATTCCCCCTCAGGACAACCGGCTTCCCGGCATCACCGTGATCGCCCCCGGCCAGCGAAAACGCGCCGCCGTCGAAATAGCAGCCCGTGATCTCGCCCGTCACTCCCGTGTTGGGTCCAAAGCTCCCGAGCTGGATCGCTCCATTCACAGCATCCAGAGACCTGCCGTCCGCACCCGTGCGGCTCCGGGCGTCAAACTTGCAGCGAAGCAGATGGATGGTGGCGACCGCTGGATTATCCGGCGTGCGATCCTTGCCAAAAGTGACCTGCAGGATGTCGCTATGCGAGGCCGGGCTGTCCATGATGAGCCCCTCCCCCAGCACCTCCGTGTAGTACGATTCCCCCTCGGGCGGGCGGAACAGGTCGTTGCCTCCGGTCACATAGGTCCGCGTGATCTTGTCGACTCCCATGATCGACACGCTCTTGCCCCCCAGCACTTCACAATCCTCCAGCTCGACCGACCCCTTTCCCACCCTCTGCACGGTAAAATGGGCCGTCCCCGGCGTGGCCTTGTCCCCCTCGGAGAGCGGCACGTAGCCCGTATTGACAAAACGGCACTTCACAAACTTCACGACGCCTTCGCTGTGCGTGGTCCTGACTGGTCCCAGCAGCTTTCCGGTCACGACAACCGGCTCTTTAAAAACGGTCTCCGTCGCCTTCTCCAGCACCGCATCCGCCGGCAATCCGCAGTTCACTCCGCGCACGAGATCGCCGCCATGTTTGACCGATGCGCCTTCCTGCGCCCGGCTCATCGGGCTGCCAAGCGCGAGCATGGCTCCGCAGCAGATCACTAACGCTTTTTTCATGAAATTTGCGAGGGCAAGCCCTCCACCGCTTCAGGGTTGATAGGACATCGTGCGCCCGGTCAGAGAATCGAGGACGATGGATACATAGTTGTCAGCCGGAGCAGATCCGGACTGGCGGCTGGTGGAACTGCGCAGCGTCAGACACCATGGCTGGCCATTGGGCAGATTGATCGAGCCGTCCGGGCGGAACCGAAAACCCACGTAGGACTTGCCGCGCAGGATGCCGGGAGCGGATGCGGACTCTGTCGCCGTCCAGGGGCCTGCGTTCGTCGACGACGCCGAGCCAGCCAGGGAAATCAGGGTGGAATACTCCTGGGCATCGTCAGCGATGACATTTCCCGGGAGGACCTTGCCTCGGCTCAGCCACTCGTCGCTGGTTGCACCGCTCACAGAGGCCGGAATCACCGAGGCCACGGCACGCCAGGCCAGGCCATTGCCGTCATCGTGCTTATAAAAGCGCACCTCGACAGGTAGATTCCGGCTCATGGCGACCTGCCGGGCAAAAGAAAGCTCCGACTCGACCACGCCAGCAGCGCCGCTGATCGTCACGCCATCAAGCGTGCCGCGGATCGCAGGCAGCGTCGTGACCGCAAGGATCGAAATGATCGCCATCACCGACAGCAGTTCGATCAGGGTGAAGCCTGCTGCGCTCCGTCGGAAAGCCGACGATATGAAAGGTGAGTGTTCCATGTGGGGGGAAGAAAGCATCGCTCAACAATTGCTTGAGTGCAATAGATAATCAATCGTGTGATTATGCAAGGAAAATTCCTGCCGTGAGAGGAAAAACGGGCATTTTCACGGTTGGAAGAAGGTCTCGGAAACGACGCGCCAGCGATAGAAGTTCCCCAGGGGCTGCGCCGAGGCCGAGGTGGCGTAGTCCGGGATGTTTGTCGCATTAGGATCGATGTAGCGCTCGATGAGCGTCGACCCTCGCAGCTCCGCCGCCACATGATCCTTGGATTCATCCCACACCGTGGCGGCGGACGCCGGCGACTTCCGCAGGGATTGCACGCGCCAGTGGACGGTGAAGGTATTCGATTTCGTCGTGACCCGGGAGTACAGGTGGTCGTACGGCTGCTCGCGGAGGTTATCGGCGGTGAAGCGTTTGCTGTTCCAAAAATTCGTCTTGGTGGATGCCAGCGTCTCCCCCTCCGGCACCAGGTACATCTCGCAGAGCTGGGATGCCGAGCGGAAGACGTCACCCGAGGAAAACTTCGTGTCGAAGTCCTTCAAGGTCTCGCTGATATTGAGCGGGTATCGTGACTTGGTCACCGCCCCGCGGATATTGGTGTGGCTCTTGTAATCGGTAGCCGCCGACTCCGGCAGAGCAGGCAGCCAGGTGGACTTTAGCAGCGCATGGAGCGCCGTCTTGCGCACGATGTAGCTGAACGGAGCGATCTGATAGTTGAGGTTCACCTTGCCAGCCGTGGAAAACTGATCGCTGATGGGGTAAGGCTCCGCAACCGGCATCCAGAACAGATCGAGAAGCAAATGATCCGGCGGGCTGCTCAAGCCCGGGTGGCCGCTGCCTGCGGCCGGATTGGGAGAAAAGGCCAGCGTCTGCCATCCCGTGGTCAGCGAGGACGGCAGCGTCCCCAGGATGACAGGCGAAGGCACCTGCCTGTTGGGAGAGAAGTAATTTGACCCGGAGGAGCCGTAAGCGCTGTAGCGCAGGAAATACGGAGTGCCGATAAAGGCTTTGTCAGAGAAATCGAGGAAGAGAGTCTGGTAGTCCTGGTCCGGCCGGGCCAGCATGCCACCGTCCATGCGATTGCCCGGCATCATGGTCCAGTCCCAGTTGGGATTGACCTGTCCAGTGGCGGTAAAGATCCCTCCGACGACGGATTCAATGGTGGGCGGCGTGCCCGAGGCGCCCAACTGCCCGGGAAGAAATCCACTGCGCCCGGTCTGCGCCATCAGTGCCGGGGAGGAGCCCGCCCAGGTGAGCTGGTTCTGTCGGTAGCCGGTGCTCATGGGACCCGCCGCACCCGGCGTCCCGAGTTGATGCCACTGAGCGCGGGCGGTCGCACGGGGATAGGCCGGTCCTTTGGGAGTCGCGGGGGAGGTCCGGAAAACCAGGTCCGGTTGATACCCGGAAAGCACCTGGTCAATGCGCTTGAACGCCACCGATGAGCCCAGCCTCGGATCTCCATTTCCCGCTCCAGCCGGGTCGGCAACCATGCTAATCACCGTGTCAAAGGGCGTGATCAGCGGCACGCCCTCCAGAGTCGGAGCGTCAACGGTGGTGTTATCGAGACTCGTGGAGGTATTTTCGGCAAAGAAGACCCCGGCGTTTCTTCCGGAGAGAGCTTTCACCCGGTTCTCAAAAATGGGCGACACCAGACCCGTCGAGCCCATGTAGGCGTAGGGAATCGTGCGGGTGTTCATCGCTACGGTGGTATCGCGCATCTGCTCCGGCGAGATTGGCAGGGTCGGATTCGTAATGTTTGGCGCGATCTCCGTAAACGCCCAGCTCATCGACCTCGTCTCGGGAGTCTGGAAGTTGGTGACCCGGGGATCGGGGCGGAGGGTCGATGGCGAGGAGCCCTCGTCCCGGACATTCCAGCGCGGAGCGATCGGGACGGGCAGCGTCTGGGACCACTGCGCGAAATCAATCACCTGGGAGGACACAAGCTGGGACGCCGTGCCCGTCGGATCCGTTTCCAGGTTGTCCGAAAACGGAGCGTAAATCTCAACGGTGACCGGCTCGCCACTGAAGGTGAATTGCAGGCTGTCAGGCGAAACCGTGATGGGATCACTCACCAGCGACCAATAGCCCGCGGCGGAGCTCGTATTCTCAAACACTTTCGGAGTGTTCCGCTCCTTGTCAAACAGGGGGTAGAAGAGCGGGTTCATTATCGCATTTGGCAACCATGCCGACCATTGCACCTGCCTGCCGGTGGCCGATGGCAGGTTGATCGCACTGCCATTGACCTTGAATGACTCCCCTTTGACTTTGATCCAGAAAAACGGTGCGGCAGGGACGGCACCGCTGGCCAGCCCCGCAAAGTTGAAAAGCATCACCGCTCGCATTTGCGTGGTCTGACTGCCGACGGGATAGTCTCCGGAGCCGCCATAGGCCGTACCGGCATTGATAAGGTACTGCCAGTTGAAGGGATTGTAGTAATCGTTCTCCGGATTGCCGCCCGTCGCCCGCGCCGGGGGTGTCGGAGCGGGAGGCACGGGCAGCCGCCGTGCCGTGGCATAAAACAGCACGGAGACGCCGGTCAGTCGGGGATAGCTGCCCTGCGTGGTGTAGGTCGATCCGTTCACCGTGGCATGGAGCGGAGCCACCGTGTAGGCATTGGGCTCGGCGTAGAGTTGTCTGCGCGTTCCGTTGATCCAGATATCGCGAGCGGCCAGCCCCGTGAAGGAATAGCCGACCTCGTTGACACCCGGCGTCACCGTGGTGGCCGCCGTGGAAGCCATCGTCACCTGGTTGATCATCGAGCGGCTGAAATCAAATGTTCCCAGGGCGATGGTATCGGCCGCGCCCGAGCCCCAATGAGAGGCGAGATTCCCGCCGAACCCCGGGATGTCGCGGTCGAATGTCGTCCGGAGGTAATTCACCAACTGCTGATTGCGCTGGATGTTTGCCCAGTCGTGAGACGGGCTGTCGGGATTCTGCCTTTGGAAATAATAGCGCAGGGGCGAGTTCGACGTCGCATTGAGCGTGGCGCAGAATGCCAGCAATCTCTCCTCCGCGGTCATCCAGGGGTTCTGGTCGATCGGGCTCGCAGGATCGACCGATGGGGGCAAGGTCCCGGAGTTGCGGCCTCGAAAGGTCGAGAAATTTTTCAACTGACGAAAATATGACGACGGCCACGGCCAGGTGATGGGCCAGAGACTCACTCGCGGCGTCTCGAAGAGCGTGGTCTCGGGAGCGCGGCTGCTGGCCGTCAGGAAAAACTGGCGCTTTTCGAAGGAGGAAACGCTGACCGGCGACGAGGCACTGGTAAAGGCGCTCTGCGCGCTCCGGTCCGGCTGGAACCAGAAGTCATCCACCGTCGCGTAGAGGCGATCCGAATCGAGCGAGATCTTGGATGGGATCGTCGGAAGCACGGAGAGAGAGTAGTCCGTCGTATAGGATGTCACTGGAAGCGTGCCGCCCTCCGATCCGCCATCTCCGCTCCCGCCGATCGCTCCGCCCGACACCCTGGGGGTCAGCGTGTACAGGCGTCGCAGATCCTGCCGGTAGGTCGAGGTGCTGCCCCATCGGGTCCCCGTCATCAACTCGGGAAAAACCGCGCTCAGCGAGGTCATGGCGGGATGACCCGGCGTACGCTGAAACTCGTAGCGCACCGGTGGATTCGCTGCGAACTGCATCTCATCCCGCGTCGCGGACTTTGGCGTATCCCAGAACTCTCCCTCGCTGGCTGTATTGACATTGACCTTGGACGTCTCGTCATCCGTCCAGAACGCCACGCGCCCCACGATGGGGTTGGTCGGCGACGCGCCCGCCACAGTCACGGTGGAGCCCGAGGCGCCGCTGCCCGCCACCATCTGGCCATCCTCGAGGACATACAGCCACTTCACCGGCATGGGCGCTTGCGATCCGGACCCGGCCACCGCCGCATTGGATGAGTCGATACTGAATCCCTCGACCACATTGAGCGCGCCGGGGTCGACGATCGGGTACACGCCATTGATTGCCTGGTTCAGGTCGGTATACATCTGGGGCTGGTTTTTCCACCCCGCCGGAGGCACCTCCGACCCCGCAAAGGGATTGTAACCCGCCCCCGCCTTGAGCAGTTCGGAATCCCACGAATAAAGCTTATAGATGCTCTTGGGCTTTCCATCGTTTCCGTAGGTGCGGATCATCCCGGGCTGAGATGCCCAGGCCACCGGGTTGGATGCGCTGCCTTCCTTCGTCGCCGCGCCGATCTGCCCCATCACCCGGCTCACCGCCATCCCGGAGAGGTGCCTCGCCTGGCTTCCCCGGCCGTACAGGTCGACACCCCGGCGCTCCTGTCCCGCGCTCGCAAGGAAGAACACCGCCATGGTCGCAGCCAGCACGATGACGATCAGGACGAGGACGAGCGCAAACGCACGCTGCCTTGGAAGATGTTTCATATCAGTTATTGGACCATTTGGCGCCCTGGATCTCGACCGCGCTGCGGAAGACCCGGTGACGGATGTTGGCATTTGACAGCTGTCGGCTGTAGGCCGCGAGATCGTCTTCGAGTTTGGAACTGTCGGTAAACAGAGTTGGCGGCACCTGCAGCTCCGCCGGAGGAGTGGACGAGGAGTTGCCCAGCCGGGCGACGGATCTCCTGTCCACGCAGACCATCGCCACATCGACGATGGGCGGCAACTGATTGCGCATAAGCTCGGGACGAGTCAATGTCGACCCGGTCGAAGGCACCCGGTCGGCGGGATACCCGCTCTGCCAGGCGCGGGAATCATAATGATAGTTGGGCGAGAGGATCGAGCCGCGCGTCGTGTTATTGTAGGTGGAGCCCAGCGATCCGGCGACAGTCTCCTCATCGCCGGGGGAGAGGCGCGGCCGGATGATCAGGAGCGCCACGTCCTCGGCCAGCACGCGGGCTCGCGGCTGCTGTCCGGTCACCGGGGTTTTGAAAGCCGACAGCCAGCTCGATGTGCTGGTCGGTCCGGCGGGATACGAGCCAGTCGCCGTCGCGGTGTAGATGCCGAGCTCCTGAGTGGGCTGCACAAACTGCACCAACCGGAAGCGCTTGTCCGAGGGGAAGAGCGATTTCAGCCAGTTCGGAAGCAGCGAGGTATCCGCCTCGCCATACTGGATGTAGAATCCCGTCGAGTTGAGCGCGCGATTCAAGCCCCCGAGCTGGGTATCATCCGTCTCCCCCAGCGGCGCCTGAAAAAATATGGCATCTCCGGGATTCCCGGTCGCATCGGCTCCCGGGACGATCTGCGCCGCAGGCCCGGAGAGAAAATGGAGCTCGGAGGCGCGGGCAAATCGCGTGGGAATGAACGTTCCAGAATTAGCCTGCGTCCGCCCTTCGCCGGACGAGTTCACATAGTCATTGTAAGCGTTGAGAGTGGCGCGGGAGATCTGGAGATTCAAGGTCGAGAAGGCCGCGCGGGCGTTTTGGAATGCTGAAATCTTGCCGCTGCTCGATCGCCAGATTTCCCCCACCTTCCCTGTGATCTGCAGCAAGACCAGCATGACGATCATGAGCACCGTGATCGCCACCAAAAGCTCGACGAACGTAAACGCTCGCGCTGCACGGGCCATGAACCACCGGTGTCTCATCTTTAGAATCCCCGGTTAACCAGCAGAAAAGTCCGCCGGTCCGCCTTGACCGTGGTGTCACTGGGATCACGATGAAAGCCGATCGACACCGTGGCCCAGCGCAGATCACCCGCCCCGGAGTCGGCGGAATTTTTCAAATTGCATCGCACGGTGAACACAGCGTTGCTGGAGCTCGTCAGCTCCGCGCCCTCGCGATCATAATAGAGGGGGAACCGCTTCGTCACATACGAGTCCAGCGTGGCAAACGGAGTGGACGCAAGCTCTGCACCGAGCGAGGCAAAAACCTCGGTCTCCACGATCTGGCGATTCGCCTCCTGAAGGCTGGCCAGACCCGCTGGCATGAGCGAAAAAATCACCAGCAGCGCAAACATCACCAGCCCGGTGGCGAGCACCACCTCGACGAGGGAAAATGCCCGTCGGGCGATCGCCATGCGGAGACAGCTTTTGCGTCCGTAATATGGAAACTGGGGGGAAATCGTCATAAACGAAAGGGGCTCGGAAGCCCCATATCAAACATGTGATTTAAAGGTGAACGTATTTACCATGTAAGCATTGTCAAGAAAATGTTCCCTCGGGGCCCCACTTGTCACTGGCTTCATCCGGGCGGCTCTCCTCTCCAAGAATACGCCCTCCGCAAGGGAATTGCCATCTTTCGATTATCAGCCGGCCACACCCTTGCAAGCCCTCGCGGATTGCTCCCTCGGAAGGTTTCCGCGCGCCCCGGCGGCAGCAACCTTTTGCCGGAGCATCACGGAGTCCGGCGCATTCGCGAAGAGGCGTTCGCACCCGGCGCGGACCTCGTCGTTTTCATTCCGCCACAGCCAGCGGCGCCGCCGGAGAAATCCGGTTTTCCTCGTCAACCAAGAACGCCTCTCCGCCTTTAATCACATGTTTGATACTTTAAAATTGACTCGGCTGATTTTCGCGTGAGATTTTAATCCCATGCCCTCCCTCTCCTCCGGCTCCCGCGTCCTCGTCACGGGGGGCTGCGGTTTTCTTGGCCGTCATCTGGTGAATGTCCTGCGCTCGCGTTACGAGGCCGTTCCCTTCGACGTGCGAGTACCCGACACCGATCCCTCCGCCATCCAGGGCTCCGTCACGGATGCGAAGGCGGTGGACGCCGCCATGGAGGGCGTGTCCGGTCTCGTGATCGGACACATGGCTCCGCGCCAACCCGGTGTCTATGACAGTCCGGAACTGCCCTTCGCCATCAATGTACAGGGCGCCGCGATGCTTTTCGACGCCGCCGCGCGCCATGGCGTCAAACGCGTGGTACTCATCTCCAGCATCTCGGTGGTGCAGGAATCGCTC
>Ga0209935_1004685_pt1 | contig 12350 bp, 9 predicted proteins | sample ThiBio_1000_plan_2_FD_183958 | JGI IMG/M metagenome (GOLD analysis project Ga0209935, IMG submission 183958) | Wastewater bioreactor microbial communities from Cape Town, South Africa - Thiocy_cont_1000_plan (SPAdes) | ecosystem: Engineered > Bioreactor > Thiocyanate-remediating >... | reverse complement strand
TCCATCCATCCATCCATCCATCCATCCATCCATCCATCCATCCATCCATCCATCCATCCATCCATCCATCCATCCATCCATCCATCCATCCATCCATCCATCCATCCATCCATCCATCCATCCATCCGCCCGCGCACTCTCGTGAAATCGTAAATACTGATTGGGTGTGGCTTTGTGGTTGACATCGATACAGTATCGGACATTGAGAGAGCCTTGCTCATACATTCTTATTCGGCCCTCTCCCCCATCGATTCCTCAAGAACTAATGAGGAATGGATTAAAATTCTCGCAGGCTGTGCAATTCATCGATGGCGGTTGCATCACGATGCTGAACACCCTTTACAAATGATCTGGACCTTGCAGGATCTCGTAATGCTTTTGGCTCTGGCAGTAACCCAAGATTTGTGCCTTTCTTCGGTGGAGGCGGTTCTTGGACTGCAATTGTTGCTGGTTGAAACTCTCAAGTTCAGCTCCTCATCCCAGATGTACGGAATAGGCCGAAGGCAACCACTGTCGAGATACGTCACAGGTACTTATGCTGTTCAGTGGTGAAGAAGTTCATGCTAGTCGCTAATATTTTCTCTAGATCGATTGATTCCTCGATTACTCGAGTCTCCTGAACTTGCATTGTGTTTGTCATTTCGAGGCCTCGACCTTGATCACATTCCTCAATCACTCTCTCAACTTCAAGACCTCAAACACCTGGACTTGTCCGAAAACTCACGAATGTACTTACTTCAACGCGATAGCCAACAACATCCACTTGATGTGTTGAAAGGATCATTGCTGTGTTTGGAACATCTTGATCTCTCTTCGAATGCTCTCTCATCGATTCCTGATTGGATCTTTCGCCTTCCATCTCTCAACACTCTCGTCATCAGCAGCAATCGATTGGATGGATTGTGGCGAGACTCACCAACATGCTTCAACCTCAAGAAGTTGAATGTTTCCAACAACCAACTCACTCACTTGCCATCATCGATTGGATCCTTGACCAACCTCCAGCAGTTGAATGTTTCCACCAACAAACTCACTGATTTGCCATCATCGATTGGATCCTTGACCAACCTCAATTCGTTGAATGTTTCCCACAACAAACTCACTCACTTGCCATCATCGATTGGATCCTTGACCAACCTCCAGCAGTTGTATATTTCCAACAACAAACTCACTCACTTGCCATCATCGATTGGAGTCTTGACCAACCTCAATTCATTGGATATTTCCAACAACCAACTCACTGACTTGCCATCATCGATTGGATCCTTGACCAACCTCCAGCGGTTAGATGTTTCCAACAACCAACTCACTCACTTGCCATTATCGATTGGAGTCTTGACCAACCTCAATTCATTGAATGTTTCCAACAACCAACTCACTCACTTACCATCATCGATTCGATCCTTGACCAACCTCAATTCATTGGATGTTTCCAACAACCAACTCACTGACTTACCATCATCGATTCAATTCTTAACCAACCTCAATTCATTGGATGTTTCCAACAACCAACTCACTGACTTACCATCATCGATTCGATCCTTGACCAACCTCAATTGGTTGGATGTTTCCAACAACCAACTCACTCACTTGCCATCATCGATTCGATCCTTGACCAACCTCGTACTCTTTGATATAAGGGCAAACAAATTCGATGCACGTCTGCAAGAACCAGACCTCATCGACTCGTTCCAACCCTCTCATCGTCTCGCTGCCTCGAGCATTGCGCCAGAGATAGTGGCATACGCCCAAGAATGGAGCAACGGACGAGCTCGACTCGATCGATTCAAGGTGGCTCTCGTTGGTGATGGTGCTGCTGGCAAGACCTCCTTGAAGATTCGCCTCATCAACTCCTCTCTTTCTTCCTCCTCCTCATCGTCGTCATCAACTCCCACTCGACGAACGACATCGATTCAACGACATGGATGGCATCCTCGACGACCTTCTGATGTTCCTTCTTCATCATCAAAACGAATCGATGACCTTTCTTCTTCATCATCATCAACAACGAGATCATCATTGACAGAATGGCAATTCGATGTGTGGGACTTTCCAGGACAAGCGCAACACTATGCCACTCACAACTTGTTCTTGTCCGACTGGCAATGTGTGTTCGTGATCGTGTGCGATGTGTCTCTCTCGAACTGGGAGTCTCGACTCGAGTACTGGATGTCGTTTCTTCGATGCAAGAGCTCTCTCGTCATTGATCGATATCATCCTCATCACTTCGATCACTCTTCGTCTTCCTCTTCGCCATCATCGAGCATCAATCACAGCAATAATCATCAATCAGAACGAGATCATCAACAATCAATCACCAATGATGATGACGACTACGGCAATCGAGTTGTGTTCACGGCGATATTGATTGGAACACACATCGACCAAGTTGGATCGCGATCATCATCACCATCAACCAACATCTCACAACGAATGAGCCATCGATTCTCGGCCAAGATTCAAGAACTCGAACGAAGACAAGAACATCGACACATCAAACTCATCAATGGAGGACTGCTCGATCTCTCTCATCAATCATCATCAATCGATCATCAACAAGAACGAGGAGGATTATCAGAATCACCATCATGGAGAGACATTGGAAGGCTTGTCTCGAGACTGATATCGATTGGAGATGAGATGTACTCGTCATCTCGCAGCTTGGTTCCGTCATCGTACAAACTCGTGTTCGATTGGATCCAACGACATCGATGCTCGATCATCGAGAGCCAGAAGAACAACAACTCTCGATCGATGATTGATGATCATGATGATGAATGCTCGATCACATCGACATCGACATCAGCGAGTGATCGATTTCTTGATGTCGGTATTTCTCTATCATCAACAAGTCGCAGTGCACCAATGATGACGATTGGACGAATGATGATCGAGCTTTCGATTATTGATGATCAACAACATCATGATGATGGATCTTTGCGACACCAAGAACCACGACGAACAACATCATTGGAAGGAGGGAAGAAGAAGATTGACAAACAACGATTGGTTTGGATCTTGAGACAACTTCATGGATTCGGCGAAGTGATGTTCATGCCTCCTCGTCATCAATATTCTCTTGATGATGATGATGATGATGAAAGCAGTATCGATGACGATCATGATGGATATGGATCTTCTCGATATCATCACCATCACGATGATGATCGACAACCAATAGCCCATCATCATCATCATCGATTGTCATCAACAACAAATCACCAACAAGAGGAAGAGGAAGTATCAGATTCAGAACCAGTTGTGTTGTCGTTCAACTGGCTTCTTTGTCGAATCGGCGAGATGTTCGATGAGCCCGATCTTCTTGATGATGATGCTCGATCACGAGATCGACATCCAACCGATCATCATCATCATCAACAACATCAAGAATGGATCGATCATGTTCGATCTCTCAAACATCGAACCCAAGGCATTTGGAGCACGACACATCTTGCTGAACTTTGGAACCTCTCACCATCCGATCCAATCGATCACGATGATCAACAATCAACAGACCGAGAAACAACAAGCCGCACGATGATTGAATCGTTGGCGATGATTCTCGAGAGAATGATGATGTGCTATCGATTGGATGCTCCTCGTTCATCATCACCATCATTGTTTGTGTTTCCATTGCTTCTTCCAATGATCGATGATGATCAACGACAATCATTGATGTTGCAAGTCAAACAACAAGGAAGAGAAGTGATGATGAGTCGATGGATTCGATCACGACGAGCAGCAGGAGCAGGAGGAGCACTTCCTCCAGGAGCATTCGGCACATTCCAAGTTTATTGGATCAATCTCCTTCGAGATGCTCGAGATCTCTCGTCGAATGCAACATCATCGTCATCATCTCGCCATCACTTGCATCATCAACAGCAAGTGGATGATGATCACCAACTCGATCAAGATCATGATGATGATGATGAGATTGATTGGCGAGAAGTGGAGCTCTCGATGTATCTCAACGAGGTTCACATGTTCTTGAATGGAGAACTCGTGATGATTGCATCATTCCACAATCCATCTCTCACTGTCGATCGAGATCCGTTGCACATCAACACGACATCAAGAACAGGACCACTTGACTCGATGATCAATGTGATGTTCATCTCCAACTCCAACATCGATCTCCCTCATCAACACCAAGAAGCAACAACAACAAGATCAATCAAAAAGTATCGACAAGTTGTTCGATCAGTGATCGACAGCATCGATCAAGCACTCATCGATTGTCAATCTCAATCTTCATATCGATCATCGTCATCATCGAACAAGAACAAGAAATCGAACAACAAGATGAAGATGATTGAAGAAGAGATTCCATGCATCGAGTGTGTTCGATCTCAATGGTCATCGAGCTCTCGAATATCAGTGTGCAAGATCTTCCTACTTGAAGAAGCATCGCTGGCTGAGGAGCGGTATTACTTTTGCTTTCGCACCAATAATCGGGTGCAAGTTAAGTCGTTGATTGGCATCGACATCTCCAGCTCTGCCATCCCTCCACCAATCGATTATTCAACGATCATCTCTCTATCAACAACCTCAACGATACTCTCCACTCGAATCTTGACAAAGGTTGGCGCTTCTACCGAGATTACTGACCGCGACACTGTCCCTGCCGAGAATGACGAGCTTTGGCAAGCATCTCGACACCTCCAATCATCGACATCAAGAGTCAAGAGCTTGTTTCACACTCACTTCTCAGGTCTTGCGAGTGCGATATCAACCAAGATGAACAAGACCAAGTTGGCTCCAGGTCTCAGTTGGAGGTGTGAGCTGCGAATGACAGGCGATATTGCCCACGATACATCAACATCCGACTCGATTGGATCGATCGACCTCGACATTGTGATTGAAATGATTCCTCATCACCAACAACCATCATCGATCACTCTTTGTGGCACGACGAGTCGCTGTCTTCTCTCGATTGAATCCGCTCCTCCGATTGAGCTCGGCAACTCACAGCTCTCTAAGATTTGGAGCGCATTTCTCTCAGCAATCAAAGAGTTTGCCAAAATGTACTGTAACATCCTCCATCTCCAACGAATGACAGGCAGCAACGAGCTTGTTGGTGTCGATGAGATCAATGACATCAGCAACTCCAACCCTTCGATGATGAGATGCAAGTTGTTGGTAACTCTTGATCGCGTTCTTTCTCCAGTGAACGTGATTGCATCATTCCGAACAGCAACCCTTCAATTGATTCTCTTGCGCCAACTCAACAACAAGAACGAGAACATTGTGAAGTGGTTCATCGACATCGAGAATCGAACAGTTGCGTCAACTCGAGAAGAGGCTCGGTTGTTGATGGTTGCGATGGCAGCAACATCGAGGCGGCAGTTCTCGGCCAACATTCGATCGAGTTTGTTCGAGAGCATCGTGATTGAAGTGTTTGATGATCTTGGCATCGAGCAATCGAAACCATTATTGTTGATATTCATCGATGTTTGGCGTCGATGTTGGAATCGAATCCAATCGATGAGGCCGATTTCTTCGATTGGAACGAGTCTCGAGGAAGGAGGCGATCTGTTCGAATCGATCAACGAACAAGACAAACGAAGGCTTCTTGATTGTGCTCGTCACTTTGTTTCTCTCAATGATGGCGAGCAACTTCTCATCGACCTTTACTCGATTGGCGGCTGGGCAGAATCATCAACATCCCACCAACAAGCAACAATGAGCGCTCAAACTCGATCAGGAGAACATGATGATGATGATCGAGAACGATCTCGACGTCGATTGAAGTGATTGTTTGAGTGCTTGATATTTGTGTTTATTTGTTTCACAGCCATGATTTGAGTGTTTGTGTTCGAGTGTTGAATCTCTCGGTACTGTGATTGTTTCTTCTCAACTATCAATCTCTCTCTCTCGATGGACACCAACAATCTCCCTCAATATTCAATCCAACCAATGAGCAACGGTACCATCGTTGAGACAGCCAGAGAGCTGCAGCCAGTGACGGTCGAGTACTACCGCGACTTGGCATCGAGATTGCGTCTTGCTCTCGCGCTTCAGCCCACCGATGCCTCTGGCAAGGCCGCGAAACGATTCCAAGTGCAACGTCTCATCGATGAGTGGCATCGAAACAATGTTTTGCCTTCGTTGTTGATGATTGCTCAAGATTCTCACAACAACAATCGTCAAGGCCTCACATGAGCATCAGTCGTAGCGAGTCAAGAAATTGGGACATTGCAATAGGTTATCTCAATATTGAGTTGGGATCTGCCGTACATTATCGCTTGTTGTGGCGCATATTCGCCGTTCCGTGTAGGATCAATACAATCAAGAGCAATGTATCAAGACCAACACAAAGAGGGGAGGGGTTTGGGCGATTGGGAGAAGGAACACGACGATGTCGATGTGTGGGACAGTCACCTCCAGCGACAACAACGACCGACGAAACACTCGATGGGGAGATATGGAGAGATGCACCCACACGCAAAGACACGAAGAGGAGGAGAGGCTCTCGCGACGAAGAACGAGAAGAAGCAACACGAGAAGAAGCTCGTGGTGGTGCTCGTGGTCGTCGCTGCTGCTGGTGATTGGTGGACGATTTGGTGGCGATTTGCTGGCAAGGACGACAGCAAAACTCCTTGAGCTCCTCTGCTTTGCTGCTCGAGCTCCTCGTTTGCTGTCCGCCTCTTGTGGATTGTTGGTTGGTGCCCCTTCCCTCGTTTACCGCACAAGTAGATATGGCCCGCATCGTTGTTGGCGAGGCTGGAGATATGATGAACTCGAGTGAGGATGGCACCTTCTCGCCGACACTCTCTCATTTATTCATCTTGAGAAGCACTCTCTTCAGTGGTGGAGTCGAGCAACTGTTGTTGTTGCTCTGCTTGTGGTGCTGTCTCAGGTTCACAACAGCTCTTGATCAGTGCATCCTTGTGTCGAGTGAGCCTCGTGAAGAGATCATCGGACTTCTTCTCAACGTCAGCGTGCTTGTCGGAGTGAACATATCGAGCAATGCGGCGCCAACGAGCATCAATGCGTTGCTTGGTGAGAGGCTCGTCGAGCGGCAGTCCGAGCTCCAGCCGTGCAGCTCGATCACCGCAGTGCTCGAAGCTCTTGTCGAAGCGCCGCATGGTGGCAGTGTACACTACAGTGCCAGTGACCGCTCCCGCGATGCCGCCAGCGATGGCGCCAGCGAGCGCTCCAATGGGTCCCAGGAGCGCCAGCCCAATGGAGGCGCCGGCTGCAGCGCCAGCGAATCCACCCGAGTGGCTCGCTCCGACGCCGCCAAGGTTGCGCACCAGCTCCGAGAGATTGGCGTGCGGGTCGCTGCGCCACCTCACGACCTCGTACACGGCACTTGCTCCCAGGAGACCGAGCGACGCCACAATGTTAAAGTGTCGCAGCGCGAGTCCGGCCGTCGCTCCCACGGGCCCGATGGCCGACGACAGGCTCTGGAGACCGATGCGCGAGCCAGCGATCGACATTGAGGCGCCCGTCGACACGACGACCGCGACGCCGAGCCTCTGGCCCGCCTCTTTCCAGGTGATCTCCTTGTGGCGATAGAAGCGATCGACTGCGAGCACTCCACCTTCGATCACAACGCCAGCAGCAAGGCCAACTCCGCTTGCAAGCGCCAGCGATCGAGAGGCACTCGACGCTCCAGCTGCCATCATCGTGCCATCTTGCTGCACCAACTTCAATGCTTGAGTCTCGCCTTGTCCGTGATGGTGAGGCGTCCTTGGTCGCATTGGAGCGATCGCCAAGTCCTTGTAAAATCGAAAGTGGGACTTTTGGAATCGAACACCCACAGACGTCGGTGGCGGTGGTGGCGGTGGTTCTGGTGACGTGGTCGAGCTCGACTCGGGCATCGAGTCTGACTCCTCCGCAAAGCCCGAAGGCACTTGAAGTGTCTCACTCATGGCTGCTCGCTTGTCGTCCTCGGTCATGTCGAGAAAGTGTTGCTCGACTGCTTGAACGCGCCGCGGACCAAAGTACATCCATAATGGATGGTGAGGACTGTTGGATTACTGCGAGAGTCACCGTGTCGCTCACGAGCGCAACGTACTCTTCCTTACTCCCCTCTCGCAATGGTACGGAGTCGCCCAAGAGTACTTCAACTCGACACCGCCACAAGGGGCGAAACGAGCACCGCAGTGGAGAATATCAATCAATAGCCCCAACCGCACGAGCCTGATGACGACAGCGATGTCGTTGTCACACTCATCGAACGACTCGGGAAATGATCGAGAAGAGCTGAGCCGCCCGCAGCATGTGGATATTACTCTGCCGGGTGAAAGAGTGATGCCAGCCAGGGCGCCAAGCGATGGGGATGCCGGGCGTACTCCCACTGAGCATGCACATTTACTGTTGTACTTTACGATAATCCACAGGCGCAACCAATCCAATCTTGATTCATAGCAGCACTCATCGCCCACGGACGACGAACAGTAGCGAGACACGTGGTAGGTGCTTTGACACCAGCTTATCGAGAAGAAAGAAACCCCTGCTTGTCTGCATCGACCTCGATGACACATGGATCATCAAGCAGCAGCCGCACTTGCGCCTCCGACAACGAGCCGAGCCAGACTCTCCGACTCGCGAGCCAGCGCAAGCCTGGTTGTGGTGGCTTCGCAGGTGCCTCTTGCTCGGCTCGGTTGCTGGCTGTTCTGACCACCACTCGCACAGGTGCCTTGGTGAACTTGGCGATCTTGAGTCCGATTCGCAGCGCCGACGTCTGCTTCGGAGCACGAGCGTTCGAGCTCCTCGTGGCCGGAGGTGTTGTCGTTGTCGTTGGCATTGCCATCATCGTCGTCGTTGTTGTCATTGGCGCTGCAACAGCCGCTGGCTCGTGGCGCGATGGAGGGATATCTGTCCTCGAGACTCGGGCAGTGCTTGAGTATGGAGCCTGTTGCGCCGGTGGGGCGGTACTCGAAGCGCCTGGCAACAGGTTGGCCGCTGTTTTCTTCGCTGGGCCTTGGCAATCCCTCAGGGAGGGCGTTGGGGAGGCCATTCGTGGCGAGCGGGGTGGTTGGCCACCGAGAAGCAAAGGAATGATAACTCTCTATGATGGCACCATCGCTGTCCGATGTCTGCTTCGTTTTATCGCCCCTCCTGCTACTCCAGTGGTCGTCCAGCTCGGTCTGGCATGTTCGTTGTCTTTACGGACCACGAGAATAGATAATTCATCATCTCCTGTAGCGACGGCATCGGCATCTTCGATTTCAGTCGCCGTACCGGTGTACACCCACAAGCGATGGCGCAAACAAGAATGCAACCGATGACGCGTTCGAAGGAGGAATGGTTGCGTGATGATGATTGTGCGTGGGAGTTTATTGACTGCGAGATCGGTGTGGATCGAGTGAAAGTCCGTGGGTTTGGAGGTATTGTTGCGGTTCCGTCAAACCCCCTCCAACATCTCCAATTATGGATTGTGAATAGAATATGAAAGATGACGGTGCGATGTCTCTTCGTCTCGCCACAGCAGACTGTGCTAGGCTGCTCAATCTTGCGCGGGGGTCTGGGCCACCCACGGCCATTGGGAATATTGCCCGCCATGAAAGAGCTCGACGAGAGACTCCAATTCAATCGGTGTCTCCTCGTTGGCAACCGACAACAGCAACAGAGCAATGCCTTGAGAAATGCCATGCCTTTCACACTCGCCAACGTAGTTTGCATTGAATTGGCCGTCACTCAGGCGATCTCCGATCGACCTTCGACCTGGGTCGTCTTCCTCATCGCCAAATAGAATTTCTAGCGCCAACCGAGCCAGCGAGATTTGTGCTTGTTGCGAGAGATCAACTTCCACGGATTCGATTGCAACCTGTGCTCTGTGAAGTTTGGATTGAACGCTGGGAGGAATGTGATTCAATGAAGGCACAACATCAAAGACTCCTTGTTTTGCGCAAGTCACACTCACATGTTTCGAGTACTCATCCGAGCCAATGTGGACAATATGCTGAATGTTTCCCAGTACAAATCGCCGAACGCCGTTGTGGCGTCCTGGGCGTTCCACCCTCACGGAATCAAGAGAGACCTTCATATGACAATAACCCTCACCACGCAAAAATATCAAGGCCTTTCCAATTTGATAGATGACCGTTTGGAGCAGTTGTTTTAGGTCCTGGCCATTATTTTGCTCCTTAAGCAAGTCGCGAAGCGTGGTCGGGAACGCTTGCGTGACAAAGTAAAGGGAATCGGTATTGGTATCCAGAAAGTAGCCAAGAATGTAGTTGATGAATGGATGTCCGGGCAAGCGGCTCATTTGCGCGAGCAAGGAAACTGTGCCAGCTCCACGACTGCTGGAACTCGTTACGTCAGTTGTAGGTTCACGCCATTGACGCGAGCAATAGAGGTATAACTCCCTCTGTGGATAGGAGGGAAAACTACGTTTCACTCGAGAGAGGTCATGCGTAATATCTTCGGATGGAGCGTCGCCCTGAAGGTCTCCAATGCCGCGGCACTCACTTACGAGCCTACCGATGGCAATGTCCTCACGCAGAAGCTCCTCGTCTCCAACAAGACCTCGAGAAAACAACGTTAGAACAGCGTCAGTGGAACTCGAGCCTGTTTGTGCTCGCGGTGTCTCAGATCCACTCTTTTCAAGTTGATCGATGAAACGCTCTATCTCGGCCAACAAGGCCTCTGCCTCCTGAAACAGTGGCTCTTCCTCCTCGGTTGGTTGGCCTTCATCAGTTTGGTCCTCGGGGATGTTCTCCTCGATTTGACTTGGATCATTTTCACTGTCGCTGCTGTCGCTACCGCTTCCATCGGAAGCAGCGGTCGATCTGCTGCCCGCGGAGGTCGAGCCTTGAGGTTGAGGGTAGCTTCCACTGCTGCTGGTGGTGGTTTCGGAGGGCGCTTGCGTTCCAGAAGGCGCGTCTGAGCGCGAGCTTCCGGAGGGCGCTTGCTTTCCAGAAGGCGTGTCTGAGCGCGAGCTTCCGGAGGCTCCATCCTTGTCCTTGTTCCTTGTGCAAAACGATTGGGGAGGACGTTCGTCGTACAACGGCTCGTCGGTCTCAAAGTCTGTCACATCATCTGACAACGTGTGAGCCTCATCAATCGACATAGAATCGCTCGCACAACCTACCTGAGGAGTGACGCTGACCGATGTGAGAATCTTGAGCAATCATCAACAACGAAGGCAAAACATTGTTTCGATGCCACTCATCGATGAGACGTTGCACTTGGAATCGTTTCGCGGCCTTGCCAGAGGCATCAGTGGGCTGAGGCGCAAGAGCAAGGCGCAGTCTCGATGCCAAGTCGCGATAGTACTCGACCGTAACCTCTCTAATTCGGTTCTGATTGACGTCGGCGTCTGCAAACAAGTACGTCACATCGCAAGAATCTGGTCGCGAAATATCAAATCCGCTCGATGCCCCGGAAGAAGGGGAAGGGAGAGGCGGGCAGTCTGGAGAGCCAGTCCGACACAAGGATAAGAGTCAACGCGAGACAATACAGTGCAAGTTGAGAGGAATTACACGGTACCGTACCATTGTGAGAATCTTGAGCAATCATCAACAACGAAGGCAAAACATTGTTTCGATGCCACTCATCGATGAGACGTTGCACTTGGAATCGTTTCGCGGCCTTGCCAGAGGTATCATCAGTGGGCTGAGGCGCAAGAGCAAGACGCAATCTCGATGCCAAGTCGCGATAGTACTCGGCTGTCACTTGCTTCAGCCGTTGCGTCGTGCTGATAGTTGCCTGATGCGGTGAGCGATGAGAAGAGGAAGAGGAGCTGGACAAATCATCGTCCGAATCATCGGTCCTGGACCGTCTAACATTGGGAATCGAAATGGATCTGGGCTTTGCCGAGGGAGGCGAAGTAAACTGTGTGGATGGCGTTGTAGGACCAGAGGACGAGGCTGAGGAGGATGCTGCACCTGCCATCGCGGACCGGATGGGAGAAGAAGCATCCTGAGGTCCACTTGCATGCTCAGGCGTGGAGGGACAGCTTTTCGACTGGGAAGCAGGAGGTGCAACTGGCGGCGTGCTACTGTTGGTCGGACCACTCGAGCGCAACGAACGTGCAATCGCCTGAGCGCACAGAGCACAACTGGGTCAGATCTACTACAATATGAGATATCAGGCTTGGCAGGAGGTTTGGGTGGGACATACCAGCGAGTCCACTGGAGAGCTGATGGGAGTAGTTTGAACAACAAAGCTAGCGCTACTGCAACTAGACGTGAGAATGTGATGCAACAGAAAGATGTCGTGTCTTGCGCGTACTTGAAGGGCCTTCGTTGATATGGCACTGGCGACGCATTCGAAGAGCCTTGATACAACGTGGAAGTAGACTGATGACGAGCGAGCCTTTGCGGAGAGCGCGGGGCCCTCTGTACTGCGGTAGCCGGCATGTTGCTCGTTCACCTGATCATCGACGATCATCATCA
>Ga0209935_1004682_pt1 | contig 12357 bp, 13 predicted proteins | sample ThiBio_1000_plan_2_FD_183958 | JGI IMG/M metagenome (GOLD analysis project Ga0209935, IMG submission 183958) | Wastewater bioreactor microbial communities from Cape Town, South Africa - Thiocy_cont_1000_plan (SPAdes) | ecosystem: Engineered > Bioreactor > Thiocyanate-remediating >... | reverse complement strand
CTGATGCGTGTGCGTGAACGTAGTCGATGATAACCGCGTCACATTGACCGCGAGCGGGCTGCCTCCCGAGGAGGACCCGACGTTCGTTAATGCGAGCCACATGGACGATGTACGCGACTGACTGCAGGAGGCCAATCGATTGAAGGAGATCTCGTACGTGAGTTGCTTACCCGCTTGATCGTGGTCTGGTTGGCAGGAGATTCCATGTATCGCTGCTGCGATGCCGTTCAATGATGTGATGCGACGTGATTTTTGGAGGTACCCATCAATCAATCAATCGCCCAATCAAATCAAATCGATACTGATGCTGTTGATATCAATGATGATTGCAGAATGGTCGTGGAACAAAACGCCAAGGTCGTCGTGATGCTGAACCTCCATACACAGCTCGATGCTGGTCCGTACTGGCCTGAGAATGTTGGCGACAGCATCGTGCTGCGCAACACGCTTCGTGTGACGCTCGACAGCATGACGAGCATGAGCTCACCCGAGGAGGTGTACGCCAACGTTCGCACGTTGAGCATCTCGACTCGCTCGGCCATACCGCTCGCCGACTCGGACGGCGCGATCTCGGGCATGGATGCAGCGCTGCACAGCTCGACCGAACTGCTGTCACGCTCCGAGGAGGGCTTCTCGGCGTGGTCGAAGCCGCACGTCGTCACGCATCTGAACTACCTGCAGTGGCCCGACATGAGCGTGCCCGACAGCGAAGGCCAGTTCCTCAACTTCTTCCTCTCTGCCAGCCGCATGATCCAGGACCACCAGCCGAGCCCGGTCGTCGTGCACTGTCTCGCAGGAGCCGGCCGCACGGGCTCGTTCCTCGCCATCCTGACGGCCTTCCACAAGATGCGCCGCTACGGCGGCAGAGCGTTCAACTTTGCGCAGCTACTCACCATGATGCGTACCAAGCGCTCGAAACAAGTAGAGACTCTGGTACGTTCGCCGTCTGGTTCGCCTTGCTCAAGAAGCAACAACAACTCCAACGCAACTCGCGCTCGCTCGCACTCTCTCACACACGTACTCGTATGCACTCTCGTACAGGAGCAATACAAGTTCTGCTATCGTGTTCTCTTGACCTTGTATGAGGACAGGAGATTATTCCATCGATCGCTTGCATCGCTACTGAGCGCTATCTCAACGACACGGTGACCATGTGATGTGCTATTCTGCTACCGCCACAACGACAGAGCGACATCAAATCAAATTACTTGGAGCGGCTACGCAACTGTACTAAATACCCACATATCTTGAAGCATGTTGTTCATCATCTTGACTGCTTCGATAACAATAAGGTGTTTATATATCGCAAATTATCGATCAAGCAAGCAAGCAAGGCACCGAATGATGTTGCACCGACGAGTTAGAGTGGTTTCGTGAGGGCGCACCTTTACATTATCACGGCAGCGAAGGCGTGATCGCACTGCCTATCGTGCATCCGGGAGCACCTATCGAAACACGCAGATAGCACGATAACGATGACGATGGATAGGGAAAATGGTTGCATGGGTGAGTGAATGAGTGAGTTGGATTGATTGCTGGTTGGGAGTGGTTTGGTGGTTGCTGTGTTTTATGGAGTTGTGTGAGATGAGGGACGGGCTCATTGAGTGCGTGATGGTTTGATGGTAGACAGTGTAGGGAGAGGTAAGTTGTAGGCAGGTAGTGGTAGTGTTGGGAGAGGTTAATCACGCCAAGCTCCAACCACAATCGCACCATTGAACGACGACGACGACGACAACGACGATGACGATGACGAGGGGAGCGATAGTGCATCTCGGACAATAACACCAACGGGAACAGCAGCACCAGTAGCAACAGTAACAGCAGCAGATACACAAAAATCAAGTGGCCGCAGTAACGAGAGAGCGAGTTTGGATTACAGTGCACCACCACCATCGTCGGACCGAGTGCTTGATTTGAGATGGCTGACGTGCGGACTTTCATCGAGCTCCTCTTCTGTGCGGCGTCGCTTGGGGTCGCTTGGATCCTCATCGTCTCGCTTGCGCTTTTGGCCAAGGTCATCTACGTTACCCACGCCCAAACGCACATAGGCAGGCAGGCACGCACGCACGCACGCACGCACGTCGGTATTGAGTTTCGCTCTCGCCCGAGGAGGCTGCAGAGAGCGAGAAACGCACCTTGCGGGAACAGTTCATCATCACGCGGTGGAGCGTAAATAGGCGTCTTGGAGGCAGAGACACTATTGCAGACACGCGCTGCGGTCAGATCGAGCAATAACACATGCAAATGTAGGCGAGTCGTGTGAATGGGAGAGAGAGAGAGAGAGAGCGCGCGCATACCGAATGGCATTCTTGCCGAGCCGCGTGGCGCTCAACGACATGGCGCGCTGCGCACACGTGGCGTTGGTGTACTCGATGAAGGCGAATCGCGTGTCATGGCCCGAGTCACCGGCGAGCACCAGGTTCTTGATATCGCCGCAGCTCGAAAAGTACTCGCGCAGGTCTTGCTCGGTCACCTGGTGGGCGGCAGCGATAGCACAAGAGATGTGAGCGCTCGCTCGCAACCAAGGAGCGCACGACGTAACGTACCGAGATGTCAAGATTGCCGACGTGGATGGTGCGCGAGACGCGCTCGAGGACCTCGGGAGACGACGGCAGCGGAGCGGGGCGCTTCTGGATGGCGGTCTTGGAGGGCGAGACGCGAATCTGGTGGTTGCCGAGCGTCGTGCTCGAGAGGCCGATGGCGGCCACGGCGGCCTCGCGAGTGTCGAACTCGACGAACGCGAAGCGCGCCGTTCGGCTACTGTCGCCGCAAAGACGCACGGCCGTCACGGCGCCGCAGCAGCTGAAGAACTGGCGCAGCTGGTCCTCGGTGAGCATCTGGTCGATGCCCGAGACGTAGATGGTGCGCGACAGCGCGTCGTAGTTCTCGCGGCCCGGCGGCGCCGGCGGATAGCCGTGGTGGGCAGGCGGCGCCGGGTAGCCGTACGGCGGCATGTATTGGGGCGGATAGGCGCCATAGGCGCCGTAGCCACCGTACGAATGCGCCGGATTGTAGTAGCCCGGTTGCGGAGGCGGTTGGCGCTACGCCGGGGAGTGCGCGTCAGAGAGCGACGAAAGGAGCGCCAGGGCCAAAGTACGTACCACAGAGTGGGCGGGATTGATCGGGTTCTTGCTGTACGTGACGCGGATCGGACGAGGAACGGGAGACGAGCTACCGCTGCAGAAGGAGCAAGCGTATGTGTGAGTATCGTGCGCGAGAGATAGCGAGGGAGAGGGAGTTGTAGCGTACGTGTACGGCACCAACGTCGAGCCTGATAGCGCTAGAGCCCGCTGTACCGCCATAGGATCGACGAATGATATGAACGCAAACCTCGTCGAGCGAGTTTGATCGCTGTACCGCCAACCACACGATGGACACCGCGCGCAAGTGCGTCGGTCAGAACAAGCCAGCGAAGTGCATCATCGCGCGAGAGAGGGAGAGGGAGAGAGAAACGCACCCAGCGAGCTTGAGCGCATCGATCTCACCACACGAACCAAAGAACGAGTAGAGATCGTTCTCAGTCACGTTACCATCGAGGTTACCGATGTAGAGAGTGTTGTGCGACTGGGGTTCAGCGGTCGACATCGTGTGCTGTGTACGCGAGCGAGAGAGAGAGGTGCGCGAGCGAGGCAGCAGCGAGACAAAGGAGCAACACCGAAATCGCGAATACGCGAAAGCGCGTGAGTGAGGGTTTTCGGCAGGCTGAAAGTGGCGCCGTGACTCGAGCACTAAAACAGCGGTCTCTCCTCTTGGCTCAGGTGTTGCGTTCCGCTGCTCGTCGTCGTCTTCGCCTTCCGCGCCTCTCTTACGCTCGTACACACTCTCGCGGCACCGCACCGGTTTCGTTCGTTCGCTCGCTCGTTCTCGTGACAGAGCCGCCATCAACCTTGTTGTTGCGGCACATTGTGTACTCGAGTGTGTGTGGTGTGTGGGTGAGTGCAGCGCGGTACCGGGTATCGTTGCAGCTGCTGCACGTATCGAGCTACAATGGCCGACGAATCGCGCGAGGAGAAGATCCGTCTCCTCAAGGAGAAGGCTCGTCGCTTGGCGCAGGAGAAGCTCGAGAAGGCACGAGCTGCTGCTGCCGCTGCCGCTGCCGCCCCTCCGGCTGAGGCCACTGCTGCACCGCCCGCGGCTGCTGAGCCAGCGTCGGACGAGGCACAGCTGCTGGCCGAGGCCGAGAAGAAGCGCAAGGAGTACGAGGCGGCGCTCGCTGCCGCTGCCGAGCTTGCCGAGAAGAAGAAGCGGCAACAAGAGGAGGAGGCTGCTGCGGCGCGCGAGGCCGAACGTAAGCGCATCGAGGACGAGGCGCGCGAGGCCGAGCGCAAGCGTATCGAGGACGAGGCCGCGGCATTGCGAGAGCTCGAGCGCAAGCGTCTCGAGGAGGAGGCTGCAGCCCGTGAGGCTGAGCGTAAGCGTCTCGAGCTTGAGGCTGCTGCTCGCGAGGCCGAGCGCAAGCGTCTCGAGGAGGAGGCTGCAGCCCGTGAGGCCGAGCGCAAGCGTCTCGAAGAGGAGGCTGCGGCTCGTGAGGCGCAACGCAAGCGCGATGAAGAGATTGCTGCTCGAGAGGCACGCATTCGAGAGCTCGAGGCCGAGATCCTACGCAAGGAGCGAGAGGCTGCTGCGGCTGCCGCCGCCGCTGCAGTAGCACCTGCGGCTGCAACTCCTGCACCTGCCGCCGCCGCTGCCGCCGCCGCTGCCGCCGTCGATGATGATAGCGACACTGACACCGAGGAGTTGGAGCTCGAGACCGAATCTGCCACCAGCACCACCACCTCTGCGGCCACTCACGCCAAAGTCGACCTGTCAACGCCCGCCCCACCGCCGCCCGATGCCATCGCGCCCCCGCCGCCGGTGGCGGGCACTGCACCAAGCGACGAGCTCGATGGCCTGTTCGCTCGCGCCAGCCCAGCGTCGGTTGTCAACCTCGCTGCCAAGCCCATGGCCGACGGCTTCGTGGCGCACCTCGCCGTCACCGAGACGCCGGTGCACTACACCGACACCGAGGACGCGTATCCCGACATGCGCGGCGCCTCGATGGCCACCGACACGCCCTCGAGCGAGGTACGCAAGAGCGTACTCGCCAGCGGCATCAAGCCACCGAGCTCGACGCCCGACCTCGCGATCGACATTCCATACGACGAGCTTGCATACTCGACCGCCGTGCAAGAGGAGGAGATGCAAGACATTGTCACGACGCCGGCCGACGACCTCGAGATCGCCACCTTCCCTCTGCCGCGCCGCACCGCGCTGCCGTCGGTCACCAACGACATCATCTCTGAAAGCGCCGGCAGCATGATCTCCGAGAACGTGAGCGTCTTCTCGCAGGACTACAAGGTGCTGCGCCGCAACTACGAGCTCTACGGTGGTCTGGCCGAGCCGCCTACCTTCCGCGAGTCGGTTCCCATTCCGGTCGAGGACCAAGTCATGTTTCCCAAGGAGGGAGGCTCGCTTAGCCCCGAGATTCTCACTGATACGAAGCCAGACGATGACGTCCGAGACAAGGAGTTGCGTTTGGTATGTGCTCATGCAACCAACCCCCGAGCTTGTCGTAGTGATTGTGGTACTGACGGCCTTGTTGTACACAGGATAACAACCGTGACGATCTGTTCCAGGTGTACAACTGGGTCCGACCCGACCCGACGCCCACTGATACTCGCAAGCTTACCGTTCCCTACACCATCTCTCGGTATGTACTCGTGATGAGGTTGCCACTTGCTAGTGATGATGATACGCAGCTTTCTCATGCAAGCGATCGATCGATCATCGCCGTGTGCAGTGGTGATACGCTGGATCTTTATGTCGAGGCCTCGGAGCTCCGATTCCACATGGGCCATTTGGAGCCGTTTTTCTGCTCGGCCGTCTTGTACGATGTGTCGACCGGCACGCAATTGAGCGAAGCGTGGCACTTTGATCAGAACACGCCACAGCTCTCGCAGATGCTCGGCAACCGATTGGTACGCGCCGATGAGAGTGGTGGTGATGCTGCTCGCCTACTACTCTGGTGCTGACTGCCTTGCTTGGTGCAGAGCAACCCCGACCCAGTCAATACTGGCCGCTCGGCCGTCTTCACCGTCGAGTATCGCAACGAGAACATCTTCATCGTCATCTTCATGGAGAAGACCCTGCGCCCAGTCGAGCTCGATGTTTCGCTCGAACCCTACTTTAAGGGCTTGGGAGTAAGTGTGACGCCAATTGCTGCGCCTGCGCCTGCGTGAGATGCGAGGAGACTCAGACTCACGCGATCGTCATTTGTTCACAGATGAAAGACAAGGAGCGCTTGAAGCTCGAGTCCGACTTGAAGAATGCCTGCGAGGTGCTCGGTGATTATCGCTCTACATTTGCGTGGGGTATGTGCAACAGAGAGAGAGCTGCAGCACTCGCTGTTCATTGCTCTAACGGTGTACACCGATCGCAGCTGGAACGCCGTTGTTCTCTGACGGTGGCCACTTGATCGTCGGAAATGGCACGCAATTGAAGCTGTTCAAGATGAAGCCCGAAACTACCAAGGGTACATGAGCTTCGCTGCCCAGCTTCCGCTTCAGCTTCGTGTGTACTCACTCACTCACTCCATCAATCATCTATTAGAGGACATTTTTGCGAGTTTGCGCAAGATCCAAAAGGAGCGAACCACCAACAAGAAGGTACGCTGGCCTTCTTTTTCAGGGTCCCTCGCTAGCGAGGCGACTGCCGCCGCCTATTCTCGTTGTCGTTCTTGTTCTCATTTTCATCGCTCGAACGCTTGCTACTCTCTCTCTCTCTCTCTCTCTCTCTCTCTCTCTCTCTCCTTCCTTTGCAGACCATTCCGGCTGAGTTGGTGTTCAACTTCCGCATGCTCGAGAGCGACAGGGACAAGCTCGCCACGTCGGCCATCTACATGGATGCCAACACGCTGACCGGCCGCTACAATCCGAGCCTGCTGCCCGTGAAGCCGACCGGAGGCGACAAGGTCGTGCGCGAGATGGCGGTCTTCAGGCCGCACACCGCGATGCCCATTCCGTTCCTCGAGTACTTTAACATTCTCTACATTACGCCCGAGTGGCTCAACCTCACCAAGCTCAAGGGCATCGACGCCAAGAACATCCTGGTGCGCATTCGCTTGAAGGACAACGACAAGGACCTCGAGGCTCGTGGCCTGCGCGTCTTCTACGGCAAGTCCTCGTGCCCGGTGTTTCACGATGAGGCGCTGGCTTCAGGTACGTTGCCGATCTGGCTGTGGCACGCTCGCGCTCGCGAGTCAGCGACTGAGTGCGTGTTGCGTGCGTGGCGCATATCTCAGTGACGTTCCATAGCAAGAAGCCCACCTTCTTCGACACGATCAAGATGTTGATTCCCGCCAACCTCAACGCCTTCCACCACTTGTTGTTCTTGTTCTACCACGTGAATGCCGAACAAAAGAAGGGCTTCGATACCATGGAGGTACGGCGTACTTGCTCATTCGTTCGCTCGCTCGCTCCAACTCGTTCATCAATCTCACCAACCTACCTACGCTCTCCAGACCTTGATCGGCTACACCACACTGCCAATCCTCGAGGACTGCAAGCGACTCTTGTCCAACACTCAGCATCAACTGCCAATTGCACAAGGTGCCATCTCGCAATACATCTCGTCCGCCGAGTCGAACGCCACCCTCAAGGTATGCTCTTGCTCGTTTTCTCGCTTCGCATATGCACAGGCCGGTCGGTATTCACACCTATCGCGTTGCGGTGTCACTTGTAGTGGGTCGATAACAAGAAGCCGTCATTTGCCGTCTCTACCATCTCGTACTCGTCGGTACTCTCGCAAGATCCGAACTTGATGGAGTTCTTTTCACAAACGGCCCAAGGCGGTGATGGTGGCCCGTTGGTGATGGTATGTATGGATGGCAAGTGCGCCCGTGTTTCTTTCGTTCGTTCGCTCGCTCGCTCGCTCGCTCGCTCGTGTCACTCACATCTCTCCTTGTCCGCAGTCGCTGCGCAAGCTGCGTAACGTCGACGAGTACTGGCACGCCAAGTTCTTCATCTCGATCCTCAACTTGCTGCTCAAGATCATGGTCGACAAGTCCGACACGGCCAAGAAAGAGGCCTTTAGCGATATGCTCGCTGTCATTACCAGTGTCGGCAACAAGCTCGATGGCGGTGGCTCGGACCGCCACTCGCTCTTGAGCTCGTACGTAACGTTCTCGTTCACCAACCCGGTCGGCGAGCGGCCGTTGTTTGCCGAGCTCGTCAACTACTGGCTCCGAGAGTGCAAGAAGCAGAGCATGGACACTGAGCGTTCGTTCAAGTACTCATGGTTCTTGTATGAGCTCATCATCAAATCGATGGCCATGCACCTTGCTGAGCGAGGTCTATTGAGTATGTCCTGTTCGCGCGCGCGCGCGCTCTCTCTCTCTCTCTCTCTCTCTCTCTCTCTCTCTCGCTCTCTCGATCCACCCACTGACTGTCGGTATGTGATTAGATGGCCGAGTGCATGGTTGCTACCCTGACGAGTTCAAGACCAACTTGCGTGAGCTGCTCAAGTACGTAGCGCGGTGGACTTTGTGAGTGCATGACGTGTGGGCCAAAACGAGTCACTCACCAGTATAACGCAGGTTCGTGTTGATCCACGTCGTACACAACAAGGGCGCCAACCCCGGTGCGATCGACCTCAACAAGGCGACCGCCATCTTCATGAAGGACCTGCTGTCGGTCATGGACCGTGGTTTCGTGATGGAGCTGATCCACTATCACGTGACGCACATTGACCGCGCAAACGGCTTCATGTCGACCGTGTCGCTCAAGTACACGTTCTTGCGCATCATCACCGACTACGAGCACTTTATTCCCATCAACATTCCGCTCTTCATCCCGGTCGAGTCGGTGGCGCAGCTCAAGTCTCAGTACCTGTACGCCATCACCGCTGCTGCTGCTGCTGCTGCTCTGCTCTGCTCTGCTCCATCACCGCTGCTTGCTTGCATTCGTTTCTGACACACGCTCGCAACGACGCAGTACTCGGTATCCTCTGATCGGACTGCTGTTGGGCGAGCTGGGTTCGCTGCTCAACACCGATTCCGAGCGACGCTTGGTTGGATTGAGCGTGTTGCGCGATCTGTTGTGGAAGCATGATCTCGACGAGCGTCTACAGGACCCGTACCGCAAGATGCGAGTCGCCGGCTTGTACTTTCCGTTCATCCTGTTTGCGATCGAGAACATCGAGAAGCTCCAGGCGTCGAGCGCCGCCGAGAAGCAGATCATCGGCGCCGCCGTGTGCTGGATCATCCGCAACTGCTATCGCGACGAGATCTTGCGCGCGTGGTGGCACTGCGATTCGCAGAAGAGCCACGTCGGCTTCCTGCAGCTGCTGGCGCTCTCGGCCGGCGCCTTCACCGAGCCTCGGCTGATTCGCGAGGCCTCGTTCGTCATCCTCGATGTGCTCGAGGACTTTTTGACGGACTTTGAGGACCAACTGCGTGATACAACCAATCCGTTGATGAAGGTGCGCTCGCTCGCTCGTTCTCCTCGCTCTATCGTGAAGGGCAGTTCGTCTGCTCACCACCTGTCGGCTCTCGGCTCTCGGCAACGCAGGACTTTTTCGAGGTGCTTATGGCACTGTTGCAACAAGACCAGACGGTCTCGTTCCTGTCGTGCGTCTTCCGTACCGTGCGTCGGTACATTTACAAGTTTGCCGACGTGCTGTTCAAGTACCAGAACACCGAGTACTGCGGTGGTCTGTTGTATGAGATCCTTCGCTACACCAATGCCAACAACGGCATCACGCGAGCCGAAGCCGGTGCGCTCGCCTATTTAATGATCAAGGTGCGTCTCTCTTGCATATCTTGCACATCTTGGCGCGTTTATTGATACGCCTGTCGCGATATTGCAGACCAACTTTACGGTGACGAGCAACTTTGCACGTGTCAAGCTGCAATCGATGATTGCAGTCTCCAAGCTTGCAGGCAAAGGCGGAGTTTCGGTACGTCGGCTGGCAATGCTCGATGTACCTCGGCAATGCTCTTGTGTCTTGTGTGGTGGCTGACGAGCTGGGCACTGGGTGTAGGATTACACGAATCTGCAAACGACGCTGCAATACGTGGCGCGCAATGCCAAGCGCGAGTTCCCGGTCGATCTCACGGGCACCGGCTCTCTCGGAGACCAGGTCGAGACGCTCTCGACACGCCTGTTCAAGGTGATTCGCGACAGTGTGCGCATCCACGAGTTCGGCTTCGACCCCGAGATGACGTCCGAGTTGCAGTACAACGTGTCGCTCGGCTACCTCGATTCGCCCGACCTGCGTATCACGTGGCTCGAGAACTTGGCTCGCTTCCAGGCACAGAAGGGCAACATCGAAGAGCTGGCGCAGGCCAAGATCCACATTGCGGCGCTGATCGTCGAGTGCCTCAACCTGAATCCGTCCGAGACGCCGACCGGCATTCCGCGCTCGATCGAGGAGTTTGTCGCCTTGTCGCCAAGTATCACCGGCGAGCCGGGCTTGCCTGATGTGTCGCAGGCTGGCGAGGAGGGCTTGTTCAACTCGAACCTCTTTACCGAGGAGGGTCTCATCAAGACCTTGAACGAGATCATCTCGGTACGCAGCTGCGACGAGTGACGATGGAGGCAGGTGTATGATAGTGGCTCTTACACCACCACCACGACCTCGACCACCACCACCTCCACCACCATCACATCGTATTGCGATCGCTTGCTCGTATATTTGTAGGCTCTGAAAGAGGCACAGCGCTACGAGACATGCATCAATGCCTACAACATGTTGCTGGAGATCAACCAGAGGTACGCCAACGAGAGCTCGTGTGCGAGACACACACACACACACACGCATTGATGACCTCTAGCTCACCATGTACGCGTGCGTAGTCATCGTGCTTACAACAAGCTCACGAGCAACTTTAACGACCTCAAGCAAGTGTGCGCGCAACTCGTCGAGAGCAACAAGACGCAAGCGCGCTTGTTCCCGGTCTACTATCGCGTGGGCTTCTACGGCGATAAGTGGGGCGACCTCAATCGCCGCGAGTACATTTACAAGGAGTCGGCCATGGTGCGATTGGCGGACTTTACGCAGCGCCTCAAGGACCAGTACGGCCGCAAGTACGGCGAGGACAAGGTGCAGGTGCTGAGCAACTCGACCACCGACTTTTCGAAGCTCGACCCCGAGATCTACTACTTTCAGCTCGTGTCCGTAGTGCCGTATCTCGAGCAACACGAGATCGACGAGCGTCCGACCGAGTGGGATCGCAACTATGATATTTGTACGCATGGGTGCAGTGCAGCGCGCAACCTCGAGTGAGTGAGTGAGTGACTGGCTAACGAGTTGGCCTACAGCACGCTTCATCTACGAGACTCCGTTCACCAAGAGCGGCAGCCTCCAAGGCGACGTGGCTCAGCAGTACAAGCGCAAGACCATTCTCAAGACCGCCAAGTCGTTCCCGACGCTGCTGAAGCGACTGCGCGTCGAGAGCAAGGAAGAGTTGATTCTCACGCCGATCGAGAATGCGATCGAGACCATCAACGGCCGCAAGGATGCGCTGCAAACCGAGCTGGGTCGCAGCCCGCCGAATCTCAAGCTGTTGCAGATCAACTTGCAGGGAGCAGTGCTTGCCCGTACGTTTGAACGAGCTCGTGCAAATCTCTCTCTCTCTCTCTCTCTCTCTCTCTCTCTCTCTCACGGCCTGACGCCCGACGCCTTTATTGTGTGCTACAGAGGTCAATGCTGGTCCGGTCGAGATTGCGCGCAACTTTTTGGGCCACAAGAGTGTCGAGTATGCCAAGGAGCACGTCGAGGCTTTGAGCTTGGCGCTGCAGCAGTTCCTCAAGACGTGCGGCTTTGCGCTCAAGCTCAACAACTCGCTGATCGGGCCCGATCAGCTGGAGTTCCAGCGAGAGTGCGACCTCGGCTACGAGAAGCTGACACAGGAGGTGAAGAGTCTGCTCAACTGGGCTACGGCTCTCACGGACGAGTTCTAGCCGAACGAAACGGCTCGGCATTGCGCGTGTGTTGTTGTATCTCGGATATCTACATCTCTTCTCTCTTGTCTCTCTCGTTCTTCTCCATCGTTCGTTCCCACCCACCACCGTTCGAGCCCGCCAACTCCACACTCACTCAAAACCACACTACAACGACTACAATCTCAATCTCTCTCTCTCTCTCTCTCACTCGTGTGGTAGGCTCCATTTGTGTCAATACATACCAATCGAACAATTCGCACAGCCAGACAGAAGTGGAGTGGAGTGGAGTGAACGAATGTCGTCGTGGCTTCATTCAAACAATCCAATCGGGGGGAGAAATCAACGAACGAAACGAACGAGAACAACAATTGTAGAAGCAACGAAGGTGCGAGCGAGTGCGAGACAAGCTGCGCAGGACTCACTCACTCACTCACTC
>Ga0209935_1004681_pt1 | contig 12361 bp, 12 predicted proteins | sample ThiBio_1000_plan_2_FD_183958 | JGI IMG/M metagenome (GOLD analysis project Ga0209935, IMG submission 183958) | Wastewater bioreactor microbial communities from Cape Town, South Africa - Thiocy_cont_1000_plan (SPAdes) | ecosystem: Engineered > Bioreactor > Thiocyanate-remediating >... | reverse complement strand
CACGGCCCAGTTGTTGGGCTCGAGGAGCTTGTGCAACTGATGCAAGCGAGAGCGCGTGATGGCAGGCACGTTGGCGGCACTCTCAACGTTGTTGGTGCTCGTGCTGCTGCCCATGCTGCTGCTGCTGGGAAAGCTCTCGTCCAGCGGCACTTGAGAAGCAAGAGCGAGAGCGGTTTCAGCGCTGGCGACGTGTGCCTTGGTGTTATCGTGCGAGTCGGTTCTCGTTGTTGTTGGTGTTGTTGTCGTCGTCGTTGTCGCAGTGCTGTTGGTGTTGGTGTTGTCCGAGAGCAAGTTCGATTGCTGTTGTTGCGACGTCACGGCGCCTCCGTCGCTGACTGAGCCTCTGGCTGCAAGGGCGGCGGCGGCAACAGCAGCACTCCTGGTGCGTTTCGAAGTGCGATAGCGGCCAGTGTTCGTAACGAGCGTTGAGTGACGCACAGCCGCTGACGGAGGAGGCGCGGTGGCGGTCGTAGCGGCAGCGGCAGCAGCAACCGCAGCGAGTGCTGACTCGGTGTCGAGCAAGGTCGGCGCTTGTTGCGGTTGCTGCGGCGGCGACGACGGAAGCAAGGTCAGCGAACGAGAGAACGACACCGACAACCGGCGCAACGAGTTACGGAAACGGCCGCCGCCACCGGTGCCACTCGAGTCAGACAGACTGTTGCTCGTGGTGGTGGCGGCGGCATTGTTGCTGTTGCTCGATCCGGTCAAGGTTGCGGTGGCGGTGGTGGCATTGTGTGGTGCGAGGGTGATGGTAGCTCGTCGAGACAGCCACTCGGCGCGAGAGTGCCTGCCGCGCGCTTTTGAACTCGGTGCAAACGAGTCGAGGTGGTCGTCTTGGTGTTCGTATTCTTCTTCTGCTGCAGCTCCTGCTGCTCCTTCATAAAAGTCGCCATGAGGCTCGGCGCCGTCGTCAAATTCGTCATCATGGTGGCGGTCATCACCGAACTGCGGGTGCTGAATGTCGAGGTGGTTCTGTGGCTCGAGCGTCCGACGCGCTTGAGAGGCAGCGATGGCAGATGCGGCGGTCGTGAATGTCGTGGGAGACGATGGCGAGCGTGCTACAAGGTCGGCAGGCGAGTGTGAGGCACGCGAGGCTCGCTTGGTTGGAACCGCTCGCAAGATTGGAGGCGCGGCAGATGGTGATGATGGTGATGCGTTGCCAGCGGTGGCAGACGTGGTTGTGGAGTGCGGAGAGGGTGAGTCGGAGTTGATCGTGATGCTCACTGAGTGAGCGTGCTTGTCGGTGTGCTCTTGGCCATCGTCCTCATCGGTGTCGCTGTCGCTGTCATATCGATACGTGGGTCGATCCAAGTGCAAGATGGGCGTCTGGCGACAGGCAGCAGCTGCGGCAGTGGTTTCGTCATCGTCGTCATCGTCGTGATCAGCAGCACCACCATGACGGCTATTTCGGGATGCAAGAGTGCCGTAAGAGTTGGTTGACGTGAAGGTGGTCGAAAGCGCGACCGAAGAGCCGAGTGGCGTGCTTTCTTGCGCCAACAATGAGGATGAGGAGGAAGCGGAGGAGGGTGACGAGTATCCCAGCAACAAGGACGACGACTTGTGCAGCAGCGGCTCGTTGTTCAACCACGAGGCCGACGACGTGCGCTCGGCTCGCAGTTGCGAGCGGCCGCGCGGGCGGTGGTGGCGCTTGACCGAGGTGGCGGGCGTCGTGGTAGCAGCGATCTCGCGAATGGGAGCGCCATTGTAGATGCCGAACAGGGCGCTAATGTAATCGGAGCGCTTGTAGACACCGGCGGCGTGACTCTCGAGGAACTTGCTGCAGGCCTTGGTGGTGCGAAAGGTGACGAACACGACGCCGGCCGGCTTGCGGCGCGAGTTCTTGAGCAACTCGGCGTGCTGCAGGAAGAGCTCCTGCGTGAGGCGCTCGTAATGATCGACGGCGTCGACCATCTCTTCGGGATTGTCGGCGGCGGCGATGGCCGCCTCACCGCAGCAACAGTGGCGCGCCCAGAACGAGTGCTTGTGGATCATGGGCCGCTGTTGCACGTTGGCAGCGTTGCGGTACACGAGGCCCTTGTAGTGCTTGAGCAACAGCTTGCTCTCCTTGAGGCGCTCGATCGTGCGCCAGAGCTCGTTGTAGTCCATCACGACGTACACCTGGAAGATCTTGTTGGGGAAGAGCGTGTTGAAGAACTCGTAGACGGCGCCTGGGTCGTAGATGTGCTTGGGAAAGTGCGAGATCTTGACGGTGAACATGCGAGCAGCATCCGAGCCAATCACCTGCCACCACGAAGCAAGTGAGCACAGAGGAGGTGGAGGAGGAGGTGGTGGAGCTTCGTGCTCTAGCAAAAGTACTCTTGGCGTACTCGCTTCTCAAGCTCCTTGTGATATCGAATGGCTCGCAATGACAGGAACAAGACCGTCAGCATCATGACCGTCATTGCGATAGTCCAACCAGTCTGATGCGAGTTGTCAACGAGCGAACGAGCGAACGAGAAGGAGGAGGAGGAGGACAAGTGATGAGGAGCACGTACCGTGAGCCAGAGTTCAGGTGCGCGTGGTGCGAGATGCAAGGCCGTCAGCTCGAGGAACAGCGACGTGTCGAGTTGACCGGCGGCGTACACCGGCACCATGATCGGCAAGCCGACGCACGTACACACGAACAGCATACCGATGAACATTCGTTGCAAGCTGTCGCGGTATTGCCACCAAGAGATTCGAGCAGCATTAGCAGCACGAGCATCACGACGACGCCAATGAGCGAGCGAGTGAGCGAGTGAGGAGGGTCTCGACGTACTAGAGATACAGGAAGCAATCGCGACCCGTGCGTGCGAGCACCTCGTCGTTACTCATGGCGATGGTTCGCCAGATCCAACCGAACATGGTAGGCTCCTCGAGTTCGCGGTTGTGTGTGTTGTAGCGACGAAAGACGAGCTGCAGGAAGCGCTTGAAGCGCGAGGTCGATTGCGTGCGGAGCAGACACGGCGGCGGGCGAGTGAGGGCATGGTAGCGAATGGCCACGAAGGCCAAGAACGCCAGCGCAAAGAGCACCAGATCGATCATGAGCACCGAGGCGATGCCTCCCTCGAGAGGTGAGAACTCATTGCGCGCCAGTGGAGGTGGAAGGTCGGGCGGAGGCAACGGCAGCGGCAGCGCGAGAGGTACATCCATCGCGCGAGAGAGCGAGCACGAGCACGAGCACGTGCGCCAGAGGTTGGGGGAGTGAGAGGAGCGTTCAGTGGAGGTGGCAGCCGAGTGAGAGTCGAGAGGGGAAGAGTGCGGCAGGCATGCTGTGGATGAGGGGATGCGTAGGCGGAGGCGTGTGACGGAAGCAGCGGCTGCGAGCGAGGCTGCTGGTTGGGTTGGTTGGGTTGGAGTGGTGGTGATGGCGGCGCAGCAACGACGAGAAGCAACAGCAGCAGCAGCGACATCGCGTTCCCGCCACTTCCTTCCGTCCATCATATCGTCGTCATCATCATCGTCGTATCTCGTTCGTGCTCACCACCACCACGCACGTCAATATCTCCCTCTCCCACCGTCATCACTCCCACTCCCATCACCTCTCACTTTGGTATATGTGAATCGTAATTGCGACCAAGTAATCTCTCTCTCTCCTCTCTCTCTCTCTCTCTCTCTCTCTCTCTCTCTCGCGGTATCGTTCAATATCGAGCGCCGCCATGTGGCGCGAGCGGCTTCGTGCTGGCACTCCGATGCCGCGCGCACGCTCGGTCATCCACGTGCTCCCGCCTGCACCACCGTTGCAGAGCTCCCCTTCGTTCCAGCAGCACCAGCAACGGCAGCAGCAGCTCTCGTGGATGCTCGAGTCAGCTCCGCAGCTCGCCATGGTCACTCCGCCGCCTCCGCCGCCAGAGTCCTCGTGCTCCGAGGACCTCGAGGACCTCGATGACCAGGCCGACGGCGACGAGGACGACACGCACGAGCTCGACCTGATGCCATTGCGGCCGCTCCCGATACCGAAGTCTCCCGACAGGCGCGTCGGTGGCGACGAGTCGGAGCACGTACCAGCCGAGGTGCTTGCTGCCGAGGCGCACTTTGCGTGGGGCCAGCGGTATCGCTGGCTGCTCCTGGCCGTGGCGTGCTTCCAGTCGTTCTGGACCACGGGCACCATCTACGGCTGGCCGGCTCTCGTGCGCCTCATGCTGGCCGAGGGCTTCTATCACTATCTGTGCCCTGCTGATACGCCGGCCAACGTGAGTGTACGTGCATATCACGACCGACAGCGAATGCACATCCCTCCATTCACTCATTCACTCATTCATTCATTCATTCATTTATCGCTCGCGCAATGATGGTGCTGCTGCGAATGAATGCCTTGGATGCCCACAGTGCCCGGAGCAAGAGGTTCGCTTGGGCCTGATGTTCACGTTGGCTTCGGGCTCGTTGTTGCTGTCGCTCTTCGTGATGGGCTTGTTTCTTGATCGGTAATGATCGGTAACGCTGATCGTGCACGAAGTCAGCTTTGCTGACCGTCTCTCGCTCGCTTGCTCTGTGCAGCTTCGGACCCAAGGCATGTTGTGCGGCAGGATGCACGGTGATTGCACTTGGAGCGGCGTTGTTTGCACTCTCGAATGCGGTCTTGAGCAACGTCGTTGACTTTTACCTCGTGGGCTTCACGCTGATGGCGTTCGGCGGGCCGTCGTTGCACATCTCGTTCATTCACTTGAGCAACTTGTTTGGCGATCGCAAAGCCACCGTGATCTCGTTGCTGAACGGCTTCTTTGCATTGAGTGGCTACGTGTTTGCATTGTTCCTCGTACGTCGTGCTCGCAGCAGATCCGATCCAAGCATGCCTTGCCTCGATGTTGTTGTTGACGGTGATGGCACCATAGGGCCTCGAGAGCTTGTTCTCGGTTCTGACGCTGCAATGGTTGTTTACGGGCTACACGGCGCTCATGGTGTCGTTCATCGTGCTGTCGCTCGTGCTGTGGCCTTCGTGGCCCTTCGTTCATGTGACGCCTCCGGTCGTCGTGTCTCCATTCGATCGGCCGACCGAATCCACGCCGTTGCTGGTGAGCATCAAGAGCGGCCACGATCTCGAGGCCATGGTGGCCGACAAGCAGGACGAGGCCGCTGCACGCTACGATCCGAAGCGTCAGTGGCACAAGTCGTTCCTGCGCCAGCTCAGCACGGCCGAGTGGCCGCAGAATACGATCTTCATGTGCGTGAGCATCTTGTTCTTGCAGTTCTATCTCGGCTCGTTACCGATGCAACTGGTGGAGCTGGGCGATGGTGCGTCCTTGTCGTTGCTCCCGTTCACTCGTTCATATGCGACGTTGTGGTGGGAGGGTGTTCTCACAATGTGTGCATCTGCCGCGGCAGATGGTACCTTTGCCATCATCGGCAACCTAATCGCGCCACTGGGTGCGCTCGGCATCCCGTTCTACGGCTGGATGATTGACAAGCATGGCTTTGCGTGGAGCTACCTGCTGGTCAACCTCATGGGCGAGCTCTTCTCGGCCGTCGCACTCGTACCGAACCTCTACATCCAACTCGTGACCTTTCTCGTGTGGGGAATGTATCGAGTGTTCTTGTTCAGCTGCACCTTCTCCTTCACGGCCGCAGTGTACGTTGCTGCGACTGAGTGAGTGAGTGAGTGACTGACTGACCCCGATATCTCCTCCGCTAGGTTTGGATTCAACAATTTTGGCAAGGTTAACGGCCTGACGCTGTCGCTCTCGGGCGTTGCGGCACAGCTGCAACTGGTGCTCGCGTATGTGGCGCAGCGGCTCGGCAGCTACCGTATGGTGAACGTGATTGCGCTGGTGGCACGAGTACCGCTCTTCATCTTTGCCATCTACCTGTGGCGGACCAAGCGATGATACTTGCTACCTACTTACTTACTGCCTGCTATCACTATTTCGATCATTATAATGTTGTATGTACTTTGTTGCTGCTCAGCTGCTTCTGCACCATATCGGAGTGAGGGAACAGCAAGCAGAAGTAGAAGCGAGGTTGGTAGTTGCTTTCCTCCCTGCTCTCGCGCGCACCACCGCCGCACTCTCTCGCTCTCTCACTCTCACAGTCGCGCACTCCAAACAATCACACCATGAGCTGGAACTATCCCGGCACTTCGGGCACCACTGGCGCTGGTGCTACAGGCGGATATGGTGGTGGATACGGTGGCGCTACCGGCGGGCCTCCTCCTGGTGCATCGGGCGCTGCAGGAGGAGGCGGCATGTACGGCGGCGGCGCTCCTCCGCCCACAGGCGCCTATGGCTCGTACGGCGGCGGCGCTCCTGCCGGTGGTGGCGCCCCGGGCGCGTATGGCGGTGGCGGCGGCTATGGTGCCGCTGCGTATGGCAGTGCATATGGCGCTCCTCCTCCGGCGTATGGTGGCTACTACTCGTCGGCTCCCGCTCCTGCGTACGGCTCGCAGGCGTATCGTACGTGCTCGCTCTCTCGTGCGCAGCGCGCTCTCTCCCCTACCCGATAGCTGTGAGGAGGCTCACGCACTCGCATATGCGACACGAGCACAGCCTCCTATGGCGGAGCTCCTCCGCCGTACGGCTCCTCTGCTCCTCCTCCCGCTGCTGGAGCAGGCGGTGCTCCGATGGGCGGTGGTGCTCCTGCAGGCGCATCGGCGTACAGCAGCGCTCCGCAGGGCTGGGTACGTAGCGAGCTCGCTGTTGCGCACAGTGCTCGTGGCGCCAGAGTTGCTTACAATGGCGCCTTGTTCGGGTGGCTGCTCGATTGCTGTGTGCTTCAGTATTCGCAATACTACCAACGCGCATCGCAGATGGATGCCATGGAGTGCCAGCAATGGTTCGCAGCCGTGGATCGCGATCGCTCAGGCAGCATCACGCCACAGGAGCTGCAGAATCTCTCGTTCGGCGGACGTCCGCTGGGCTATCAGATTGCCTTGAAGTTGGTCAAGGTGTTCGATCGTGACCGCAGTGGAAGCATCGGTACGTGCGGCATTCTCCTCGCGCTCTCCCGTCGGCGTCGGTGAGTGACTGAGACTGACTGCCGGAGGGGCGTTCCTGCAGAGCTACGCGAATACGTGACGTTGCACATGTTCCTCAAGTCGATGCAGCAGGTCTTTGCACAATGTGATCGGGTATGAGCTTGACGCTTGTTGAGTGGGCAGTGATGAGCGCGAGTTCATTCTGATACGTGCGCTCGCGTGCGTGCGTGCGTATGGCGAGTAGGATCGTAGTGGAACGCTCGATAGCCGTGAGATCCACGAGGCCCTCAACGCAGGCGGCTTCCAGTTGTCATTCGCTGCTGTCGACGCCATGTTCCGCAAGGAAGCGAAAGTATGCGTGCGCCAGCGACCTATCTAGAACCAGCGGATGGTGCGCAAGTTCTTAACCCTCTAACTGGTGCAAGTATGTTCAGGGAAGTGCGGGCATTCCATTTGGTCAGTTCCTCGAGATTGCTGCCGATATTGCTCTTGTACGTAGCCGTGCTCGTACCTCGTACTCGTGTAGTTGAGAGATAATTCCATCGATTGACACGACGGCGATGATGGTGGTTGGTTGATAGCTACGAAGCCAATTCGAGTGGCGCGATTCGGACCGCGATGGCCGCATTACTATTACACTCGACGACCTGTTAACGATGGTTGCCGATATGTAATGTGGTGTGTCGGCGAGTGTGCGCGTGTGTGTGGTTGGTTGGTTGGTATTATGTCCAGCACCATTGATGGAGTTGCAATGAAAGTACAGTTGATCTTTACAAGCTCAGAGCACAGAGGGAGATTTACAAAGAGAACGAAGAACAAGTTATTTGTATGAGACAGACAGACAGACAGACAGACAGACAGATGACGATGATGATGATGATGATGATGACTTGGTACAGCTCCTACTGAGTGGCACCCAACTCCGTCAATTGCTCGATTCGTCGATAGAATTGCGCGGCAACGAGATGTTGACCACGCATTTGCAAGAACTCGGCGTAGGCATTGAGGGCGTTGGTAAAGTTGGGGTCAGACTCGAGAGCGCGGAGAAAGTACTGCTCGGCCTCCATGTTGTTGCCGATCTTTTGCATGAAGGACGCGTAGGGCAGCAGCGACAGCGGATCGTTGGGGTCAATGTCGATGGCGCGACGCATGTACTTGATGGCGCGCTGAACGCGCAGGTTGTCCTCGACGCGTGGGCGGTACTGGCTCTTGATGGCGAGCTCCTCGTCGAGCAGCAGCAGCGCGTTGGCGCACGTGCGCAGCGTCATCTTGTTGTTGGTGTTGGAGTTGAGCACGTCCTCGAACTTTTCGATCGACATTGAGAGACACGAGATGGCGGTCGCCGAGTCGAAGCTGCGGTTCTGGATGGCCTTGACGAGCAGCAGGTAACCCTCGGCGTACGACACGATGTTCATGTGCTTGATGCGCTCGCCGATCTGGTCGAGGTCCGTGCGGCTGATTGGTTGCGCGCGGTCGAGCTTGCGGTTAAAGTTGGCCGACAGCTCCTTTTGTGCGCGAGCCGTGAACACGAGCCCGATCATGCGTTGCACACGACTCAAGACGATCCAACGCCAATCGACATAGGAGCTTCCCGAGTGAGCGACAATCAAGTCTGCCGACCAAGCTTTGAATCCCATAGCATCAATCTTGAGAACTAATCCATCAAACTATTGTCATCACCATCATCATCGCCGAGGAAGCGATATTGTTAGAATGAATGAAAGAGCAGGTAGGCAAGCAAGAGAGAGAGAGAGTGAGTGAGAGAGATAGGTATACCTTTGCTTGTATACCATCAAGTAACTCATTATCCCAATAATTGATAGATTCTGGTGAGGAACCAATGACGACATTGAGAAAGTCGATGACGAGACGTCGATACGGTTCCTCGAGCGGCTTCTTGACCTTCTTCATGCGATCACGCAGACGTTGCCGCAGGTCGTTCTTGATGACACGCGCGAGCATCTCGATAAAGACCAGTGCACGACACGCATCGCGGTACTTGATGTTGGGTAGCGACGAGAGCGACGAGAAGACGAGCCCGAGGTATCGCACGTTGATTCCGTGCGAGTGTACGGCCTCGGTGAGACGAAAGGCGAGCGTGTTGCCGCCCGAGCCGTCGAGCAAGCCCGACTGCTGCTCGACCAGCAGCGTCGGCAGCAGGCGCGCGAAGCGTGGCACGAGATCCCAGTGCAGGTGGCGCGTGGCGACGTCAATGTCGGCGTTGTAGGACGTGTCGGTGAAGGAGCTGTAGGCGTCGGGGCAGAGCGGCGACTTGTAGCTGCGCACGAACTCGGGCCGGAAGAGGCGCGTGAGGTTGATGCCCGGCAGGCGCGAGATGGGCGCCTCGCACGGGAAGGTGCGCGAGAAATCGAGCAGATAGAAGCGACCGTCGGTGCCGCGGTGGCCCTCGAGGTCGGCCGCCGAGTACATGATCTTGCGCTTCTCGGGCACGAGGCCCGCCATATGCGGCCGGAGGTTGAGGATCTCGCTGGCGCGCTTCATCATGTGTCGCATGCGCGGCGACTTGTCGTGTATCGTGTGGCCGCCGTCGTTGGTGCCGTACACGAGCGTCGAGTGGTTGAGCGGCAGGAACGAGATGGCGATCAGGCGGAAGCCGCGGTAGTCGACGAGCGCCATCAACGGCAGGCTCAGGTCGCGAATGGCGCAGTTAAAGTACGCCTGCAGTCCCTTGAGCTCGTGACCGGCGACGGTCGCCGCCGCCGAGTCGTTGTAGCCGTACAGACCCTCGGTGTCGAGCGCAAACTTGAACAGAATGTCTTGCGCAATGTACTTGCTGCCGCCCGCCACGCCACCGACGTTCGCCGGCTTGATGGTCTTCTTCGAGTCGGGCAGATACACCTCCGAGATGATGATCTTGCCGTACGCCGTGGCCGAGTACAAAAAGTCTTGCGCCAACCCGATCAACGCCAGGTTGGTCGTAATCTCTTCGTTGATCGGCGTGTTGGGCGAGAAGGTCGAGATCTTCTCCATGATCGCCTGGAAGCGTTGATTCCAATCCGAGTCATCTTCGTCCTCACCGAAATCCTCGTCATCATCGTCGTCGGCATCAATATACAGGTCTTCCTCGTCGTCATCATCATCATTCATGCCTGCACCGTTGTTGGGTGTATCTTTCGACATGAATTGTGCTAGTGCTGCCTTACTTGAACTTGTTGATACAGATAATGATGATGATGATGATGATGATGATGATGATGATGATGATGATGATACATGCGGTTGTTGTTGTTGTTGTTGTTGAGTTGGTTGTGTTGGATTACTCGTTGATGAAGGAGGAGCGTTGGCTCCCTTCTTCCAGTCGGTTGCGTGAATGAGTAAGGAACTACGCGAGATTCGAAAGTAATTGGTCTTGGAACGAGGTCGCGTATTGCTTCGTTCACGACCTTCGTCTGCCTTGTTCGACTGGTTGGCGTTGGTGGCGTTGTTGCGCTCGTGGCTATGGCCGTCGTCTTGTTCTTCTTCGTCATCTGTCAGCTGGAACAGATCGTCATCGTCCTCGTCGACGGGACTGATACTCGAACCTCGGCCATTGGCTGATGATGACGCGGCGTCATCCGACTTGGCGAACATCATGGCGTAGCCGGCACCGGCACCCATGAGCCTGTCAAGCTTTGGTGGTGCGGTGAAGATGGTGGATTTGCGTGAGGGATCATCAGCACCTCGGCTGCCACTCTTGTCGTCGTCATCGTCGTCGTCGCCGAACATGGTGGAGAAACGGCTGTTGGAGGGCTTGACAGGTCGAGGCTGCAGCAATGCCGGCGGTGGCTGCTTGGTGGTGCGTGACGGAGAGCCAGGTGGTTCGACAACAATCTGCGGCTGATCCGAGATGACGATCACGGGTGGTGGTGGTTGTGGTGGTGCGTTGCCAGCTCGGTTCGGTGAGCGTTGAATCACAGGAAGTGACGAGCCTTTGCTCAAGGCTGGTGAAGCAGCACCAGCAGTGCCGTTTGAGAGCGTCTTGGCAGCGGTCGGACGAGTAGTGCCGCCGCCGCCGCCATATTGATGCTCGTCTTCCTCATCCTCGTCGTCAAGGTTGGCGTTGTTCGCAGCAGCCACGGTCAATGGCATGGCCAAGATTCGTTGGCGACGTTCATCAATCTCTTTTTGGTGGAGTAACTACAAAAGTCACACACACACACACACACACACACACACACGTGTGATTAGTATTCACCAGTCAACGTGACGCAACGCGGAGCAGAAGCAACAGCAGCGTATACCAATTGAGACTGTTGGTCATCTCGTAGCAGTTCGATTTGTGTCTCTTGTGTCGTTGCACTTCCACCAAGTATCTTCTTGGCTCGATTCCAGTTGCCTTTGGCTCGGCCCAGCATTGGTGGTTCCGGTGCTTTCTGTAACGTAATAATGGACGTGACCACTACGTCAGAGAGCGAGCGAGAGAGAGAGAGAGAGAGCGAGAGCGAGATGGAGCTTCCTGGTACCGTTGTCGGGACACCGAAGGATCTAGATCTCGGTCGCACTCGTTGCGAATCATGCGATGCCGACGCCGGAGTGGCAGTGGTGATGACCGCTGGCTCAAAGTCGTCGGTACACGAGAGACACGCGAAACCCGAGCCTTGTTTCAAGGCTGGGCCTCGTTTACCGCACACCGAGCACGCGGCGATCGATGGTTTCGCAAAGAATTGCGCTGCTACCTTGCTGCGGCAGAGCGCTTTGCGAATATCCTTGGCAAAGCCAGATCGCTGACTCTAGAGTAGGCCAGAGAACAGTATGTGAGTGAGAGAGAGAGATACAGGGCGAGCTTCCAGTATGTACCATGCTGGTTCGTCGCTCGGAAGACTCCATCAAGGTGCCTTTACGAGATGTGTTGATGACACGAGTGATATCAGCGAGCCACAACTGCGGGCAAGTTAGAGCGGTGAGTTAGTTGGTTCTAGTCGTACAGATTCTCTCTCTCTCGCTTAACATACTCGCAACGATGGTAGGTCATCGGCCGACATGCGAATGGCCTCCTCCTTCTTGCCGTTGGGAGTCACCGAGATGCTTGGTCGTTCGTAGGGATTGGGAGTGTCAAGTGTGCTGCTGACACTGCAAAAGTCGAGCCTCAGGCCATCCTCGATATCTCCATCCTAGAACGAACGAGAGTAAGCGAACGAACCGCAGATAGCGAGCGAGCGAAGGAGGGAGTAACGTACCTTGCTGGTGGCGAATGAAAGGTTACCCTTGGTAAGCGACACGTACATGGGCCGCCATTCAGAGATGCCAGCGAGACACACGAGCAACATGCCGTGGCGCTCGATCGAGAGTGGGGATGGCGAGCTGCTGCGTGTGACGGTCGGCTGCGACTCGGCGCTCTTGAGAACCGTAGGGCGGTCGCCAGTGACGGGCGGCGACGGGGCTGGAAGCGTCAGGGTCGAGGTACGAGCCTTGCTCTGAATGCGCGGGCGCAACTCGCCGACAGCGCCCAAGCGCGGCATACTGGGTGGCGGTAGG
>Ga0209935_1004678_pt1 | contig 12376 bp, 9 predicted proteins | sample ThiBio_1000_plan_2_FD_183958 | JGI IMG/M metagenome (GOLD analysis project Ga0209935, IMG submission 183958) | Wastewater bioreactor microbial communities from Cape Town, South Africa - Thiocy_cont_1000_plan (SPAdes) | ecosystem: Engineered > Bioreactor > Thiocyanate-remediating >... | reverse complement strand
TGTGTGTGTGTGTGTGTGTGTGTGTGTGTGTGTGTGTGTGTGTGTGTGTGTGTGTGTGTGTGTGTGTGTGTGTGTGTGTGTGTGTGTGTGTGTGTGACTAGAGTATATTTAACTCCTTACTTAATTTGTTTACTCCGCGACAGGCAGAGGAAATAGTGAATAGAAGGAACCGTTTATTAATAAGTGCCATTGTTCGCACAATCATTATTGTCGCATTCACTGGAATCGGCTTGAGTGTATGTTTTTTTCCTACCCTTTTCTCTCACCCTCTCACCCAATTAACCTGACTATATCCCTTACAGCTTCCATATTTCCTTCCCCTGATGGGTGTAGTAACTAATGCCTCTGTCACCATTACTTCCTATGTAAGTAGCCTATTATCTTCTCCCCCCCCCACAACAACAACAAACAACTACAAACAGCACAACACAACACAAATACATAGTTGCTACCGCCATTGTTTTATTTGAGGACAGAGCGGCCAATGCCGTGGTTGATGGCTGGACTGTGTGTGATTACGTTCCTGTTTGGAGTGGTGGGCAGTATAGTTGGTCTTTACGAAGCATTCCGTCAGCTCATTGACGCAGTTAAAGCTGGCAACCCCTTCGATGGGCTGTTCGAGTTCGACACTTAAACTTGAATAAAGAAGAAGGGTGTGTATCCTTTATATTTACTATTTTCTTTCTTTTGTTTTAAGGCAAGTGCATCATCCAGATCAACTTTTGATCTGTCCTCCATTGCGTTATGCTTGCCGGGACCGTAGGGGACGGCTCCAAGTGTATAGCGTTTTGGGTTGGGGCAAAATGAGTTGGGCGCCCGACCTTCACACAAAGGTTTCGAAGAAATTAATTTCTGAAGTTGCGAGCAGGGAACAGGTATGTATCTTGTATTTTGTTTGCGGCGCATGTTGGATTTTTACTTTACTCAATGCTATTTTACTTTATCCTGTACTACTTTTTATCTATAGGGCTACCCGAAGCTTTATCCAGGCTCAGAACGTGGTTTCCTGAGAGGAAAACCGCTATTGAAAACACCTACTATGCTCCTGTGGATACCGAACTTCCATTCAAGGGACGAGACCAGTTGATGACTGGTAAAACTGAGAATCATCACATGTACCGTCTAACTCTTCTTTTGCCCCCAACCCCCCCCCCCACAACTCCCAAGAATTACAGCAAGAAGTGCTACACAATATCAAGAGCTATGCGGCCAACAAATCGACGAAGCAATTCTACAATATGTGGGTGGTCTATGGTGGTGTTGGTGTTGGTAAATCAAGGACGGGTGTGGAGATGTTCAAGTGCTTTGAGGAATTCGAAAAGCAGGAGTTGGAGCTGCAGACGGGGGAGGCCATCTCTTTCAACAGCTTGTTCGCCCATCGCGTGCACCTCTTTATGGATTTTCAAAGGGGAGACTCATTAAAAATGGCAGAGCAACGGCTCTTAAATAAGGGCGAACTGGATGCACCTGCTATCTTAGGAGCCCGTATTGCTTCTCACTTTTTCATTGGGGAAGCCTGTGGAGCCATCGAAAGCTTTTTTCATGTGTCTGGAATCAGTCGCTCGATATTTTCCTTGCCAGGTGTACTCAGGGAGATGGGTAAGTTGCAAAAAAACTTTACATGTTTCCATTCTCATCCTTTATTGCTACAACATAAGCAAAGCAAGTGCCAGACAACAAACACCTCCTTGTACTGCTGCAGCTGGATGAATTCCAGGTGCTCCCGGTGCCTTTGCTTCAAGAACTTCTCCGCGCTATTGGGGACTCAACCAGTATGCGACCATTTGATGGGAGAGTATGCCTCATCACGATGCTTACCGGCACGTCCAGCGCTTCGAGAGCTACAGAGATTTTTAGCCCCTCCAAGATGCACGCAATCAACAAGCTGTTGACTTCTCTGTCAGAGGAGGATGCAACAAGTGAGTTCAATGATCATTGAACTCATGCAGCAGCACCTAACCCACATCACCCCCGAACAGCCGTGGCGCAGTCAATGTTACCTAATTTAAGCGCGGGGGTGAAGAAATATTTCAGCATGGCACTTGAGACAACGGGCTTCGTCCCGCGTTTTATCGAGCAATTGATTTGTGAATTCAAAGACAAAGAGAAGCAAAACCCGTATGTACTCCAAGCCTCTTTAACCTCTAGTCTTTGTTTTCGCCAACACTTGATTGTTATCGTCAACTCATTGCCCTTTCCAGACTATCGATTCATTTGCCACATTGGTTTAGTACCCTGTTTAGTGATATCGTCGTCAGAGTGAAAAATGCTTACGGTACTGAGACGTGGGATGCATATGTTGGCGGCAATGAGGAAGGGATCGTCAGGTTTTCATTATGGGCTATGAGCCAGCGAGTCTGCAAACCGTCAGACAAAGTGAACGGCGTGACTGTACAGCAGGTAACACAAGGAAACAAAGTGCATTAAGGAAAAACTTAAGCTAATGTTTTTTTGTAGCTACAAGAAACTGGTATCGCATACATGACACACACAGCAGAAGGATACATCCCGCATGTGCCATTGTTGTTGCTGGCTGCACTCAATTACACCAGGGACTTTGTGAAAAGCGGTATAACACCACTTCACAGGTGGGTTCGGCACAATGAGGAACCCTCCTTATTAAAAACGCCTTAACTCACATCCATACAATATCAGATCTGCTGAATCCCTTTGAATTATATGCAGCAGACGGTTTTGAGTTGGCCGTTTTGGCGGCACGGCTTGTGCGCCAGCAAATGCACCTCAGTATTAAGCAGGATGTTGTCCAGTTGCAAGACCTATATCCGGGAGCACTTGGCCGAAGTGCTGATCTTACCAGGGCAGTGAAACTCGTTTCTCCTTGCGAAATCGTAGAAGCAGCAGGCGTAGAATCCACACATGATTCCTACCATCGGGTAAGCATGTTTGTTTATTCTGTTTTTTTTTTTTGGTTTTCGTGTTTTGAGACTTGTCTGTCAAGTCACTGACAGCACATGCAGCATCCAATTAAACAGATCCCGCTGAGGACCAGTTCGGCAAAAGTCAATCTTCTCTCAGGCAACTACTTGATCAAAAACGTGTCTAAGGGGCCATCTTCCGATGCCATCACAGCACATCCCGGAGATACCGGGGTGGAGTTCCTGATAGAGCATCTTCAGATGAAATCAAGTCTGGAAATATCAGCTCAGCAAAGAAATCCCGTTGTGCAACTGGCTATGGATACTGTGATGAAAGAGTGGGAGAAGGTAATCCTGCCCTTTTCAGCCAGCAAAGCTAACCCATCACTTCTACCCACTAGATATCAAATGAGGAACACACGGCATTTCACAACGGGCACCCTTACATCCTGGTTATAATATCCAACAAGCCATTGGAAAACTATGAGGAACATAAAGATGCCCTTAGCAATGAAGACAATCGGTGGCCCAGGGGTAAGCGTTGTTCTTTTACCACCCTGCTGTGAAATGACCTAAACCCAAACCCTACCAGGTGTGTTGGTCGTGTGTGGTCAGACCTTCTCACGATTTATGGGTGCATTCGCACATCGAGGCCTACACAGACCAGCAGATCCGGTGTATTCGCGTCAACCATTCGAGTCGACAATAATGCCCATTCACAATACGGGGAGATTACGTGGAACGGTTTGTACATGCGCAAAGAAGTCGAAGTGCGGCACGAAGAGTTCATGTAGGGCTTATCAGGTGTACTGCAACGATAAATGCCATCCTGGCCCTTCAGCATGCAAGAACAAGGCTGGCCGCAAACGAAAGCGTGGGCAAGAACCAAAGAAGGACAAGGGGGTAAAGGCGAACAAGAAGTCAGAGGAACCAGAGACCGAGAAAGAGAAGAAAGAGGAAAAGGAGGAAAAGGAGAAGGGCGAGAAGAGAAAGAAAAAAGCGAAAAAGTGTACAGAGGAACCAGAGACCAAGAAAGCGAAAAGGGTTAAAAAGGAGGACAAGAAGCGGAAGAAGAACAATGCGAAACAGAGTCCAGAGGAACAAGAAACCAAGAACGAGGAAGAGGAAGAGGAGGAAGAAATGTAAATGAATGAATGTTGTAGTCCAAGAAGAAGAAGCGGTGCTTGTTCTGCTAAAGGATGAAGCACTCTTTCTTTTTTGTATTGCGGTCTCATGACGTTTCTTGTTCCTCAAGAAAGTACAAGTTCCAAGAATGGTCAAAAGAGCTCACCAAATAAGCACGAGACTTCAAATTGACAAGAACGAAGCGCGCAGATGAAGAGAACCCTGCTGGTGTCGTCCAGAGGGAAAGCCACGCCGGTCTTTTCGGCTACGATCTCTGCGACAAGCAGGAAGTCGATCAGCTCTTTTTCCTTTCGAGCATCTTCTGGCGGGCCATCGTCTCGTCTCAAGAAGGTGGTACTTCTTGGTAGCGTTGTCGCGTTACCGGGTATCTTAGTCGTTCTCGCTGAGGAAAAGACGACCGAGAAAGAAGAGCAACATACTCCAACTGCTCTTTCTCCTGCGGAAAGTTCTACATCGAGAAAGCGCGTTGTAGTATTGGGTACTGGTTGGGCTGCGTTGAGCTTTGTGAGAGAAATCGATACTTCCCTCTACGATGTAGTTGTGGTACATATCTTTCTTAATTTCTTATCCATTAAGTAACGCCAATTTCGTTTTGATTTCGGTTACATTCCTTCCTCTGTCCTATCCAACTTACTTCAGATCTCTCCGCGAAACTACTTTCTGTTCACGCCACTATTGCCCTCAGTTACAGTAGGAACGCTCGAGCCGCGAAGGTAGGTTTATTCATCCTTCTTTGTTAACTTAAATCCAAATTGACTCTTCCTCAAGTGTGATTGAGCCTATCAGACATTATTGTAGGAGGACGCAGAAGGGAGGCAGCATCGAATTCTTTGAGGCGGCGTGCAAGGCCATTGATGCCAAAAACAAGCGCGTCCTCTGCGACACAGACGGGGGATTAAGTAATGTGAAGTCTTTCAATCTGGACTATGATCAATTGGTCGTGGCTGTTGGAAGCCAGAATGTACTACTCATCTCTCTCTCTCTCTCTCTCTCTCTCTCTCTCTCTCTCTCTCTCTCTCTCTCTCTCTCTCTCTCTCTCTCTCTCTCTTCTCTTTTCTCTCCCCCCCCCACACAACCCCCCAACAATCCAACAACACTCACATACTTCATCTATGGTAGGTTACTTTTAACACACCCGGTGCGGACAAGCACTGCTTTTTCCTCAAAGAGCTTCCTGGTATTTATTTATTTGATCCCTCTCACATCAGTTTGACGATGTTATCTCATCTTCGATTTCAGATGCTGTGGCAATTCGAAACAGAGTGTTGGATGTATTGGAAACCGCTAACCTTCCTGGACAATCGGAGGCAGAGAAAAAGCGTCTTCTCTCATTCGTTGTAGTAGGGGGAGGCCCCACGGGTGTCGAATTCGCTGCTGAGCTTCATGGTATCATCCTATCTATCTATATCTACCGCCTCCCCCCGTAGATATTTATTACCTTTTTTTTCCAGATTTCTTGGAAGAGGATCTTCGCAAGCATTACAGCGCCGGCCTGCTCAAATACTTTACTATCACAGTAGTTCAATCAGCTGATACCATCCTCAACACGTATGATGGTTAGTATCGAATCTTCCCCCCTCCCCCCCCCCAACCCCAAAAATAACCATAAAATAATATTATTATGCAGCACATATAAGCCACTATGCACAACAAGAGTTTGCAAGACAGAAAATTGATGTAAAGACTTTGGCTAGGTGAGGCTATCTAGCATACATAACTTTTTATCTTAACTTTATTATGAAATTTTAGAGTAACCGAGGTGACCCCTACTTCAGTTACCTATTTCAGCAAGACATCCAACATGTCAGAGACCATCCCCTGCGGACTTTGTGTATGGGCTGCTGGTATTTTTTTTATCTTAACTCATCTTTCCCTCTCACACCTCTTTTTTAAACTTTTAGGAATTGGTCCCGTCCCGGTTGTAAGCGATTTTATCAAGGTACCTCCTTTCTTACCCTCAACTCCGCTCCCCTATCCCTCACCCTGCCTCACCTCCTATTGTAGTCCTTACCACCAGGAAGCCAAAATAATGCCAAGGTATGTTGTGTTGAGCGATTGATGACGTCATCGTAACTGAATAATTTTTTTAAAAAGGCCATTGTAACCGACGGGCATTTGAAAGTGAAGGGATCCTCGGATATCTATGCCATAGGGGATTGCTCGACGATCGATCAAGAAAAATTGCTAGCCAAATTCTCGGAACTGTTCGATGAGGCTGATGTGAACAAGGATGGCAAGCTCTCATTGGAGGAAATTGAGGCGATGATTACAAAGAATCAGAAGATCTACCCCCAAATGAGGATTTATGCAAATCATGGCCAGGTATATTTATAATGCTTGCTTCTTCCTATCCCCAACATTTATTCACTTCTCTTCACCAAATATAGGACCTGCTAGCCAAAGGAGATACTAATAAAGGTAAGTGCAGCTGACCTTATTAGCATTCAGATTCAAACCCTAATTTCCCCCCTCCAACAAAAAAATCAAGATGGCGAATTGGACAGACAAGAATTCGAAAAATTGATGAGGCAGGTGGACTCCGAAATCCTGCCATTGCCAACGACTGCTCAAGTGGCAGCCCAACAAGGCAAATACCTTGGTGAGGGATACTTAAAATTCTTGTTACATACATTAAGGAAGCTAGCTAATCTAATATATTAGGTCGTGCCTTTAATTCGAGGATGACAGGGCAAGCTGTAGAGGCATTCAAGTATGAACACTTGGGTTCATTTGCTTACATAGGCAACAAGGAATCAGGTATAACCTGGTGACTCGCTCTATTAGAACGTTAACACTCCCTACCTTCTCCAGTTCTCGAGCTTCCTGGAAACTGGCAATTTGGGGGCTTCGTGGCCTGGTTTGTCTATTACTCACTTGGTGTAGAGGCCCCTTGAATAATAACCGTTTGTGTATAATAACAGGTGGATGTGGCGCACAACTTATTTGAGCAAACAAATATCTATGCGGTACGTAGTTACAATGCTATCTCCTGTTTTTATCTAGCCACTGACAGCTCTACCTCTTCCCCATCAAACAGTAACAAGATGATGGTTGCCTTTGACTGGAGCAAAGAACTCATAGCGGGCAGAGATGTCAGTAGATTCTGAGGAAGTAGTAGAGGATGTTGAACTGCAGTTAGAATGTAACAGCGACAAACATAAAAATAGAGAATAAATAACGATGTATGTTAAATATATAATTATCTATTCTCTCTCTCTCGAGATACAAACTTCAGTTCTATGACTTAGTGGTCTTGGAGGCGGTGGTATTTACAAGCTGCCGAACAAGTTTCTCAAATCGCGGGGATTGAATGGGTTCATCTGGGACGTAGAAGGGATTGCTCACTTGATTGGAAAAGAGGGCATGGAACTTTTTGAAAAACTGAACTAAAATAAGCGCAATGCTAATTTTCGGAAGGGAGGGATTACCACAGGGATATCACTCTCCAAAAATTCATCTGCAATGATGGCGATAAATTTGTTTTTTGTGTTGGTTACGTAGCCATAACTTCAGTATGCAATAAGAATGAATATCAAAACAACAATGAGCGAGGGAGGTGCATACACTTTGTATTCTTCAGTCGGGTAGAGCAGTCCCAAGTACATGTCAGCCACTTTGGGTATCTTTTTGCTTTTAGATTGCGCCTCAGGGTCCGCTGTGAAGGGGAGCTAATAAGAGCAGAAGACGAAGAAGGACCTACTTTTTTCTTCAATTACATCCAGCGCGGTATGTACCATGTAATAGAAATTCAAATCGTCTGCCTGTTTGGGGTCATAGGTTTGCAGGAAAAGTGGATTGTTCTGGATCCAGAATGCAAGTGAGTCAAGGAAACGGTTACACAACACGAAGAGGCGCTCACCGACTTCCCAACCACCGCCACACAAGCCAGCATTTGTCTTCAGACTCTCTTTCCTTCCTAGAAAAAGAAACGCGAGCAAAATGGTGAAAAGAAGACGAAGAATCACCAATAATCATTGCATGATCAGTGGAGAGTAGTTGGGTCGTAGTGATGCCAACAATTGACGTCTCTCACGCTTCTTATCCTCCGGCCTGTCAGCTTCGCAATCCATTTGGTGGCCCTCATGACAGTCTGGACACACCCGCAAGTTCTTGGTGATGATGAGGGGAGTACCGTTGAGAATACCGAAAGCCAATGCCAGCTTCTCGCTGTGGTGTCCTCACTCTGTCCTTCTCCTCCTCGGTCATGGCATGGTGGGGTGCATCACTTTTGAAGTCTTGGGGACAAAGCCAGCTGCCTTCATCTCCGCCCAAAGCTCTGCAAGGTAGGCATAGATGTGTCTCTTGTCTTAAACCACGAATTCATGCACCCTCCCCTGCACCTCTACACAAGATATCCCAGGCAGCTTCCTCGCGGCTTCCGCCTTCATCTGTTGCCTCACTCTGTCCTTGCTCTCCCATTGGCCTGCGCTAGCGTAGATGTCTGACATAAGCACCCACGCTGCAGCTCTGCCACCAACGGAGGATATACCCAACTTGCGGATACGTTGTTCTATCCTCTTGGCTCTCTTCACATCCCCGTGAATTCGGCACGCCCCAAGAAGGGTCATCCATAGCACCTCCTGATCTCTCAACGAGTCTGTGTCGCTGTCCGATTGGTTGCTAAGGAGATAATCCTCCGCCTCTTGCAGGCGACCAGCTCTACCCAACGTGTCGACAATGCAGCTGTGGTGGAAGGTATCCGGAGGGATGCCGAAACGGCTCTCCATGCTGGCCACCAGCTCCAAGGCTCTATCCACTTCACCAGCATGGCTGCACGCACTCAGGGCTGCGCACAGAGTGATCGGGGTGGGCTTGAGTGTCTCGTCGCGACCGAGAATAGAAGAAGAAGAAGCCTGGGCTATCGTCTCGAACAGTTTCAATGCCTCTTTGGTCCGTCTGTGATCGCCATACGCGCCAATCATCGCCGTCCAGCTGCTAACGCTACCGCCTTGTGTGCGCCGTTGCCAGATTTCGGAGAAAAGCGCAATCGCCTCCTCCAGGGCACCGGTTCTTCCGTACATGCTTATCAATGCTGCTCCGAGATGGTCGTTGATGGGTATATGATTCTTGACGATGAGGGAGTGAATTTCCATGCCCTTCGTCTGTGCGCCCAGCTGCCCACAGGCAGGTAGAACCGACGAGAACGTGAGCTCGTTAGGAGTAACCTCTGCCGCAAGCATGTCGTCGAACAGTGACAATCCGTCCCTGCTCTTTCCCTGTTTCACATGACCCCCGATGATGGCGTTCCAAACTCCGACACTCCGAGAAGGTGCGTCGATGGCGTTGAAGACCGCAAGGGCTCGATCCAGATCTCCGCACTTTCCGTACATGCTGATCAACGCAGTCTCTAGATGGTAGCTGAGCATTCCTTTCCTCGTCTTCATGATGAGGGAATGGATCTCCTTTCCCTTTTGCAGGTCCATATCATCCCCGCAAGCAGGTAGAACCGACAGGAACGTCACCTCGTCAGGGGCGACACCTGCAGCGAGCATTTCCTCGAAAAGGGATAGGGTCTTCTTGCTCTCTCCTGCCGCCACGTGCGCCGCTATGATAGCGCTCCAGCATCCGACACCCCGTGAGGTCGCTTCGATAGCATTGAAGATATCGAGAGCACGATCGAGATCGAGATCCTCCCTTTTGCTGTACATGCTTATCAACGCTGTACCCAGGACATCGTTGATAGGAATCCCTTTCTTGATGATTCGAGAATATACCTCCTCCTTCCCTCCTGTCTTTGTCTTCTCCCTCTTTTTCTTAGAATGCACCCCAATTACTGCACTCCAACTGGCAACATCCTGTGAGGTTTCGTCCATCGCAGCGAAGACGGCAAGCGCTTTCGCCTCTTCTCCACATTTGCTGTACATGCTTATCAATGCTGCACCCAGAACGTCGTCGATGTGAATTCCTCTCTCGATGATGAAGGAATGATGAATCTTCGAGCCCCTTACTACGTCACCCAGCTCTCCACAGGCTGATAGCACAGGTAGAAGTGTGTCGGCTGTAGGGGTGATTCCTCTTGCCAGCATTTCTTCGAAAAGGTCCAATACCTTCTGTTGGTGTTGGTTGTTGTTCCTTCCTTCTTCCTTCGCATGAGCCCTCATGATTGCTGTCCAGCTGTTGACACCCGGTGGTGGGCAAATTGACTCGAACACCTTCGCGGCTTGACGGAGATCCCCGCATCTGCTATACGTGCTTATCAATGCTGCACCCAGAACGTCGTCGATGTGAATTCCTCTCTTGGTGATGAGGGAATGAAGCTTCTTCCCTTGCTTCAAGTCGCCACATGAAGGCAGAATGACAGAGAAAGTGATGGCATTCGGAGGCACTCGCCATTCTCCCATCATCAAATCTAGAACCTCGAAGGCGCTCGCTACGTCCCCTTCAGCTACAAGAGCCTTACAGAGGTTGGTGCAGTCAACCGGACCAACCTTGACCACTTTTTTGTTGTTGTTGTTTGCGTTGTTGATGGTGTTGGTGGCGGGAAAGGGTGACCTAAGAAGGATCTTAAGCTTAGCTAGGAGCCATCGGGCGGAGTCGGCGTCACGGGATTCACCACAAGCGGCCACCAGGATGTGGGTGCAGGGGCCATCTAACGAGATACGAAAGCGATGCACGTCATCTAGAAGGGAACGTAGTTGCCTCCCCGGTTGTCCGCAATGCCTCGCCGCGTTGACAAGCGCAGCAATAACGAAGGCGTCAGGCGGGACACCCGCGGCAAGCAATGTTCTGTATACCTCGAAGGCTTTTTCGAGATCTCCCGCTTCTTTCGCGAACTTGATGAGAGAACAGGCACCGAAAATGTTGGGGGCGCGTTGAAATGCCTTGAGTAGTGATTCAGCATCCTTGTTGGGGATTCCATGTGCCTTCACGTGGCACCTTCGAAAACTTGTTTGACGAGCTACAAGACCCCTTTGCGAACTCTGAATTAAAGGTGGTCGCCTTGCGCGGGCGTCTGATTTGGCCAAATCTGCTCGAGCGACTGATAGGCTGTGAGCCGTTTGGAGGTAATCCTGCGTAGTAGTTTGACACAAGGAACTTGAAAAAGGATCATACCTTTGGATGTGCGACGAGTATCAGCGCCGGCGGGCCTTTGAATCGATTCATAATTCCTCTTTTTACCACGGCCCAAAACTAGTCAATTACCAGGCATAGACGGCTTGTTTGGCAAACGTACAGCGGAAGTAGCGCCGCTTGCCTCCAGTTCCGCCGCATGAAGCAGAGGGGACCTGCCTTGCTGAAATTCTGCGAAGTGCAAAAAAAATCATTTGCGCCGCAAAGCTGGGACCGTGCGATGAACGCAGAACCTAGAAAGAGGAAAAGGGGGCACACAGGGAAAGAACCCCGTTCTCCCAAAAAAAGTGACACTCTCTTGGCGAGCAAAAAGAAACCCCGAAAGGGAGATGCCGCAGCCAATGAAGACGATGATGGGACGCTTCTGGCGCTGACAGATATTTACAAGTCACTTCCTTCTCCCAATATTTCATGTCAGGCACCTCAAGGTCTGCGAGAGTCGGTACAGTTGTATGAGTACCAAAAGGTTCGTTCCCTTCCTCCTTCTTCGTTGAGAAAAACCTTACGACCAATCGCCTTTCATAAATGAACCAACATGATTGGCTCTAAAACTCCTAACTAATCTCAATTCAAAAAATCAACCTATCACAGCGATCTTTAGCTGCTATCCTGGCCAGAGAGGGACAACCACAAGGTAAAAGAGGTGGAATATTGAGTGAAGAAATGGTACACTTTTTCCCACCCCAAAAAAAAAATTTTTATTTGTTTTATTAAGTTATTTCTAGTTTTTATTTTTATTATTATTTTTAAACATATTTATTTGTTATTCTTTTACTAACACATTATTTTTAGGGCACAGGAAAGACCTTGATATGCATTTCTACCATTTTATCCACCAAGGGCACCCCTTGCAGTCCTCCACCATACCTGCCAATCTATCGCCCCTTTCCTCCACAACAACAAGAAGAAGACGAAGGGGCTATCTCCTCACCTCCTGACCCTGACTCGCAGTCTCTCCTGAACGACACCCTCACACAACAACAATCCTTTCTACCACAACAACCTCAATCGACGTTACCTCCGCGCAACAAGGTTCACTCGTTGAAAGAATTAGCGGGGTACTACGTGAAGTGTGCGAGCGGGTCTCATTTGGGTGAACTGAAAGTCCCCGAGGAGGTGAAAGACTTTGTGGCCTCGTTGCCGTCACCTTTCATCCTCTACAACAAGGAGACACGCGACCAAAATTACTTGACCGCGCGCAGCCTCTACGTGCGAGGAGAAAAGAGGAAGGCCGCTACCCCTCAACAAAGTACTTTCGTAGCCACAAAGGTATTTTTTTCTTC
>Ga0209935_1004676_pt1 | contig 12380 bp, 18 predicted proteins | sample ThiBio_1000_plan_2_FD_183958 | JGI IMG/M metagenome (GOLD analysis project Ga0209935, IMG submission 183958) | Wastewater bioreactor microbial communities from Cape Town, South Africa - Thiocy_cont_1000_plan (SPAdes) | ecosystem: Engineered > Bioreactor > Thiocyanate-remediating >... | reverse complement strand
TTACACCTTTGCGTCGGGAAGTGAGCGAGATTGAGCGCGAGATTGAACGTATGCGCGCGTTCTCTCTCGTACGATGCTCTCGTGAATTCGCGCCGCTACGGCGAAGGCACCCACGTCACCCACGATCGCACCCATGGATCCGGCACGCTGAACTATCTCACCTCGCGCAGCCTCGTCTCTTGGGGAGGGCGCCATGTCACACACGGCCGAGCCGGACCACAGCGACAGACAGCAGTCGCGGAGGCCGAGGGAGCGGGCTTGCGGCCCAGCGCCATATTGCTATCTCCGCACGATTCCTCCATTGCGATATCGGCCGTGGTGCGCTCGCTTGCTCGCTTGCTGCCTCCCTCTCTCGCGTTGCTCTCTCGTTGCTCTCGTTGCTCTCGTTGCTCTCTCGTTGCTCTCGAAGGTGCCATCAACATGTTGTACACATTGGCGACTTGGACGGCAGTCATCATCGGTGCGCCGGTGTTGTTCCTGCTGCTGGTGGTCGCGGCACGCTTGCTGTTCTTCTGGCTGCGCTATCGCCGCCTGCGCACGGCCTTCGCGCACGTTCCGCCCGTACGTACGCGAGCGAGACACGCCTCACGCCTCACGCCTCGCTCGCCTCTCTCGCGTATCGAATACGATGCTGCACAAGGAGCCTCACGAGATGGCCGTGGCGCTTGTTCGCTGGCTCGCTTGATGCTAGTTGCGCGGCCTTGGCGCCATTCCGATGCTGTCGCTGTTCGAGGCCGGCTCGCTCGAGGCAATGGTGCAGGCGACACTCGATGCCGATGGCAACATGAAGCCGGTGCTGTTCGGCGGCGCGCACCTCGACGGCGTGCCGTGGCTGTTGTTCGCCGACGTGGGCGACATCAAGCAGCTGCTGCAGGACTCGGTGTTTCCCAAGCTGCCACTGATCTACGATGGCCTGCGCGCCTTGGTGGGCAATGGCTTGGTGACTTCGTCCGGCGAGCTGTGGAAGCGACAGCGTCGTCTCATCACACCGGTATGCCTGATGATCACACGAATGTGCCAGCAATGTCGCTGTCGCTGTCCACGCCTCATCTCTCGACTGCCTCCTGTGTAGATCTTCCACTTCTCGAATCTCTCGTGCATGACTCCGATCATGGTGCGCCAGGTCGATCGCTGGGTGGCCGAGATGCGCCAGCTCGACGACAAGACCGTGTCGCCCTTCGAGCACTTTAGCACGCTCACACTTCGCGTCGTGATCGAGTGCGCCTTTGGCCGCGACAGCCTCGACGACGCCAAGATGGCGCGCCTGTGGCACGATGCGATCGAGAGCATCAGCAGCGTGATTCTGTTCAATTCCTTGCTGTCACCCGCCATTGCGCAGTGGCTGCCGCTGCCGTTCAACTTTACGCTGCGTCGCACCATGGCCGAGCTGTCGCAAATGGTGCAGCAGCTCATCGACAAGCGCCGCCACGAGGTCGAGCTGCTGCACCAGCAACAGGACGAGCAGGCGCTCGAGGCGAGCGGTGACGCGCTTCCGAACGACCTACTCACGTCGCTGCTCAAGGCGCGCGACCCCGCCACTGGCGAGGGCATGCCGAACGAGCTGCTGATCGACGAGTCGCTCACGTTCCTCGCGGCCGGCCACGACACCACCAGCAACCTGCTGTCGTGGTGCATGTACTTTTTGGGCCGCGACCCGAACCGCGAACACGTGCTCGCGATGCTCCGTGCCGAGGTGGTGCAGGTACTGGCCGACGACGAGTACACCGATGACGTCAGCAGTAGCAGCAGCGGTCGCGCCGTCAAGCTGCGAGCCGCGACGCACGACGACATTCCGCGCCTCGCCTATTGCCGCCAGGTGCTGTGCGAGACGCTGCGCCTGCGGCCGCCGGCGGGCCTGGTCGACCGCGTGGCGAGCAACGACTGCGTGCTGGCCGGCGTGGCGGTGCCCAAGGGCACGTACGTGTACCCGTGGTTCCAGGCGGCGCAGGTCGACAAGCGCTACTGGAGCAATCCCTTCGAGTTCCGGCCCGAGAGGTTCGCGGCCGACGCCGGCATCGATTCCGACGCGCAACCGACGCGCAACGCCTACGCCTTCCTGCCGTTCTCGGCCGGTCCGCGAAACTGCGTCGGCCAGAAGTTTGCACTGCTCGAGGCCACGGTGGTGCTGGCGTACCTGGTGCACCACTTTGACATTGAATGCGATCCGAACCAAGTGGTGCAGATGAAGTTCGTAGGCACCGCGACGCCCTATGGCTTCACGTGTGCCTTCAAGCCTCGATTTGCAAGCGACACCGCTTGAAGCACGGAGCACATCTCAATCTCACCACATCTCATCATCATCACCATCCCATTGCTCGTGTTGATTTCAATCCAAGGCCAAGGCGCAGTAAAGAGTCAGAGCGGCGCGACGTGTGTGATATTTTCGAGCGAGCGAGCGAGCGAAATATCTCGAGGGTTTCCCGCCAAAATGGCACCCACAACGGCCACGAGAGCCCAATGCCGCCCGCTGCCTGCAAAACCGCCACCTTCATCATCGCCCACCCGCCCACGCACCTACTCGCTCGCTCGCTCGCTCGCTCTCCGCCTTGTTGTGTGAGGGATTCGTTCGAGGTCAAGATGCACTCGAGTAGCGCCGGACTGCGCCAGCTTGGAGCTGATGCGCTCGTCAAGGTCACGATCAGCTGCAAGTCGCGCGTGCAGATCGTGACCGTCAAGGCTCCCTTCGTGATCGGCAGGTACACACATACTTGGCGCCTGCTGTTGCTGCTCGCTGCTACAGAAACGACTCAGTGCGGTCGTTGTGATTGGTGCTCATACGTGGCGCCGGCGTTCGGTGTACAGCGGCAAGGGCGTTGAGGTGCAGGTCACAGGGAGGAAGGACCTCGCCGAGCGACATGTGCGCGTCGAGTACCGCGACAACAAGGCACGGTATCCGCACCTCGCCGCCGCCTCTCGATCGAGGATTGAACTCGTGCTGACAGGCGCTTGCTTGCTTGCTTGCTTGCATACAGGCATGGGTCTGGAATACGGCCGACGAGTACGACACGCCCAAGTCGGTCACGTACAACAGCATGCCGATACAAAGCGGACAGCCTCCCGTGTGCTGCGCCTTCCCGTTCCAGTTGCGCATCTGTGCCGTGAGCTTCACGTTCGAGCTCGCTCAGCAAGCACCGACCACGGCGACGACTGCCGCACTCGTTCCTCAGCCGATACCAGCCGTGGCCATGCATGCGACACCGCTGACTTCGTCGTCCACGACACCATCGCCGACACCAGCCGCTCTCGATGTCGCTGCTGCTGCTGCTGCTGCATCGCCGGTGCCGTTCGCCCCTGCTGCTCCTGGTGGCGTTGTCGTTGCACCGACGCTTGCTGCTCCCAACCAACTATACGGCGCGGTCGGTACTGGGCTCATCGCAGCGCGAGGCTCGGCTCCCGAACTCACTGCCGCGCACCTCTATCCGCCTGCTCCAATGCCTCAAGACGAGATGATTCGCCTGATCGAGTCGCAGATCAACAACTACACCAAGGAGCTCGAGCTGATTCAAAAGATCAATACCATGCAAGAGCAGCTCGCTGCCTTGAAGCAGATGCGTGCTACCGCGCCGTCGATCGTCGCTGCCCCAGCGGCTGTGGCGCCGCCGCTTCTCGCGACCGCCGCGATCGTTGCACCTCCACCGATTGTTCCATCGGTCTCGATGGCGCCGACGACGCTGACACCAACACCGGCACCGGTCCTGCCAACAGTGCCAGCAGCAGCAGCAGCAGCAGCGGTGTTGGTGCCGACACCGACCACCTCGACCACCGCCTCTTCCTTTCCGGCATCGCCCGCTGTCGGGAGCAACACCAACACGCCTCTTCGCACGTCGTACAGCCCTCCCAGCACCAATCGTATCGAATCAGCTGTGGGCATCAAGCGCTCGGCCGACAGTGCTGCACTGAGTGCCGCTGCCTCCGCCGATGCCTCCTCCGACTCGAGCGAGTCGCAAGCGCACTCGCACCACCGAAAGCGCCGCAAGTTGCACCACCACCACCAAGAGCCCAGTGCTGAGTCGGAGTCACTCGATCGCCACGATGGAGACGCACCACCGTCTCCAGGCCCTCCGCCCATGTCGCCCATGACACCCGATACTCCGTACTTGTCGCGCTCGTCTTCGTCGTCTTCGAACGAAATGCTGCCACCTCTGCCGCCGCCACCACCACAGTCGCAGCCGCCTACCGTGCGCCGCAAGCGAGGTCGACCCCCGAAAAACCCGGTGCCACTCGATGCGAACCAACAGCAGCAGAGCTCCAGCACAACCGCCGAAACCACCAGCCAGCAACGCAAGGCTCCCCGGTCTGGCAAGAAGCCCAAGGCCGAACGCGCTGTCGACGAGAGCTCCTCGAGTGCTGACGGAGCGTCGGTGTTCGAGTTCTCGACCGCGCCACCGCCCTCGATTCGCCGCTCGGCCAGTAACAAGAAGGCTGCAAGTGCCGCTCTTGATAGCCGTAGGCTCGCTCGTCGGCTTGCCGCCATTGCAGCAGACGAGAGTAACGCCAACCCGGCGACCACCGCCACCGCCACCGCCTCACCCAAGCATGAGAAATCGAGCGAAAAGCAACGGCGGCAGCAGCAGCAGCAACAACGCGAGGCAGCCGCATCATCGTCGTCGTCGTCGTCATCGGACGAGAGCGAGGACAGCGAAGAGGAGCGCCAGAAGCTTGCCGAGAAGCGCCGCCTGAACCCCAACTCGAAGCTGTACTGGGAGGAGGCTGCCAAAGGCATTCTGACGCCGCGAGCGAGCCGCTTCCGCGCCAGCACGATCGCATCACCCGACAGCACGCCCGAGGCTGCCAACAAGGACAAGCCCAAGAAGCACCACCGCTCGCGCACCAAGCCAGCCGAGAAAGCCAACAAGCCAGCCAGCCTCAAGGCTCGCAATCGGGGCCGTGCCCGTGAGTCTGATCGAGAGAAAGCCGCTGCCGAGAGCGAACACGACGACGAACACCAACAACAACAACACGATGACAGCAGCGGTGACGATGGCGACGGCGATGGCGATACTGCTGATGAGAACATCGCCGTGATATCCGAGGAGCGCCCAGTAGCGGCGGCTGCTGCTGTCGTTCTCGATCCGGTCCAACGCCGTGAGCTTCTCGGCGACTCGGACGACGAGAGCGACGAGCCGAACGAGGGCCCACCAAGCCAAGGCAGTGAGTCTGCTGCCGATACCACTGCTCCTGCGACTGTTGGGGTTGCTGCTGCTGCTTCTCAACCCTCCAGCCCTGGAATCGGTGACACGCTCTCTTATGAGCCAGACACCGACACCGAGGCCGACCAACACTCAACCGAGAGCCTCGCGGATCTGGCGACCACGGCAGCCAATGCGCAGCCGGAAGTCGTACGGGAGCGGTTGGAGTCAGACGAGAGCAACAGCGGCAGCAGCGACGATGGCGAGCGAGCCAAGTCTCCGCAGCTGGCGCTCGAGTGGTCCGAGGAGCAGCAAGACTCTTGCTCACGCAAGCAGCGCAGCCGCAATGGCAACCACGGCCACGACGATGACGACGATACCGACGATAGCGAGGGACCTCCATCGGAAACTCAGCATTCGAGCACCGGCGCCGCTCCTGCGGCCGCCAGTGTCGCGAACACGACCAACGCCGCTCCTGCGGCAGGCCAGGCCTCGGCAAGCGCAAGCCACTCTCACAGCGCTGCCACCGGTGGCCAACAAGACGCCTCTGCAGCTCCCGAGGCATCACAGCGAGCCAGTGCGGTGAATGTCGACAGCAGGCCGAGCAGCCCGAACGACTATGCGTTCGACCACTCGACCGACAGTTGGACGAGCGACTCTCTCGATAGCCAGCTGAGCTCGCAGCCCGACTCGCTGTACGACATGGCGACTTACACGGCAGCCGCCGTGTCGCCCAGCGGCACTCCGACCAACGCCGCCTCTGGTTGCGCCCCGTCTTCCATCGTCTCTACGGCCAAGCCGCCCGCCTCCAAGGCTGCTTCGGCATCGCTCCGAAGCTCCGAAGCGGGCGCACGAGCGCCACCTCAGCTCACCGTAGCGCAAGAGCAGCAATTACTCCTGGCCAAACAACGACAGCACCAACTGCAAGCGCAACAACAGCAGCAATTACAACGGCTGCTTCAGCAACAGCAACAGCAGCAAAAGCAAGATAGCCAGCCACCGGCACAGCCGCAAGCACAACCGGAGCAGCAGCAGCAGCAGTCACAGTCGCAACCGCAGCCGCAGCCGCTGTCACAACCGCAGCAGTTCCAGCACCACTTCCCGCAACAGCAACAGCAACAGCAACAATCCTCCTCGCACTCGCACTCGGTAGCGGATACGAGGAGCTCGATCGTCGAGCGTCCGTGCGTGTTGACTCACGAGCAACGCGTGATCGCAGCACAGTACAACGAGCGCTTGGTTCAGCCTATCCGCCGCCCGTCGGCGTCGTCTGCTCCCCGGCCCTCGAACAATGGCGCTCAAACGCTGGGCGCATACCAGCAAACCAAGAGCAAGTTCGGTGTGATCTCTCGCACGCCGGCACCGAGCACGCTCGCCAGCTCGTCGCCGAGTCTGCTATCATCGCGCAGACCACCGAACGTGTACTGGATGGACTCCTTGCCTGCCGTTGCTCCGACTGCCGCCACGACGCCAGTAGCAGTAGCAACAACAGCAGTAACAGCAGCAGTAGCCAAGAGTGCCACTCCTGCTTCGACCAACGTGCCGCTCTCGATACGCCCGAGCTCCGATGCCTCAAGCCGAACGACAATCACAACTGGCGCTACCCCGACGCCGACGCCATTGCCGCCGTTGGTGGCCACTCCGCCAGCTGCCGCTTCTGCACCGACCGTAGCCGCGACGAGCTCCAACACCACCACGAACAACACGGCTGTTGCTGCTGGCACCACGCCCTCGTATCTCCTCAACATGGAGCTCCACGAGGACGACCTGATGTCGCTCATGACGCCCGATACGAACGACGCGTCGTTCTTTGAGCGAGAGTTCGACTTGGATATGTATAGTACAGCGCGATGAAGTGTACAGGTAGTCAGCGCGGGTGTGTGTTTGTTAGCGAGTGTACTTGTGGAACCGCCCAACCAATCAATGAATGACGGTCCTCAATGTCGAAGAGCCTCGCGGTACCAGCCAGTTTATATGACACACGAATCTGCATCTGCTTGCACTCACTCGCTTGGTGGCTGCGAACTCTTGCCGTTGGATTCTTGGTGGTCGTGGTGATGGTGATGGTGATGATGGCCGTGATGATGGTGATGGTGGTGATGCTTGGCGACGCCGTCGGTGGCAGCAGGCGTGGTGGCACCATCGGCAGGCTGCGAGCCGAGCAGCGCCTGTTGAGCAGCGTCGACGGCCTGCTGCTTGCGTTCGGACCAACAGCAGTCGTCGTTCTGCTTCCAGTTGCACGAGCCGTCGTCGTACCACTCCTTCTTCCAGATGGGCACCGTGGCCTTCAGCTCGTCTATCAGCCATTGGCACGCCTCGAGTGCATGCTGGCGATGTGGCGATGACACGGCGATCACGACGCTCGACTCGCCGACTGGCACCGAGCCCAGCCGATGATAGATGGCGACGCCGAGCAGCGAGTTCTACGGCGCCAGCAGCATCAGCGCCGTCGTCATCAAGGCGAGCGAGCACGGCGTACCCATGTGGTGCGCGCCTTGTCGCACAGCTTGCCCATCTCCTTGACGGCCATCGGCGTGTATGCCTCGTACTCGAGGCGAGCGACGCCACGGCCATTAAAGTTGTTGCGCGTCGTGCCGTAGAAGCACGCAACGGCGCCAGCGGCATCGCGCTCGACCAGCTTGCAGATGGCGCCGACGTCGAGCGGCGCCACGGTCACCACCAGCGTCGTATCGTCCGAGCGGAACGAGCCCTCTGTGTTCTTCTCAGCCATGCTGCGATCGTTGGCTGCTGCTGCTGTTGTTGCTGTTGGTGTTGATGATATGACACGACGCTACAATGTCAAGTGGCTGGCGGCCAGGAACAAGAACGAGAGCTGGCACACGCACGCACGAGCCGACGAGCAAGCGAATGGGATGACTCACGCACGGTCACCACCACCACAGTCTCAACTCATCACGGCCAACACCGACGGTCATGGGGATAGCTCGGCGCGCCTCTCGTTGGATATCGGCGAGAGAAGATCGTTTCTCTCGTTCACAGTTCATTGGGATGGTGGGAGGTGGATTGATTCACATGGATATGATGATGGCTGGCGAATGGTACTCTTGTTAGTGGCGATGGCTGGCTGGCTAAGCAGCAGCTCTGCAGGGTGGAGGTCTTAGTCGATGCGGCCCTTGAGCGTGCGCGTGATGACCTCAGTCGGTGTGCTGCATCAAACGCGGTGTGGCAAGTTAGCGATCACTGCTGTGGGCGCGCACGAGCGGGCACATGAACGACGCCTGACATACATGATAATGACCTGCGCTCCCCAACCGCTGAGGGCGTCGCGGTTGACCGAAGCCAGCATGCACTGTGAGATGACCTCGAACAGCTCCTCGGGCTCCTGTGAGCGTGCACGAGCGAGAGAGAGCGAGCAGGCGTAATGCATCAGACTTGAGCAACGCAACAAGGAGCAGCACAAGAAGGCGCAGCGCACCATGTCAGGGCGGTAGAGCGACTCGCTCATGCCGTACATGGCCTCCGTGGCCGAGCCGGCGAGCGCGACATCAGATGCGAACATGGGCGCGCCGATGAGATCCATGGCGCAGATGTAGGGCTTGCCGTTCTCGAGGCCTGCAATGACGGGCTCGACAAAGTACGGACCGAACCTGGCGCCCCGACGTGTGAGCGACGCGGCGACGCGCAACGAGCACGGTCTCACCGACGCACCTCTTCTCGTACAACAGGGCGCTCACCATCTTGGACAAGACCGACGGCTTCATGTCGCGCTCCTCGCGCAGTTTGTAGAGCTTGGTGCGGAATCTCAGGCGCTCGAGCACGGTCTGTGTGTCGGTGGCGAGACCCGGCAGGCCGATGAAGCACTGGTCGGTGAGCTTGAAGACCTTGGGGAAGTCCATGGCGACGGTCTGGGCGCGGATGCCGTAGCGAGTGTCGGTGGCGATCGCGACGCAGTTCTTGCCGGTCATGGCGAGCACGGCACCGCCGTTGTATGTGAGGATCGACTGCGACAAGGAGAGAGAGAGAGAGAGAGAGAGAGAGAGAGAGAGAGAGCAGTGGCAATCGGGTGAGTTGGGTGAGATATGGGGGAGATAAGAAGCAGAAGAGAGAGCTAGAGAGAGCTAGAGAGAGCTAGAGAGTACGTACGTCGCCCATCGTGGAGGAGAGGTTGTTGGGGTTGGGGAGGGTGCGCGAGAGTGAGTGTGTGAGTGGAGCAGGGAGACGAAGCAACAACGACGCCGAAGAGATCGATAGGGGATGACGCAGCACACGAAGCACTGAGGAGCAAGAAGCAGCCGCTGTCGATCTCCTTCGCTCTCCTGTTCTGCTACATCACTTGCTCACACGCACACACGCACGGCCTCTCCCAATATCCCATTGAGAGACCCACTCCAGGCCACTAGCTCGTTCTCCCTCTCGCTCTACCTATCTCTCTCTCTCTCGCTCTACCGTCATTCGATATGGCTGATCTCTCGCTCAGCTCGACCGATGCCGGCGACGGCTCCGAGGTCACGCCCAAGAACCCCGATCTCAATCTCGCGGCGCTGCGCTACAGTCTCACCGTGAGCGAGCGTATCGGTGCACCGACCGACGACATCAAGCAGCGATTGATGGAGGGCGTTCAACTCTACAGTACGCATCGCGGTGCCGCTCTCTAGTGTGGCGGCGATGTCGCTGGCTCACACTCACACACACGACGATCGTTGCATCTCTCTCTCGCTCGCTCTCGCGCGCGCACGCTAGATATGGTGCCATTCTACACGCAGTTGTGCCAGCAGTTCAAGTGGCCGGTCGACTCGGCGTTGCTCGAGAGCATGACGCAAAAGAACGACGAGACGCTCGCGCAGTTCCACGAGAAGCTCAAGTCGGCCGAGGAGACCGAGGGCGAGAGCGAGGTGCGCGAGGCCCTCCTCGCGACCGCCGAGCACTACACACGCGTCGGCGAGCAGGTACGCCCATGCCACGCGCCACGCGCCACGCCACGATCGATTGGTCGCTCTGTACTCGGTGGCTCACGCACGCGGTGCCACAGGACAAAGCAGAGCTCGCGTTCCGCAAGACGGCCGACAAGACGGTCGGCCTCGGCCAGCGACTCGACATCGCCTTCTCGCTCATCCGCATCGGTTTCTTCCATGGAGACATTGACCTCGTGGTGCGCAACATCGACAAGGCCAAGAGCTTGCTCGAGGGTGGCGGAGACTGGGACCGCCGCAACAAGCTCAAGGTTCGTTGGCGCACGCATGCAACCGAGCTCGATGCCGCAGCAGAGACCGCAACACTGACACACGAGTGCTCTCGCTCCCTCGCTCCCTCGCTCCCTCGCTCTCGTAGGTCTACGAGGCCGTGTACTTTTTGTTGGTGCGCAACTTCAAGAAGGCCGCCGAGTTGTTCCTCGATACGCTGTCGACCTTCACGTCGTACGAGCTCTTCGACTACCACACGTTCATCTTCTACACGGTCGTCACGAGCATCGTGTCGCTCGATCGACCGCGCCTGCGCGAGAAGGTGATCGACGCGCCCGAGATTCTCGCCGTCATCGCCGAGATCCCGCACCTCGGCTCGTTCTTGAACTCGTTCTACAACAGCGAATACAAGGAGTTCTTCGTCTCGCTGGGTACGTGATCGTAGCGGCGTTGTATCGCGCGTTACGTGTGCCTAACTCGACTCGTGCTTCGTGTGGTGCAGGGCACATTGCCGACCGCGTCAAGCTCGACTGGTTGATCGGCCCGCACACGCGGTACTTTGTGCGCGAGATGCGCATCTTGGCGTACGCTCAGTTGTTGGAGTCGTACCAGAGCGTGCAGCTCACGTCGATGGCGCAAGCCTTTGGCGTATCGACCGACTTTTTGGACATGTACGTCGTTCGCACCAGTTCGCTCTCTGGCTCACACACGCGCGCGCACAAGCAGACCGACTGACTGACGTGTCGCTCGCGTACACAGTGAGTTGTCGCGCTTCATCGCCGCTGGAAGGCTGCACTGCAAGATCGATAAGGTCGGCGGCATCGTTGAGACAAACCGACCCGACAAGAAGAACGCGCAGTACCAAGCCACGATCCGCCAGGGCGACCTGCTGCTCAACCGCATCCAGAAGCTGTCGCGTGTGATCAACGTCTAAGAGCGCCCGGGCGCCGTCTCGTCCACGAGTCTCACGGCCAAGTAGCACGAGCATATGAGCGCCACCTTCATCCAACGACTAACGATGATGAATAAACCACGATCGATGATGATTCGCTCATTCGTTCATTCATTCGCTCGCTCGCTCTCGCATACACGGTCTCTTGCATTGGTGATGTGGGGCATGTGACGCTGGTGTGCTGCTGCTGATGATGATGAGCCGGCCACCGCATCGATCACCCGTCAAGAACCTCACACGCGAGCGCAACAAGGAGGAGCTCAAGCAACGATGCATCGCGCGTGTGACGGCTTCGCGGCGGCAGCTGTTCGATACGCTGCGCGGCAACCGTGCAGCCGCGCTCGCGGGCCAGCCACTCGCCAGCGGCACCGATGACAGGTCGCTCTCGGAGCTCGTGAACGAGGAGTGGTCGCAGATGCAGGCCGAGAGCGCCACCTCGCTGCTCGAGACCGAGAAGCTCTCGGGCGACGACTACATCGAGGTCATGACGTTCCTCGAGGAGCTGCTGCTGCAGGACATGCGGGCGCAAGGCACGCCGCTCGTCAATCAATCCAGCACGCAGCGAACCCGAGATCGAGATCGAGTCCAATCATCTGACGAGATGCGCGAATGTGTGTGCGTGTGCAGAGCAAGAGATGCTGCAGCGTGAGGCGCAGCGGTACATGAACGAAGAGGCGCTCGGCGGCCTCGAGTACGAGCGCGAGCCTGCCGCCGACGACGTGCCGTTCGTGCTGTGTGTCATGTGCAAGCAACACAAGCTCCTGCAGCAACAGCACGTGTTCTTCTGTCGATGTGGCTTCCGACTCGAGACGCGCGTACGTGAGAGCGAGAGCGTGTCGCCTGTGTGTGGGGCAGCTGCGCTGACACCTGCGTGTCTGTGGATCGGGTGCAGATGGACTCGCTGACGTTGGCGCATCTACATCGAGCTCTCGTCGACGCCGTGCAACTCCATGCGTACGTGTGAGGCCATGTGAAGGCAGTGGCTTGACCCTCCTGCTCACTCACCACAACAACAACTGCGGCTTCATCGATCATGCACAGTTCATCGTGTGAGTGCGAGCCACGGTTCGATGTCTGGACACGCGGAGCGACCGCCATCTTGGTGCTGCTATGCGATACGTGCGAGCTTGTGCACGTAGTATTGTAGTGCCTACGAAC
>Ga0209935_1004675_pt1 | contig 12381 bp, 11 predicted proteins | sample ThiBio_1000_plan_2_FD_183958 | JGI IMG/M metagenome (GOLD analysis project Ga0209935, IMG submission 183958) | Wastewater bioreactor microbial communities from Cape Town, South Africa - Thiocy_cont_1000_plan (SPAdes) | ecosystem: Engineered > Bioreactor > Thiocyanate-remediating >... | reverse complement strand
AACCAACCAACCAACCAACCAACCAACCAACCAACCAACCAACCAACCAACCAACCAACCAACCAACCAACCAACCAACCAACCAACCAACCAACCAACCAACCAACCAACCAACCAACCAACCAACGATGGCTCGCCGTCCACGAGCTGCACGCAAAGGCGCTCACGCCGCACTGCCAAACCCAGCATCGCTGATACCAACGACACAGCCTCCAACACCAACGTCACAGCCCCCAGCATCAACGACACAAGCTCCAACAGCACCAACGACACAACCACCAACAACACCAATGACACAACCTCCAACAGCATCAACGACACAACCTCCAACACCAACGACACAACCTCCAACATCAACGACACAACCTCCAACAACATCAACAACACAACCTCCAACAACACCAACGACACAACCTCCAACATCACCAACGACACAACCTCCAACACAACCTCCAACAGCACCAACAACACAACCTCCAACAGCATCAACAACACAACCTCCAACAGCACCAACGACACAACCTCCAACACCAACAACACAACCTCCAACAGCATCAACGACACAACCTCCAACACCAACGACACAGCCTCCGACATCAACGACACAATCTCCGACATCAACGACACAACCTCCAGCACTAACACAACGAACGACAGCATCTGCTTCGTCAGGATCAAGAACCACAAGGAACCATGACATCGACACTGCGACATCGACATCGACCACAACGCGTGCAACAGCATCACCCACGGCAACCACAGCATCGACGGCACCTCTGTCCCCTCGCACCGAACGACCACACTGTTGCATCATCAAGTATGAACCCTACACGTTCCCGATCCAGCTACCGAGCAGCGAGCTCCATGTGCGTGAGTTCAAGCGCCTGCTCCAACGGCAGCCAGCGATCGGACTTCCCGTGGTACAGCAGCAGCTGATTCGCTCAGGCACCTTGATGCTCGACCACCAACTAGTGAGCGAGTTCCAACTGATGCAAGATACCGTGTTGCATCTCGTTCGAAGACCGATCGAATCCAGCCAACGAGCGGTGTTACCACCTCGATCCTCAGGTTCCTCTACAACCAATGAGCGCGATGGCGATGACGCTAGCTCATGGGTTCGAGCTCCCTATGAACCTCTGCCTCTCGTGTCGCACAACTTGCCGACCATCGATCGAGACGTCTTTGAGTCGAACAAGTTCTTTGTGTGGTGTACGGCCCATACTGCACCGTGCTTCACCGATGCTTCGACGAGCTCGAGGCGTTATCAACCTGACGAGGTTCACTCTCCACGATGCTCCTCGGAGGCCGAATGTCTCGCATTGACTCGACACGTCTCGATCGGCTTCGACTCGGAAGGCACTCCGTATCCACACGAACTGCAACCAGCATCGGCTCGGCCTCGGTGCCGTCGATGCAAAAACGAATCAGTGGTCGTGCACAGCCGTAGCATTCAATGGGATCGCGTGTTCTCGGGCTCGGTCATGGGCGATTGCCTGGTGTGTGAGATCTCGGGACCCGTGATCGAGATCGCCTTCGTGTGTCGCGGCGAGCTTGCTCGCAAGGTCGGATTCTCGCGAGGCTTGACTCGTTCAGTGTGTCGCTCGTACTCGACCGACGGCACCAACGTGCCGCTACCCAACGTACATCAACAAGCCACACACGAGCGCTTGAACTCGGTCGCTACCGTTGCCGAAGGAGTGGCTGCTCTCGCTCGCGAGTGCATCATGGCCGCCACGACGACGCCTCTCAACATGGATGCCGTGCACGAAGCATGCCTGGCAATCGAACAAGCTGCTGGATCGGTCGAAAGTACTCCGCCCGAGGTGATTGCCAATGCCGTTGCAGCCGCCAAGAGTGTAGCGAGCAAGCTCGTACCGTTACTGCGAGCATTCGATACGCATCCCGACGAGCCACTGCCCGACACAGCCATCGAGATTACGCAACTGCTAGCAGCCACGACGGCATGTGAGGCTGCTGCACAGGCAGTTCGTTCGGAGCCCGTAGTACTGTCGAGCGATTCCGGCTCGGCCGACATGCTTCAACTCGAGTTCCATGGTTGTTCGCGTGCACGTGCCACCAAGCCACATCGACTCAACGCCAACGGTCTCAATCGCTACATTGAGGTACAGCCCAACGTGCGCTCGGTCATGGTGCGCAACGATCGGCTTCCGCACATCTTTGGCTCGTACGTCGTCCAATGTCCCGAGAAGGATTGCCGCGGTATCCTGTATCTGCCGACGTGTCGTGTCGTCGGTCCCGAACGCTACGAGATGCTTCGTGAATGGAGCTCCATCGAGGTCATGCTCCAACAAGGCGGCGTTCTGTGCGCGTTGCCGAACCACCAAGGCACCCCGGCGTTCCTGCCGCCGATCGACGAGCCCGGTCCGTGCCGGTACTGTGCGACGTGCAAGGACTACTTTTGCGAGGAGCACCGGCAGCCGTGGCGGTCGTGCTTGCACAACATGGACGCCGACGGCATGGTGCGCCATCGAATCGACATGGCGCTCTCGGAGGGCGCTCTACAACAATGCCCGAATGCCAAGTGTGGCACGTTTGTATTACGCGACAATGCAACCTGCACAGCCATGAAGTGCTCGCAATGCAACACGCCGTGGTGCTACTTTTGCGGCCGTGAGGTGCTCGACTTTCGACAGCACAATCGCAACTGGCAGAAGGACGCCTCCCAATGTCCACGCTTCCTCGACGAGCATCCGCAACTCGCCGGCACCCCGATCCAATCTCTCGCTCTCTTTCATTACTACAAGACGTTGCGTCTCTTGCGAGAGGCCCGTCGAGCCATGGAAGTGCGAGCACCCGGTCGATTCGATACCATCTTCCAATCGCTTCCTGCAGCATTGCTCACAATCGAAGCGCAAACCAGTGGTACCGAATCACTGAGCACTGTCGAGCGTGCAACCGCGCCACAAATTACACTCGAGATGGTACAACAAGCTTCGAATCAAGGAGAAGAGTTACCTCCTTATGCTATGCCTTAATTTGTGATTCAATTTTTAGATTGTTGAGAGAATGAGTGGGATAGAGTGAGATAGAGTGAGAGAGAGAGAGAGAGAGAGGATACATGTAGATATCATTGCTCACTAAATCAATCAATCAATCTATGGACGTTGGATCAATTACATGGTGGAACTCACCAGCTGTTCTGAACCACAATCTCGTCCACCGACTGACGAAGATCTGCAATCTCGTCTTCTGACATTACTAGAGAGATAGAGATTGTGAGGGAGAAAGTATTGAGTTGATGCGTGCGAGGGAGAGTACGGAGCAAGGAGGATAGAGAGGAATGAATACCTAATGCAAGGGAGAGCACTGTTCTTATGATGGATACGCATTAGCAGCGTGCAGGTAACCATGAAAAGATCTCAAACAACAACTCGTTCGGAATCATCGACAAGGCTGGCGAACATCCAATGGAACGCAGCGTAGTGAATACCTGGACCACAGCCTTGACTTGGTTCGACGCTCTACGATGGTGATTCACGTTCCAATAGACTACGCGAGAAGGTGAGAGAGCAACAAATGAGTCGAAGGGTTTGTAATGGTACGCACGCCTGGGTTCAAGAAGTTCGATAGCGTAGTGTGGTCGATATCCTGTGAGTGGAAGGGCAGCTGATCTCGGAAGATTGTCGAGAATACGGTCGTCGTACGATAGCGCCTTTAGCGCCTCGTACGCCGCCCAAGCATCCCCTTGGATGCAAGCCCGCAAACACTGCCGAGCAGCGATGCATGGGAGTTTGAAGGTACCTTGCGAGCTCTACAATGGTGGTCGCTCTCACAGTCAGAGCCGGCACAACAACGACCATTCTCTCGATCGGATACCAATCCAATCCAAGGATAATAGGGAGCCTCCAGCAACGTACGCACAGCACGACGGTCTTGAGAGTGCAGTTCACCGCGAGCACTTGCGCACATTCCCAACAGTCGTTTGCACTCACATTACAATCCTACATTCAAATCAAGGACCAACGATCTGAGCCACTCTGGTGCTCTTTCACAATCAAACAGAGAGGGACATCTCGTACACCCAAGTCAACAAAGGTAATGGAGGTATTGTCTCGGAGACCATTACAAATTGCCATGATTCCGGCACTGTTGAATGGGTTACCCTGATATTTCCCATCGAAATCATCAGTCAATCGCCGCTCAAGTGGAGCTGGGAGCTATGCTGAGCGGAGCACAAGTTAGTACCGAAAGAGTGCAGCTGGTGAGGGACATGCTGACTCGAAATGCCTCTGCCAAGTACTCGGCTCCTTGATCGCCAATCTCATTGTTCTGTAACCACCATCACCAACGGCAAGTTGTTACTCGCCGAATCAACAAGACGTTCAGGGTATTGGCTTACTGAGATATCGATATGCCGGATCGTGGAATTGTTGTTCAATAGCTCCCGGAGATTACGAGCTCCTTCATCTCCCAAATTGTTCTTCTACTTGGACACGATCAATTCATGAGGTCTTGGATGTCAGGTCAAACACTCGATCGCTCAAAGAGCCTCATTCGTACCGACAAGGAAACGAAGGAGATTGAGTTGTTGATGCGTAAGCCGCCAAGGATCGGCGTCGCTCCCTCGCCGCCCAACATGCTCCTCTGCCCGATTGTAGTCGCCCTCATCATGGTTACTCATGTGTTTGCAAACAAGAACAATAGAGGCTCCCGCTGTGGCACATACCGCGAGAAAGAACCTCTGGATGGTGTCGTTGACTCGGACAAGGTTGCCAATCTCCTCTGCTGCCTCTGGAGGAATCTCGCCCTATTCCACAAGACGACCATCCAAGTCAATCGTGATTGTTGAATGGAGAAACTGCGATCCAAAGGGCTCACTTGGATAGCGATGATCGATGCAAGATGGGCGCGTACCGAGATGCTGAGCGTGGTGATTGACTTGTTGGTTGAGAGAGCGCGACACAAGGCGCCCACTTCCTCACTCTTGAACTTGAAATCCTGTTCGCGCAAAAGTTCATCAACTCAGCCAGCATCACAAGGGAGAGAAGGACACGAGTTAATCATTGGGGAGGGAGAGCATACCCACAGCACAAGTTCAGTGAGAGACGTGTGGCTTCCGAGAGCGTCAATCAGTAGAGTCATTGGTCGTGCAGCAATTCCGCAATACTGTTTCGTCACGCAAGCGAGCAGAGTGCAGTTGAGTGGAGGTTATTGTTGGGAGATACTTCGATGTGTTGGAGGTTCTCGGGTGAATGAATACACTTACCAGGAGATGCAACTTGCAGAGCGAAGAGTTGGCAACCAACAGCTGGGCGACGTCGCTCATGATTCGTGGATCGAAGGTTACCTCCTGACCCGAGTGATTTGTGAGTGAGTCGATCTCGATCTCGCAGCTCGGACATGATGTTGGCGGCGCGGACGTACAGAAACGTAGAGCTCTCTCATGGCCTCGGTGGGCTGCAAGGCATCTCGAAGGCGGCTGAGTAAAGCCTGACCTTCCTTCCCCTTCTTCTCTTTCAGCTGTACATCGTTCGACAGTAAGATGATCTTCCTCTCGCAAGATTGCACACATGGACGTACATCAGCCTTGCGAATCCAGATTGACGCGCTGGCATCACGATCACTCTGCACTGAGCCTTCGCTCTTTCTCATGCCGACAAAGACTTGGCTGCTGCCGTTGCTGTGAGTGCGAGAGCAAGCAAACAAACACTCGACCAACAACACCAACAACATCATCTCCGACATCTCCTTCAACGCAAGTGGGATATGTGGCCACTCTCGGCCTCTCTTCTTGGAATGTATTTGTTGTGACAACTCGCGTGCTGCGAGCATCTCTCTCTCTCTCTCTCTCTCTCTCTCTCTCTCTCACGAGAAGGAGCGAGAGATGTCTGACTCAGGCTCCTCCCGCTCTCTCTCGCTTGCGCTCTTCCACTGCTGGACCATTGGGACGACACTCGTCGCAGTTGAGGATTTGCACTCCCCTCGTCAGCGTGTAGCCTGGAAACGATGGACACTCGCCTTTGATGCATGCTCCATACGTCGCGTTCGTGCTCGTCAAGTAGTAACAGCACTTGATCGTATCTGCGACATTCTCCGAGTGTCTCTTGTCAGACTCTTCCTCTCCAATCGCTGCTGAGCACAATCACCACTCGTTCTCGTACCGCATGGTGCACATGATCCATCGCCACTTGGTTGTGGAGCGCACCACGATGGAAGTGGACATGCCTTGATTGTATCGTCGAGCAAAACAGCACACCGAGTGAGCACAAACACACACACACACACACACACAGAGAGAGAGAGAGAGAGAGAGAGAGAGAGTCTCAATCGAGTGACACGATCGTCGTGTGGAGTTCGAGACGTACGAACGAGTTGTTCTTGAGATTGATCTCCCACAACGAGCTTGGACGATTGCGCAAAAATGCAGGAAGTGGACTCTGCAAGTGATTGTTGCTGAGATCGAGTTGGCGCAACGGTGTGAGCTTGCCCAGAGACGATGGAATCGTTCCATTGAGCTGCATCAGTTCGAACAAGAAGAAGAAGAAGAGTCAGCGAGCAGCGTTGAGTGGAGCAGAGCACAATCCACAATCGAGATGCAATCGAGAGAGAGAGAGAACCTGATTGCCGCTCAAATCAAGTACGAAGAGGCGTTTGATGGACGGAAAGAGACCCCAATCTGATGAAATCGTTCCTGTCAACGAGTTGTTGCTGACGTGACTGATCGACGTCCGCCAATCAGCGAGGTTGAGTCAGAATCAATCGATCGGTGAGGTGAGATTGATGAATGTCAAGAGAATGAGAGAATGAGAGTGTCAAACGTACAACTCACTCAGACTTGTCAACTGTGCAAATCGTCGATCAATCGTGCCTGTGAGCTTGTTGTTCGAGAGATTGATCCGATCAAGCTTCGTGAGCCAACTTGGAATCGATCCAATCAGTCGATTGTTCGATGCCATGCTGTACATGTCGAAGTGTGAGTCAACACACAACTACTCTCTTTCTCTCTCTCTCTCTTTCTCTCTCTTTCTCTCTGTATCGCGCATCAAATTGTGATGATGGTGATGAGCTCGTACATTTCAGTGATGCGAGAGCTGCTTGAGCCGAGAGGTGGAAGAGAGGTCAAGAGATTGTTGTCCAACAAGAACGAATTGGCGCCCATGGTCCAAATACCGTCTGGAAGCGATGTCAATCGGTTGTTGGAAAGTCTCACTGTGCTTAGGTATCCGAGTTGCACGAACGACGATGGAAGACTCGAGAGTTGATTGTCTCGGAGATCGAGGTCTTGCAAGTTCTGGCCTGCGCTCAGTTGGCCGATGCAGCTCGGCAACGATTGCAGTTGATTGTGACTCAAGTCGATGAGGCTTGCGCGAAGAGAGCAGGCCCTTCATCGTCGTATCGGCATCGATGTGTCGTCATCGAGGTGAGTGAGATTGCAAGTCAGCGCGCCACTTCATGCAGTGCGATGCGATGCGATGTCGTCACGTACGAGTCTGGCAAGCTCGTGAGTGAGTTGTTCGAGAGATCGATTGCGTACAAATTCCACAACTGAGCAAAGAACTCGCTCGGTATCGTCGAGATGCGATTGCTTGAAAAGTAGAGCTGAGTGACCGAGCCATAAACGAGTGGCAATGTTTGCAGCGAGTTGTTTCTCGCATGGATCGAGGTCAGTGATTCACAGTTCTTGAGCGACGATATCGATGCGAGAGCGTTGTTGTTGACCACTCTTGGTTCGTTGAACGCCAGTTTGGAAGCATGGGCGAGTCGAGAGAGAAAGATCGTGCATGAGTGAGAGATGATTGGGGATGTATGAGTGAGAGAGAGAGAGATTGATCGTATCGTGTCATTGAATGCACGTACATGCTTGTGAGTCGACAGGTGACGAATGAAGGAAAGGTGCCTTGCAATCCAAGCCCGTTCAAATCCAAACTGGTGAGTGCTGAGAGCTGGCCGAGCTCTGTTGGAATCGTTCCTCTCAACTTCGTGGAGGAAAGATCTCTGGTATGCCGGGAGAGACACACGCACACACATACAAGCAGCCATTGCATCAGAAACACCATGAAGGGTGCATCACGCAGTGGCTCATCGTACAATGTCCTCAGTGCTGTCAGTCGTCCGATTGAGGAAGGGATTGTGCCATTCAATAGTGTTCCACGCGCGGTACTGCCAACATCCATCAATCCCAACAATCACACCAACATTGATCAGTAAATCTGAGCCACCAATCATCAATCTCATTCTCGACAAGCTCACGATGATGCAAGCACGCACAAGAGTTGCAAGTTGGTGAGGTTCGTGAATCCCATCGAGTCCAACGTGTCCGATACGCGTGTGCCATCGAGATATCTGTGACATTGTCGGCGACGATGACGGATGTCAATTCCAAGACAAAATGAGATTGCTCATGTATGCGTGCGTGCTAGAGAGACTGCATGCGTGCGATGCATACATGTATGAGAGTCGCGTCATGGCACTGAGGTCGGGGATAGATCCTCTCAGGTCGTAATTGTTTGCAAGGTTGCTGCATCACATGGCGGCACCAAGAATCAACATGTGCGCTTCACACACACATACCGTCTTCTCTCTCTTCTCGCGTTGTGAGGAGACGTACAGCACTTCAAGAAACGTGAGGTTCGAGATGCTGGCTGGAAGAGTGCCGTCGAGATGGTTGAACGTGAGGTACAGCTCCACTACGTGAGTGGCGCCAGAGTTGCACTTGACTCCATACCACGAGCATGGATCGTTTCCCAACCAACTGTGCGTGTTGTATGTGCATCACTCAAATGAGATATTGCGCGTCTCGGTGTCGATGATCCATGTCGTTGGACAAGGCTCGATCTCACGTACTGACCCCAACAACAACAACGACAGTACAATCTTGCAATGAGTTCGATGTGTTGGAGCATCGCGCAGCCGCAATCACGTATCGACGTACCCCATAGCGCGTAAACCAGTGGAGACCATTTGTAGAGTCATACAAGTCGGTCAAAGCATTCACTGGGAGATGGCACGCGTCAATGATTGAACGCAAGCGAGAGATATCGTGAGATATCGTGAGTGAGTGAGAGAGTACCCTCAGAGTCAGGCAAGAGCGAATGCACGCAGCGAGGCAGCAGCACACCAAGGACCGCTGCAACAGTGACAATCGCCGCAAGTGTCGATGTACGCCGTGTGGATCTGCCACCGATCTTCATTCTCATTATCCTGCTCCTCGAGCAGCGATTGCGGTTGATGGCAGAGAGGCGTGTGAGGGAGGAGGGCAGCAGCGAAAGAGCAGGCGCCGCGCTCCTCGGATTTATAGCCGGACCACGTGGCCCTCAGTGGAAAATTCCTGATGTCTCTCTGGCCATCAAGAACAGCAGAGCAGAGAAGAGAGAGCACCCCAACGCAACGCGAACCGCTCCTTCGGATGCGGCTGTCATGACCAATGGGTATCAGCGGGCCGAATCAGTATTCGATCGAGCGAATCCACTCTCATCGCGCTGGCATCCCGATCACTCTGCACTGAGCCTTCGCTCTTTCTCATGCCGACAAAGACTTGGCTGCTGCCGTTGCTGTGAGTGCGAGAGCAAGCAAACAAACACTCGACCAACAACACCAACAACATCATCTCCGACATCTCCTTCAACGCAAGTGGGATATGTGGCCACTCTCGGCCTCTCTTCTTGGAATGTATTTGTTGTGACAACTCGCGTGCTGCGAGCATCTCTCTCTCTCTCTCTCTCTCTCTCTCTCTCTCTCACGAGAAGGAGCGAGAGATGTCTGACTCAGGCTCCTCCCGCTCTCTCTCGCTTGCGCTCTTCCACTGCTGGACCATTGGGACGACACTCGTCGCAGTTGAGGATTTGCACTCCCCTCGTCAGCGTGTAGCCTGGAAACGACGGACACTCGCCTTTGATGCATGCTCCATACGTCGCGTTCGTGCTCGTCAAGTAGTAACAGCACTTGATCGTATCTGCGACATTCTCCGAGTGTCTCTTGTCAGACTCTTCCTCTCCAATCGCTGCTGAGCACAATCACCACTCGTTCTCGTACCGCATGGTGCACATGATCCATCGCCACTTGGTTGTGGAGCACACCACGATGGAAGTGGACATGCCTTGATTGTATCGTCGAGCAAAACAGCACACCGAGTGAGCACAAACACACACACACACACAGAGAGAGTCTCAATCGAGTGACACGATCGTCGTGTGGAGTTCGAGACGTACGAACGAGTTGTTCTTGAGATTGATCTCCCACAACGAGTTTGGACGATTGCGCAAAAATGCCGGAAGTGGACTCTGCAGGTGATTGTTGCTGAGATCGAGTATGCCCAACGGTTTGAGCTTGCCCAGAGACGATGGAATCGTTCCATTGAGCTGCATCAGTTCGAACAAGAAGAAGAAGAGTCAGCGAGCAGCGTTGAGTGGAGCAGAGCACAATCAACAATCGAGATGCAATCGAGAGAGAGAGAGAGAGAGAACCTGATTGCCGCTCAAATCAAGTACGAAGAGGCGTTTGATGGACGGAAAGAGACCCCAATCTGATGAAATCGTTCCTGTCAACGAGTTGTTGCTGACGTGACTGATCGACGTCCGCCAATCAGCGAGGTTGAATCAAAATCAATCGATCGGTGAGATGAGATTGACGAATGTCAAGAGAATGAGAGAATGAGAGTGTCAAACGTACAACTCACTCAGACTTGTCAACTGTGCAAATCGTCGATCAATCGTGCCTGTGAGCTTGTTGTTCGAGAGATTGATCCGATAAAGCTGGGAGAGCTTCGTGAGCCAACTTGGAATCGATCCAATCAGTCGATTGTTCGATGCCATGCTGTACATGTCGAAGAGTGAGTCAACACACAATTTCTCTCTCTGTCGCTCTCTGTATCGCGCATCAAATTGTGATGATGGTGATGAGCTCGTACATTTCAGTGATGCGAGAGCTGCTTGAGCCGAGAGGTGGAAGAGAGGTCAAGAGATTGTTGTCCAAAAAGAACGAATTGGCGCCCATGGTCCAAATACCGTCTGGAAGCGATGTCAATCGGTTGCCAGAAAGTTTCACACTGTACATGGCGAGTTGCACGAACGACGATGGAAGACTCGAGAGTTGATTGTCTCGGAGATCGAGGTCTTGCAAGTTCTGGCCTGCGCTCAGTTGGCCGATGCAGCTCGGCAACGATTGCAGTTGATTGCCACTCAAGTCGATGAGGCTTGCGCGAAGAGAGCAGGCCCTTCATCGTCGTATCGGCATCGATGTGTCGTCATCGAGGTGAGTGAGATTGCAAGTCAGCGCGTCACTTCATGCAGTGCGATGCGATGCGATGCGATGTCGTCACGTACGAGTCTGGCAAGCTCGTGAGTGAGTTGTTCGAGAGGTCGATTGTGTACAAATTCCACAACTGAGCAAAGAACTCGCTCGGTATCGTCGAGATGCGATTGCTTGAAAAGTAGAGCTGAGTGACCGAGCCATAAACGAGCGGCAATGTTTGCAGCAAGTTGTTTCTCGCATGGATCAAAGTCAGTGATTCACAGTTCTTGAGCGACGATATCGATGCGAGAGCGTTGTTTTCCACGTCTCTTGGTTCGTTGAACGCCAGTTTGGAAGCATGGGCGAGTCGAGAGAGAAAGATCGTGCATGAGTGAGAGATAGAGATGATGTGATTGATCGTATCGTGTCATTGAATGCACGTACAGGCTTGTGAGTCGGCAGGTGACGAATGAAGGAAAGGTGCCTTGCAATCCAAGCCCGTTCAAATCCAAACTGGTGAGTGCTGAGAGCTGGCCGAGCTCTGTTGGAATCGGTCCTCTCAACTTCGTGGAGGAAAGAACTCTGCTCGTTGGTGGTATGCCGCGAGATACACACGCACACATATACAAGCAGTCATTGCATCAGAAACACCATGAAGGCTGCATCGCGCAGTGGCTCATCGTACAATGTCCTCAGTGCTGTCAGTCGTCCGATTGAGGAAGGGATTGTGCCATTCAATAGTGTTCCACGCGCGGTACTGCCAACATCCATCAACCCCAACAATCACACCAACATTGATCAGTAAATCTGAGTCACAAATCATCAATCTCATTCTCGACAAGCTCATGACGATGCAAGCACGCACAAGATTTGCAAGTTGGTGAGGTTCGTGAATCCCATCGAGTCCAACGTGTCCGATACGCTTGTGGCATCGAGATATCTGTGACATTGTCGGCGACGACGACGGATGTCAATTCCAAGACAAAATGAGATTGCTCATGTATGTGTGCGTGCTGAAGAGACTGCATGCGTGCGATGCATACATTTCGGTGAGCCACGTCATGGCACTGAGGTCGGGGATCGGTCCTCTCAGGTCGTAATTGCTTGCAAGGTTGCTGCATCACATGGCGGCACCAAGAATCAACATGTGCGCTTCACACACACACACACACACACACACACACACACACA
>Ga0209935_1004674_pt1 | contig 12381 bp, 13 predicted proteins | sample ThiBio_1000_plan_2_FD_183958 | JGI IMG/M metagenome (GOLD analysis project Ga0209935, IMG submission 183958) | Wastewater bioreactor microbial communities from Cape Town, South Africa - Thiocy_cont_1000_plan (SPAdes) | ecosystem: Engineered > Bioreactor > Thiocyanate-remediating >... | reverse complement strand
TGCCGTTGTCATTACAGGAGCAGCGGCGTTTAGGAGGCCTACGCGAGGTTTGTTCTTGCTGCAACCCAACGGGCTCAGGCCATGAAGATAGGCGACAGAGCCAGTTATAAGCAGCGACACGACACGATACGACACGATAGAGAAGAGATGCGCGCGCGCTTGTGCTCGTTGCGACGTGGTGCTCGCGCGCTGAACGCCACGTCGCAACGAGCAGATAGATTGCTAGGTAGATAGGATAGAGAAGGTTTGTGCGCAAGCAAAGGTGCTGGAGCCATTAGAGAGGACGGCAGCATATAGAGGTGCTCGCACCCAGAGGTTGGTGTTGCTGCCCTACCCAAGAGTCGTCCGGCCATGGAAGAGCAAGACCGGTCTCCTGAAAGGGAGCGATTGGATAGAGATAGGAGCGTGCTGCCGCTGCTGCTGCTGCTGCTGCGTGGCGTTGGTCGCTTCCTCTCAAACGAGCGAGACAAGGCGGGCAAGGCGAGGCGAGAGAGGCAGCGACAGCGCGGCGCAGCAGCAGCAGCAGCGAGCAGCAGGCTCGAAGAGAAGAGAAGGAGCAGAGGCGCAGGAAGGAGCGAATAAAAGGCAGCGCGCGTCACTACGGTTGCAGGCGAGCTCGCTTTCCTCTTGGCCTCAAACCCCGCCAAATCGCGCCAAATCGCAATCACCAATCAACAATCGACGACGACACAACTCGGTCGCTCTTGTACATCTTTACAATCACTGCTCGCTACTCGTCGTGAGCGTGTCATCCATCGTGAACCACGGCATCTGGAGCAGCTGCTCGGCTGTGCTGCGTCGCGTGGGCGCTTGCGCCAACATGGCGAGCAGCAGCTGCTTGGCGTGCTCGGACACGTGCGCCCAGTGGCGGCTCTCGCGCAGGTGCTTGTGCAACGGCAGGCCCGTGCCCACGGCAGAGTCCTTCAACGTGCGCTGCTCGATCTCGGCCACGTCGTTCAGGCCGTACAGCGGCACGCCGCTCAGCATGATGCAGAACATGATGCCGAGGCTCCAAATGTCGGTCGGAGTGCCGTACGTACGCTCCTTGCCTTGGTGCAGCAGCACCATCTCGGGGCTCATGTAGCCGGGCGAGCCGCACCACGTCGTGTTGCACGCCAGCTTGCGGCTGTTGCCCGACTGTATCACCTGGCGTGCGACGCCAAAGTCGATCAATCGCAGCGACCGCCTCGTTTCATCAGAGAACACAAAGTTCTCCGGCTGCACAACCAACCCAATCCAATCCAGTCGAGATCAGTCGAGATCAGTCCAGGAGATCACCGCCAAATCGCTCTGCTCGAACCTTGATATCACCGTGAATGTAGCCACGAGCATGAAAGTAACCGACCGCAGCGAGACACTGCCTGGCGAGGCGCTTGCACTCGGGTTCAGGCAGGCGAACATTCGGTTGGTCGTTCAGGTAGTCAAAGAGATCACCTCCTGCAGCGAGCTCCATCACTGAGAGAGAACGAAAGAGAACGAGCACATGCGTAAGTGCACAGATCACCCTGGCTCAGCAGCTGTCGACCCACGATATCGTACCCTCATAGAGTGTATCTTGGCAATCGTACAAGTCGTGCATACGGATAATGTGCGTGTGATGGAACTGCTGGCCGAGACGGAACTCGAGCTTCGCTTGCGCGACGTGCTCCGGCAGCACGAGCTTCTTGTTGATGACCTTGATGGCGAAGCGCTCCTGCGTGCCGAGGTGTACGCCCTCGTACACTGTGGCCTGCTCGCCCTTGCCGAGCTCGCGGCCGAGCTTGTACCACGAGCGAAATCGTAGCTCATCGCCACTCAGTATCGGGTCGCTGAGCAGCCTGCTGCACCATTCGCTGCACGCCCCATCATCCGGAAACAGAATGCGAATCGTTGGTGCCTTGCTGCTCGGAGACGAGTAGAGTCGCTGCTTCAGCCGTTCGGGATGGTCTGCACACGTTGGCGAGAGCGAGTGAGATTGGTTGCAAGCGAGCGATTCCAAACGTCATAGGCGTACACGTGATATCAGACGGCTTGTTTGGCGTGATTTCCAGAGAAGTGGCACTGTGGCGTAGCATTGCAATGTGCTTGTACTGTAGCGAGATCGTTTCACCTACAGGCACGAGCAAGGTTACACGATACGCTGGCCACATTTCCCGACGAACTTGGACATACCGGCTTCGACGTTGCGAATCTCCAGCACACTGCGGCGTGGGTTGCCGACCACGATTGGCGACTCGGGCCTCACGGGCTGCTCGGGCCAGTACTGGCGTGCGCCAAACCAAATCGCCATCACGGCACACTTGAGGCCCTCGTCCTCCTACAAGGGCCGTGAGCAAGCGAACGACGGGAGCAACAAACTGCGCCAGCGGCGTACCTCGGGAGAGTCGAGGCTAAGGCTCTGCAGTACGCTCGTGAGCTGCGTGATTCGGTCGCGGTTGGCATCGACCGTAGCGGCCGCGTCGTCCGGTAGGCTCGAAGACGCGGTCTTGCGCTTGCCACGTCGCGGCGCAGCGAGCAGTTGCTGCTCATTCGCGAGCCCAAGCGGCACGCTACTCTGCGGAGAGGGCGTCTTCAGCACGGCGGCCGTCAATGGCGGGGGCGTTGCTGGAGGGACCGCAACAATGGCACCGCGATCTGGAGTGCTTGGCACGCGCAAATCGTCGTCGGCATCGGTAGCGGCAGTGTCGGGCACTACCGCAACGGCACTGACAGACGCCAACGACATGGTACTGTTGCTGCTGCTGCTGGTGGTCGTGGTGCTCATCGGAGACGTGGGCGCGCTGCTGAACGGCGACGCCTGCTCGCTAGTGGGCTCCTCGGCAGCACGAGAGTTAGGAGCAACGCACGGAGCTGGAGAGGCGGTGGCTGAGGCGGCGGCAGCGATCGAATGGTACTCGGCACTCGAGCTCAGTTCGTCGCGAGCACTCAGCTCCTCCAACTGCCGCAGCCTGCTCGCCAGCGGCGTCAGCAGGTCGCGTTTGTTGGGCCGATCGAAGCGCCGACGGTCTCGTTTCTGTGGCTTGAAGCCAAGGCGCTCCATGACGTTGATCTGTCCGCGAGCCGAGCGGCGGCATCATCAGTGCGTTGCGCGATCGCTGGCCAGCGAAGCGACATTGCCGTTGTGATGGCGCAAGCAGCATACCACTCGCGAGGTCTTCTCGGTACTCCATGACGGATCGAGCTGGATGGCGCTCTTGTTGACTCCAGGCATCAATCGAGCATGTACCAAGCGCGAGATATACGCATACTCGTCTGGATACGATTGCCGATACTCTGCCAGCATCTCTTGCGTGTCGTCGGCCATACTGCTGATGCTACACGCACGCTCTCAGCGCGTCGTAGTATCACGCTCGTCGTGGAGTCACCAGTGGATAGATTGGCAAGGGCCAATCGAAACAAACGCCTCCAGGGTACCGATCAAAAGGTGATTGATAGATAATAGGGTGATTGATGATTGAATGCCGCGAGTCGATGGTCGAGAGTCGAGAGTGAGCGAGAGAGCGACAGCAAGCAACAACACGAGATCAATCGATCGATCATTCGCTTCGTTGCCCTCGCTCACCAACACCACATCACAACCATACATCCAAACCAAACCAAACTACCATCCAATCAAACCCAACCCAACCCAAACCAATCCCACTATTCACTGCTCTTGAGGTACCGTAGCCACCATGAAACGAGGCGCCGTTCATGTGTGGGCGGCGCTGTATCTGTTGTTCTTCGTCGGCGCCTTGGTCGGCACGTGGTTCTTCGTGTTCGGCCTGTTCCCCGACTCGCCGACGCTGCCGGGCATCTCGTGCTACCCGCAGCACGCTCGAGACCAAGCCGCCGACGCAGGTAGCACCGTACATCATGCGAGCCACGAGTCGCTCTCCTATCGCGTCAACGAGCACGATCCGCGTGCCGCCGACTCGTTCGCGCCCGAGCATCCGCAAGGCCCGGCGAGCTTCTCGCGTGTGGTCGTGATAGTGATCGATGCTCTGCGAGCGGACTTTGTGTTCGACCTCGAGAGCAGCACCTTCGATCCACACCAGCATCCGATGCCGTATCTGCGCTCGTTGATCGAGAAGCACAGAGCCATTCCGTTCGTGTCACGTGCTGCCATACCGACTGTCACCATGCCGCGCATCAAGGTACCGACGCCGACGCCGACACCGACACCTGCTCTCGCTCACTCACTCGCCCTGATGCCCCCGGATACAGGCGATGATGACCGGCTCGCTGCCGCAGTTTTGGGACTACATTGAGAACTTCCACACGGGCGAGTTCCATCATGACAGCATCATCGCGCAGTTGCAGCACACGCAGCACAGCATCCTGTTCTTTGGCGACGACACGTGGACCAATCTCTTCAGCACCACGTCGTTCAATGCGCGTAGTGTCAGCATCCCAAGCTTCTACGTCAAGGTACTTGGCGTCGTTCGATTCGCTGCCGTCGTGCGCTCGCTGCTGGCATACTGATGCGGACAACAACGCAGGACTCGGTCGCGGTCGACAGCAACGTCACGGCCAATGCCGAACGCGAGCTCGGTATCACGCCGGGCCACAAGGCCTCGAGCGACTGGTCGGCCATGATTCTGCACTACCTCGGACTCGACCACATTGGCCACCAGTTCGGCGGCAAGCACTCGCAGATACCGTTCAAGCTCAAGGAGATGGACAACGTGATTCGTTCGGTGCACGCGGCCGTCGCGCAGCAGGATCGCCAGCGATGCGCCGACAGCAACGGTCAAGACTGTCTACCGACCTTGCTGCTCGTGTGTAGCGATCACGGCATGACCGAGGACGGCTCGCACGGCGGTCCGTCCGACAGCGAGACCGCCGCGACCGCCATCTTCATCAGCGAGCACTTTAGCGACCGTCCGCCGCGTGCGCACCACTCGTTCATGCTGGCGACCTCGCAGCGTCTCGAGCACCGCGATTCCTTCCGTCCGATCGGTGCTGCGTTGCTAAAGTCACCGTTCTATGCGCGACAGATCGACATTGCATCGTCGCTGGCATTGCTACTCGGCATCCCGATTCCCATCAACAACATTGGACATTTGATGACGCCTCTCTTTGCCTATCACTCGCACCGCGACTTGCTCAAGTGCGTCTTCTCTCTCTCTCTCTCTCTCTCTCTCTCTCTCTCTGCGCAAGTGGACGGCATCTTGACACGGCTCTACGTGTACGTGTAGAGCCGTGTATGCCAATGCGTATCAGCTGCAAAATGTCGTTCGCCACACGATGGACGAGCACGAAGCCACCTCGTATCGAATGTTGACTGAGCTCTTCAACAATGCCCTCTCATTGGTACGTGCAAGGCAGCTATCCGTGAATCGTGCGACACCGACAATTGACGAGATGGTCGTATTGCGCCGGTAGTATTCACGGCTGCCAGAGGAGCCATCGGAGGATAGCTTGCAAGCAGTGATCGATGCCTTCCTCGTGTACTTGCACACGACCTCTGGCGAGTTCGACAAGCTGTTGGTGCAGCACAACACATGGGAGCTGTTCCTTGGTCTGTCGATATGTCTCGCTAACTTGGCTGGCATCTTTGTGTGCGCTACACACGATACCTTCTTCATGTCTCTCTACAGTACGACTCGACACACGCCAATCGATCGATCTCTTGATTCGAGTTGTTCTTACTCGCTCTCGTCTCTCTTGCTAGATGCTGGACCACTTCCAATCATTGGCACGCTCGTACTATGGGTCGTTGGATCGGCAGTGGTGTTTGTGTTCAACGCCTTGCTCTCGGGCAAGACGACCATATTCTCGGTCGCCGGTCTGTCGTTGCATTTCGGCGTATTCTCTGCGTGTGGCGCCGTGTCACTCGTGCTCTTGGCACTGGTGCACCACGTGCAAACATGGAGGCTCGAGCGCAGACGTCGTCATCGACACCACACATCGAACAGTGGCGGCAGCGGCCGTGGAGGAGGCAGCGCCTTGGTGCGGTCGGCTTGGAGCTGGCTGCAACAATTCGAGTGTGACATTCTGCTGGTGTGGGCGGTGGTGGTCAACGTGCTCCATGCGGCGTCGCTGTTCGCGAGCAGCCTGATCGAGGAGGAGCACCAATTCTGGTACCTGATCTCGTCGGCGACCGCGGTCGTCATCGCCTACAAGCTGTGGAGCGAGGCGCACCGTTCGGAAGGCATCGTGAGCGGCGATGGTAGCGTCTTCACGCGGCGACAGCAGCAGCAGCACGAGTACGCGGATGGCGAGCACGGCTCACCGATCGGTGACGGCAACGTCTTTGGCCTTCCTCGCCGCTCAGCATCCTTGGGCAGCAGCGGCAGCAGCAAGGCGGCCATGTTGGCAAGCGACTCGGCGTCGGCCATCATGCGATTCTCGGATCGCCAGATCGTGGTCGGCTGCATCTCGACGCTGGTGTTGCTGCGACTCGAGCGATGCTACACGTGGACGGGCGTCAAGTGGCACGAGGACCCGAGAGCCATGGGCTACGATCTGGCGACGCTGCTGTACGACCGTAGCGACACGCTATCGGGCGCGTGCTGCGTGCTGGTCGTGGCGTTCGGCGTGTATTACTCGTACCGCCACGCCAAGAACGGCCACTCGTCGATGCTGCAGCGTCTGCTGCTCGTGCTCTGGAGTGCCATCTTGGTCGCTGCGGCGTATCTCGCGTACGCCTACCATCCGCTGCCGAACGGAGACATTGACTACCTGTGGCAGATCACGTCGGCGCAGTTGTTGTACTGCTGCGTCGGCGCGCAATGGCTCCTGATACTCGGCATTCTGCTGCTGTCGCCCAAGAAGCCCAAGCGCGAGTCGCTGCTCGGACTCGATGAGCTGATCAACACGGCGCAGCAGCTGTCGACCCTGGCACCGCTGCCGCTCATCACCTTTGTGCTGGTGCTGTTGCTGCTGCTGCCACCGTCGCATCACTTGCTCGTGATCCTGCAAATGATTCGCGTGTGGTTATGTGTCGTCACCTTGCCGACTGCGAGTACGTCTTAGAATCCTCATATGCCCGCTCGCCCATTCGCTCACCCACCCACTCACTTACAAACGAACGACCTCCTCGATGCGATAGCCAATGGCGATGTACTGCTGCTGGCGCTGCTGTTTTCGTTCTTTGGCCATGGCGCGTTCTTCTCGTACGGCCGAGACAACACGCTCACGTCGCTGTCGCTCTACGGCGCCTACGCCGGCTTGGAGTCATACCACGCACCGCTGGTCATGGCGCTTGGCCTCATAAGCAACTTTGCTGGCCGCTTCCTGTTCCTCGCTGGCTTCTTTGTCGCGCTGCCGTTCGCGTTCCTGATCTATCGGTACGCTTCGCTCTGACACACCACGGCGGCGTTCTTCTTGGCGCTGACACTCGAGCGCCGTCATGACAGAGAGCAATCGCAAGCCCGAGCCGAACCACGCTCGGCTGATGCTTCGCCCATGCGACTGTCGAACCCGAGCGACACCAACGCCGACAAGATCCTTACGTTTGGCTGGAAGGCGGCGGCATCGGTGAGTAGCGTGAGAGCCGTGTCGCTCGCAGCGATACTGCTGGCCACGACGCTGCTGCGACACCATCTATTTATTTGGTCGGTCTTTGCGCCCAAGTTCATCTTTGCGCTGGTGCACGCGATGGTCGATGCCATCGCACAGGCCATGATCGCGCTGAGCATCTACGGCGTGCTAGTGATTGCCTTGTAGTAGTAATCGTCATGGCAAGCCATATCGACGATGATGATGATGATGATTGTTGTTATATTGAGGTGATGATAAAGGCTTCCTCGAGAGGGAGAGCTGTACCGGAGTTCTTGTGTGCGTGTGTGCGAGAATGCGGAGCAGCAACGCGGGAGTTCTTGGTGCGGCTCAGAGGCCCAAGACGTTGTTGCTGTTTCATTGCCGCCTGCTGCCTGCTGCGTCCTCGCGATAGGAGAGAGAGATTGAGGTAGTACTTGTACTGCGTCATCATGGGCGACCAAGGCATCTGTGCACTCGACTGGGGACCTGGTCGAGGAGACCATTGCTTCTGGAGTACGCGCCTTCGCTCGGCGGCTGGCTAGCGCTGTGGGCTATCTGCGCCTCGCGATGCTAACCGAGCCGTTGAGATGTGGATAGATTGCTTCAAGTGCACGCCTTGCTGCGCCGACGCCAATGGCAATTGTAGCATCATCGATGGCTGCTACTGCTGTACGTACTTTCGTGCACCATGCCGTGTAATGATACTCGAGGGTGCTGACTCGTTCCCACGCTCGCTTGCTTGGCAGTCTGGTGCTTGGTTTGCTGCCCATGCTGCACGTACGTCCGCTCGCTCGCTTGGCGATCGATGCTCGAGCGACTCACGAAGGCCTTCTTCTTCATAGGTACGGCAAGCTGCTGGCATCGAGCGCCGACCAGCCCAACTGCGCCCTGGTGAACCACTGCGGCATGTTCTGTGCTGCCTGGCTCATCGACGCCGTCGGTCTGGCGCCACTCGGCCACTGCTTCGCGTGCTTCATCCACTCGCTGATTCGCAGCAATCTTCGGTACGTGCTGTGCTATGTTGTCCTTCGATCGAGGCGATCATCGAGTACCAACACAAACCACACACAGCAAGCGCCACGGCATCGGCCAACCCGAGTGGAACGTATGCGACTGCTTCCTGGTCGCGTGCCCGTGCACGGCACCGTGCGCCCATTGCCAGCACTTTCGAGCGTCGACGCGCGAGGAGTACCGTTGGCTGGAGCAGATCGCGCGAGGCGACTTTGTGTTCGTGCACGCCGACCTCGAGGTCGTGCGTCCGTCGGGACCCAAGGCCACCGAGATGACGCCCATGTAAGGCTCTCTTGCGACCATCCGCCATTTTTAGATGGCGCCGGTACTACAAGAACCAACAACAGCAACTGCTGCTGCTGCTCGTGCCGCTTCATGTCTGGAGAATCACACTCTCACACACTGATATTGTAACTTCTTTCAAGCATCTCACAACATACACAAACACGACGGCGAGCGATGACTTCAACAACAAAGACTACTGCGATGCGCGCATTGTTGACTCGTTGGTCTGTCATTCGAGCGTTTGTTCGTTCGTTCGTTCGTTCGTTAGTTGAGCAGCGAGTAGCCACCGCCGTTCTGCTTCAAGCGATAGAACAACGCTGCGGCTACGAGCGACGCCAACAAACTGTACACCACCAACAGCACCGTGACGGTCCAGAAGGTGCCCTGGCTCACGCCCTTGGACGGCTGCTGCGCCGGCGCCACCGGGCACGCGTTGGTGTTGTCGCCGATGCACGCCACGCGGCACATGGGCTTGCCGGCCGAGATCGAGGATGCCGTGGACTTGAGCTGCGTCGGCGAGCCGAGGAACTCGATCAACGTCGGTTGTTGCTGCTTGTCCATCTCGCGGCAGGCAACCTCGAGGCTCGGGTTGTCGTTGTTGACGAAGCCGCCGCCCGACATCAAGAACGCGATCGGTCCGCTGAGCAGCACGCCGGGGTTGTACTGCGGGCCGTACAGCGTAGAGTTGTAGACGGCGATCAGCGACGCATGGCCCGAGACCAGGCCGGCCGAGAACGACAGGGCCGTGCCACCACTACCAATCACGAGCGCGATCCAATCAGTACCAGCAGCAGCAGCAGCAGCAGCAGCAGCAGCAGCAGCAACAGCAGCAACAGCAGCAACAGCAGTTCCAAGCACGACATAGCATACCCATAGAAGGAGCTCTCGGTGATGAGGAGCGTCAGCGGATCCTGGATCAAGTTGTTGGAAATGCTCGAGAAGGATTGCACGGCGGTAAAGTTGCAGTGATCGATCGTGAGGTCGCCGGGCGCGAGAGGAATCACCTGCGTCAGCGCCTTGGGGTTGTTGAAGAGCGTGTTGGAGATGAGCGACTTGGTGAAGCGGCCAGCGACCGCGTACTCGGAGAGCGTGTTGTCCGAGAACTCGGACGAGTCGATGAAGAGCACCGAGGCGAGCTCGATCTCGCCCTTGAGGATGCCATTGGCCTGGTTGTTGCGGAAGACCGAGCGCGTGATGGCCACCGAGGCACCGTCCTGCACGACGATCAGGTACTGGCCTACACACACACATGACAATCGCACCACAGGTAGAGAGCATGAGTGTGAGGGCAGCGGCAGCAGCAACAACAGCAGCAACAGCAGCGTACCGTAGTTGTCCGACAGATTGAGCTCGTTCATGATGAGCTGCGAGCATTGCGACGACCAGCAGCGCGAGCCGGTGTACGAGATGAGCGGATGCTTGCTGTCGGGCGCGCCGTTCTTGGTGGCGTTGATCTGCGACAAGTACACGTGGCCGCCGCCGATCCAAGGATGCACGGCGATGGCGGCGAGGCTCGCAAAGCCGTAGCCCGACACGTTGAAGAACGTGACCTCCGAGAGCCAGAGGTTCGAGTAGCGCGAGCGCACGGCGCCGACCGTGCTGTTGGCAAACGTCGTGGACGTGATGTTGACCCACATGTACGGGTACAGCTCCTCGACCGCCACCATGCTGCCGAGCAGGAACGGGTGCTGCAGCACCGGGTCGGTGACGTTGCTCGGAATGTGGTTGTCGACGAAGAGACACGAGTCGAACCACACGGTCTCGACCATCGAGCGATGGAAGGTCGCGAGGCTCGAGCGCACGATGCGGATGAGGTCCTGGCGCGGCGCGCGGAATTGCGGCGCATTCATCATGTAGCCGGTGAACTTGAGGTTCCGCAGCGTGATCGTTCCATTGATCTCGATGCCCACGCACACTGGCAGACCCGCGGCACAGTCGATGGTCGCCAGATTGCTCGCTGCACCCCGAGAGATCCGACCGAGTGAGCGACGCACGCACCCACGTACGCACGCACGCACGCGTACAACTCCCTCGACTCTCTCACATACCAGACGGGCCCACGATCGAGACGTTCGGCACCGTGATATCGAACGGCACGTTACCAGCGCCACCGTAGACGCCAGCCGCGAGCATCACCTGGTCGCCGTCCGCCGCCTGCGACAGCGCGTACGAGATGGTCAAGCAGGCACTCGCGCCGCAGTCACCACTATCGGAACCGGTCGGTGACACCTGCAACTGACGCGCCTGCACCACCGTCACCGCCACCACCACCAACATCGCCACCAACATCAACCATGATCGAGTCACCGCCATGCCCGCGATAGTGTGAGAGAGCCTGGCGTGTGTGCGAGCGAGAGAGGGCGAAGGAAGCAATGAAGATTCGCGTGCGCGTTTCGGCTCCGTTGTTGTTGTTGCCTCGCTGCTCGCCGCCGTCCACCACCACTCCACCACTCCACCACTCCCTTCACTCGCGTTGTGTGGCGCGGGGACTCGCTCGCTTGAGCTCGAGCTCGACCTTGAACACACGTCCAACACCTCCCGAGCGTGTGGTTGAAACCGCTATGGGTAACGTACTGAGTTGTTGTCCGTGCTTCTCGTGGGCTGCCGAGGACGCGGCCGAGACGCAACGTCTCGATCCCGATCGCGTTCGCCGCGAGGAGGAGCAGCGCCACGAGGCTGAGCGCCAGCGACAAGAGGCCGAACGGCAACGCCACGAAGCTGAACGGCAACGCCAGGAATCCGATCGACATTCTTCCCCCGACCAGCGACGACGAGATGATGACGTTGCCGAGCGCCAAGCTGCTGAAGAGGCTGAGCGTCAACGACAAGAGGCCGAGCGTCAACGACAAGAGGCCGAGCGACACGCTGCTGAAGAGGCCGAGCGTCAACGACAAGAGGCCGAGCGTCAACGACAAGAGGCTGAGCGACACGCTGCTGAAGAGGCCGAGCGTCAACGACAAGAGGCTGAGCGTCAACGACAAGAGGCCGAGCGCCAAGCTGCTGAAGAGGCCGAGCGTCAACGACAAGAGGCTGAGCGACAAGCTGCTGAAGAGGCCGAGCGCCAACGACAAGAGGCCGAGCGTCAACGACAAGAGGCCGAGCGCCAAGCTGCTGAAGAGGCCGAGCGCCAACGACAAGAGGCTGAGCGCCAAGCTGCTGAAGAGGCCGAGCGCCAACGACAAGAGGCTGAGCGTCAACGACAAGCTGCTGAAGAGGCCGAGCGCCAACGACAAGAGGCCGAGCGTCAACGACAAGAGGCCGAGCGCCAAGCTGCTGAAGAGGCTGAGCGTCAACGACAAGCTGCTGAAGAGGCCGAGCGCCAACGACAAGAGGCTGAGCGTCAACGACAAGAGGCCGAGCGCCAAGCTGCTGAAGAGGCCGAGCGCCAACGACAAGAGGCCGAGCGCCAAGCTGCTGAAGAGGCCGAGCGCCAACGACAAGAGACTGAGCGCCAAGCTGCTGAAGAGGCTGAGCGCCAACCACAAGAAGCTGTTGCGGAGCCCGAGCGCCCGGTGCCCAGCGAGCAGACCGTCGACACAGCACCAACCGAGGCACCAAGCGAGAGCACTGCAGCGGAGCCCGTGGTGGCTCCTGCTACGGCTGAAGCTAGCGGCGATGCGAGCGATGCCACCGCGCCGG
>Ga0209935_1004673_pt1 | contig 12383 bp, 21 predicted proteins | sample ThiBio_1000_plan_2_FD_183958 | JGI IMG/M metagenome (GOLD analysis project Ga0209935, IMG submission 183958) | Wastewater bioreactor microbial communities from Cape Town, South Africa - Thiocy_cont_1000_plan (SPAdes) | ecosystem: Engineered > Bioreactor > Thiocyanate-remediating >... | reverse complement strand
CCCCTAACCCCTAACCCCTAACCCCTAACCCCTAACCCCTAACCCCTAACCCCTAACCCCTAACCCTAAAAAAATCTCTTCCTCTTCAAGACACTGCACCTTCTTCTCTACCATTGATCATCGCTTAAACAGAGTACTAGATTCCAGTGGAAACTCCCAAGGATACCCCGATAATTTGACAGATTTAGCGCTTGGCTTACGGGCAGCAACGGATTTCGATGTTGTAGACGAACTCCTCATTGCAGATGACGTTCTATCTCTGGCTCAGCACAACCTCATGATCTGGTTGAGTGGCTCGATTACGTACAACTCCACTCTTCAGCAGCTGATGCAGTGGGTCACAAATTCAGGAGGAATCTTTAATGCGGGCTCTGACGTGAATGCGTTGCTTAATTTCTGCATGTCCCAATGGAAGCATCTTGACAATTCCGGCAACACTTTTCCTGCGAATCCCCTTCCTCCGACTGTTGGAATCGACTGGGTTTTTGTTTCGTACTACCTGGAAGGCATTCTTCTCTTCAACAATCAAGCGGTGCCAGCGAACAAGACTGTCTCCATTCCCTATGCTTCAAATACTCAATGGCGGGTCGCATATCCTCTCGTGCCAGTCGGTTGGAGCCAGTCGGTCTCACTGCAGCCATTCCAAATGATCTTTCTTGATGGAGGCAGCACTTCAATGACCAGTGGCGCTTCTTCGTCCACCAGGTCAAAGTTTCTTTGTTGCTTCTGGACTCTGGCATGCTTGGCATTTACTTTGTATTGTGTGTGACGGGAAGTGGCACCTGCACAGTTGCTGTTGAGAAATTCGCCAGCCAACACGAATCCGAGTTGTGTTCAGATTTAAAAATAAACTAAATTTTATCCTATTTTTAACCTTTTTTGAGAATCATTTTTGGAAATAGAAAAGAAAAAGGATAGCAGCTAGTTGAAGAGCGCATACCGTGTCCCAGTCAATCAAATTTTCTAATGTTACCTTTTGATCATCTTCGACGAAGCAACTGGGTAACCTGAATGTGCTGTCGCACTAGGACGGAAGCTCCTTCAGTAATAAGGTTTTGCCATGTAAGACACCAGATTCATTTATTGAATGAAAGCAAACCACCAAGCACTAAGGCTGATTGTCACTGAATGGAGAGTTTCCGCAGAGGAGCTGGATTGCAACGTGACTGCAGGAATTGTAATGGTTCCATTAACAGCTCCTGATTGTGAATCTTCAGCAACATCGAAGCGAATTATCTGGCTTGGCAAGAGAATCGAAGAGGTTAACAGCAGTTGGCCCCCAATGGCGGCTACGTTGGAGGGATTGGGGTTGCTTGTCCCTGAAAGCTCATTTGGAATATCCACAAAGTAGGTGTTCAATATTCCTGGCAAATGTCCGCTCATTTGTTGTGTGCCGGTTGCTGTTGTATGGATTGGGGGCAGGCTTGTGTTGTGGAGGGTGTACTCTACGGCAACAGAAACGTAGAGCGGGTAATAGAAAGGTGCGATGCCAAGATTTTGGATGGTAACAGCTACTTGTACAGAAGTGTGCGTAGCGTCGATTGGTTGTTGAAGAACCTGGATTGATGTCACGGTGTACCGATACCCCAATAACAACGCTCCGACAAGTGCTCGACTCTTGTCTGTTCCATTATATCCCGGCGGAAAGAAGGCGTAGGTGTCCCATAGCCAAGACGTATGAACAGTGGTCGCACAAGTATTCCAATCTTGCGGGATCAACGTGGTAACCTCAGCACAAGCTGCAGTAACATTTTCAGCAAAAATGCAAGGCCAAAACTCTGGTCGAACTTCCCCGCCAATAATTTGGGTCTGAGAATTGGTGTAGTGGATAGAAGTGATGAATTGTGCAAACAGAGGGGGCCGAATATAAAGTACTTACTTTCCATATTTCTGTTGCGTTAGTACTCTGTAACCCTGCCGAGAAACAAGAGTAACCAAGACCACTTGCAGGGAGAGTATCCTGGGCAAAGGATTGATCAATGTAGCCAAAGGGCAGCTGAGAAGGCAAGTAGGTCCCTAGCACATTCGGGTAGCGTGTAACAATTTGTGTATAGTTGAAGCTGTCTCTAAACGCTGTCAGGATCTGGTTTTGAATACTGGAACCGGGAAACAAAGTCACATTAGGAGCCATATGCCATTCGCCCCTTGAAAAAAAAAATAATAAAACACAGTGAATAAGTTGAACTTCCTAAAACAGAATGAATACCAGTGACCCAGCAAGCCATCCTCGATTACTGCTATTCGAGGATCTCCGTCGTATTGGGCACCCAAAGCATGAATAAATTGAACACAGGCAGCAATGAGAGTTTCGTTGAAAAAATCAGGGGCCAAACCAACTGCAGGTTGGGTGTAATGGTTGAACTTCAAGCCGTTGACCAAAAACTCCGGAATAGCGTCGGTGGGCTTCAGAGTGGTGCCAGGAAAGTCCAAATAGAACCTGAAAATGGCATGGTGTCCGCGAGCGGCAACAGGAGTAAGGTACGACTCCAACGTTGTCCAATTGAACACATTCCAGTCGTACATGGCTTGGTTCAACTATAGTGGTGGGGAAAGCTTTAGCTTTTCTGAGGGTACTCTCAAATGCTATGGGAGGATTTTTACAGGAAGGACAAAGTTTTCCATTGAGTGCGGGAAGTAACTGGCGGCGGTTTTGTATTGCCAAGTGTAAGCCACAAATCCTCGCAAAGGATTCGTCGCAGTTATTTGACCATCGGCAGAAGGAACGTAGGTGAACGTTTGTTGGAAAGCTCCGCAAGGGAAACAGAGGAGAAGTACGCCCAACAACCATCTGGTTTCCATCTGTTGAGGAAGTAAACTGAAATTCTTCTAGGGTAGTAACTTAACCGAAACGGCCGGGCACACTCGTTTTCGGTATAGCATTGGCTGGCCGATCTCCAACCCCTTCAATTTCACGTAGCTATTGGTGTGGCAAATTAATTGTTCTCTGCCCAAAAACAGAAAAGTTCTCTTCATTTGTTCGCTCACTGCCCACTAAAGGTAGCTATTGTTCCTGGCCTTTGACAAGTTTGTTCTCCACCCAACCCCTAAACCCAAAATAGAAAATCAGTCCGGCTTCAGAACAAGTTCCATCTTCGAGGACTGGACTGTCATTTAGGGACACTCAGAGTGATTTATCGGGAAAACAGATTTTCTACAGTATTCTTTATGCATTTCTCCCCTAAACCAAGTACAAATTCTTTATAAGTGCCAACAGTGGGCCCAGAAGGCTGACCCTTGCAGCCGAAGATGTGTTTCCCGCTGAGTTTGACGTTGATGTAGATGAATTGTTCTCATTCCAATAGGGAAGAATTGCCTGCACTGTAACATCGCTCATCATTTTATCCAATTGAATCTACGGAAGCGAGGGGATATCGAGTCAGGAAAAAACAATACGAGATTAAGCCATACGTTTGGGTGATAACAACAACCGAGTTGCGCAGAGTTATTGGTAAGTAGGTGCTGCATGTCAATATAGTGGGTGGTGGCCGCGGATGATGCATTTACCACAGCTTGCACATACTCACAAGCAGCTCCACGTATCAGTGGTCCACAAACCAGAAACACTTGTAGATTTGGAGAGCTATAATTGCTTCTGATCGTGGCGATGAAGTTGAGATAAGCTTTTTTAAGGAGGGTTGGAAAAAAAAAAATGAATTAGGCCTCTTCAAGCGAGTTGCAGGCATTGGAGGACAGGCAGGACTTACCTTCCTGAAATAATTGTGGCGGTGGTTTCGGCGCAGAAGAGTAGTCATTTGTACCCAAATTGATAACTACTGCATCCGGGACCCACAAAGAGAAGTCCCAGTGTTGAGGCCAATATGAGATGGCATAGGGCCACCTGTCAGGGAGAGTACCAGAGCTTGTGATATTTGGTGAATTTGCATTCCTAAACTTAACGATCAGCTGCTGATTACAATTGTATTTATAGGCACACTCGCCTAACCAAGCCAATCCCGCTATAGGACTCTTGATGAAGCTCCGCGTTTAGCGCCAATGCCACCTGATTCCCATATGCACTTGGGTAGTAATTCGGTCCGGTCAGTGGGTACAAAAAAATCAAGTTAAAGGGGAGAATATCGTACAAATAACTATCTTCAAGCTTCCAATTAAATTGTGTTTCGGAATAGTTGCCGTTGTTGCCGTAGCCGGAAGTGATGCTATCCCCAAGAAATTCAATTCTCCGCGTTTTACGGGGAGGGCTTGACTCCTCAATAATGCAGTCTCCTGAAGCATTTGCAGTCGGACCTGTTAATTGAAAGCTGTAAAAAATGGCGTAAAGTCCAATCTCGGCTTCGGTCCTCTTAAATAGGGTAATTACATGTGGCATGCTTTCAAAAGACGTTAACCTTTGGCGTTCTATGCATTATAATTGTTATTTTACCTATCATCAAGGCCACTCACAATGGGATACAAAGTTGTAGCGGTTCCATTAGCTTGTAGCAATCCGGACAATTCGCCATCGACGATGATGTGGTAGATATTGATGTGATCGGAGAGCGAAACGGACACCGCTGTCGTTTGAGAGACCACCACCGATATTTGTGAGGATGCCTGATCATACATTGCTCCGCCTGTGTGGTTTTGGAAGCGCCCAACAATCGCTATGTTGGGAGAACCGTAGCGAACGAGGCAAGTTGCGCTACAAAATCCAAACATGTAGACACAAAGTATCGCAAAATACAACCACCTCAGACCGGTGCACTTGTTGTTCTCCATCATCCTTTGCAACAACAAAACCAAAGCGCAAATTCTCTTCTTAATTTTCCGACTTAGAACTGTTTAACACCTCTATTTCCACTTTAGCTAGCTTTAAACACCAAAAGATCCAACATGGCTCTAGAACCACAATTCTTGCTACAGAGGACGTTTTGTCATCAGGGATCTTTTGTTCGCCTCCCATGTAGGGTTCACAGGCCCTGTGTAGGGAGGATTGGGCTTATAAGGAAGCTTAATGAGTTTGAACTTTGCGGCGTTGTCGATTGCTGCGATGTTTAGAACAGGGGGTTGCTTGCCAGGGCTTTCGTTGTCCGGTCTCCAGGTTTCATCGCGAAGAGCGCCCTGGAGCGCGTCGTATTGACTCGCGCCTGGGATCCATGCGTTCGAAACGGCAACCCGATGGGCAGCAGAGAGGCCCAACATGGTGACCCTTGAGTTCCCGGACTGTATAACCACCAGGATCTCATTTCCTCGGCACCCCAGGTGACCTCTTGATGATCCCCATGGGTGTATCGGTGCCATTCTTGTCGTAGAGTAGATGGCAGACTCTCCATCAGGCACCTGCGTCCTCATCAAGGAGAGGCCTTTCGCCTTCATGTAGGAGCCCGGATAGAAGGCACGTGGGGGACGACATCCAGACGGCGCCGCCCACCAGCTTCTCGTAGGCAAAGGTCAGCTTCTACTGGCTCTGCACGACCGCTGCGTCGCCGGTCTTCATTGCTGCTCTGAATTCCTTCTCGGCGTTGGCGACGTCGTTCACCTCTTCGAGAGGCACTAACCACCCCGATATCCGCCGCGGAGAAGAGGATAGGAGCTGAACCAGGCCGAAGCTATTTTAGTAGGGAACGCAAAAGATGAAACAACGTACTCTGGATTGCTGAATTGCAGCACCCCCGCCTGAGGCACCCTCTCGTTGCTATCTTTCGTCGGAGGTATGCAGGTGAGCTGGTGCATGAAGTCGAGTCGCCGGAGTCGCTCCTCGTTGTATCGTGCGACGAAGGCAGGGAGCCGGTACCCAATGGGATGATTCCTGTGGCGATGTTCGTGACGTACTGCGAGCAGAAAGCTCGGATCAGTCCAGTAGCGCTGATTGATGGTTTGAGAGGCTGTGGAAGAAGGAAAGCTTCAACGGTACGGTCCAACAAGAGCGTCGCTGCCACTCCATATATAAGATAAGTGGGATCGTTGGGGCGCAAGTACCCAAGAAGGGCGGGAAGCCGCTCCTCGTCGCCGATATTGCCCGCCTAAGTTGTGTGGGGAAGAAGGGGTGCGTAAGGTAAAACAACTGTGCACAGAGAAAGGGACAGAGAACTTTGTTGAATTTAGACAGAACTGTACGGGAACTCCTACGTCATTGATGGGTGATAGTATTTCTTTCTACCATCATGAGGAAGCTATTGAACCACTGCATATTTGCATCAAGCGTAGCGTGGGTTCGGCCTTATCCTTGGCCGGGCAGTTGCGTGGAACAATGAATTGGGCTCAACAGATAAGGCGAATAAGTAGATTTGAGAAGGAAAAGGAAGGATTAAAATGATCAGGTACGCCCAATTTGTGCCTGTTCAATCTAAATTATTATTTGCAGATGTAATCCCAATAAGTAATCCCAAGTAATTTGATAGCATGTGGGGCGAACTCCTCAAGCGTCGGCAAAAATAAAAATGTGGTCCTAATGGCCCACGCGTTCTTCGCCGTTGTGATGGAGCTTGCAATTTATTTTGTCCGATGTTCTTGTGTGCAACAGTTGTACGGTACCCTGAGATACGAAAGAGCATAAAATTTTGCCAACTTGCGGTAAACTTTGAGTCAAAGTAGCTTTTGGTATCAAAGAGAAATATTCTGTATTCAATTTCAAGCTTCTTGAAGGCAAGCTTGTCTACGAGATCCTGATCTCCTCCAATCGCCCATCACCGTGGAATATCAAGAGCATATAATTCGTGCGGGGCTGACATGAGTGGCATGATTTGTGCACAAGTGGGACTTTAAATTGACACAAAGGTCACAACTTTGTCAAAGCAACACAGACAGTTTGTTCAGAGTAAACCGTCACACAACAAACACAAACGTCATCATGGAAGGACAGAAAGCAGATATCCGTAACAAGGTCTTGCCCGGCCGTGTGGGAGAGGTAGCGGTTGATTTTTGGTTCCTCCTTGTTCTTAACGTTTCCCCCGATTCTTCCAGCTCGATGAGGTTACCGGAGGGAAAGTAGAGATTGTTGTTCTCTGGGACAGCTTTAAGGAAGCGAAAGCAGTTGAATATGTGGTAAGGATTAATTCATTCTTTGTATTACAAAATTACATTTGACCCACTAATTTTATTTTTTTTTCAGGACACCCTTTGCTTCCATAAACTTGCCATGGCCTATCGTACCGTAGGCTTTGACGATGTCGGTATGAATACCCTCTTGTTTGTTCAAACAACCCCCTAAAATCCTGTTATTAGGAAAGGAATGCTTGCGTAAAATCAATGTGATTGAGGTTACCCACACCAATGCGCCAAAGGTGGAACTTGTTAAAGATAAGCTTGTGGTACAAGGTGATTACACGAAACATGATAACACCCCTAATGACCGAGACATTTCAAAGTATCTTGATGAGGTAAAATTATTCTTCTTCTTCTTATTCTTATTATTTGTTTAAAAATCATCACTCTTTCTAATTACCTTTGCTCTCTTGACAGCATTTGTGCATTAACGCACAGAGAGTGCGTAATCGAGTATGCAACGAGCAACTTCCCGCTTTCAGGAAAGATGCCCTCGAAGTGCTTGGAGGTGGGGCGTTTGACTGGGAGATCGACGTACCATCCTTCACCACCACTGGTTGCTATGAGTTCGTTGGTGACGTTTGCTGTCACCGCACTCTGATGGCTTTCCGCAGCATTCGTGACGGCTACGGCCAAGAAGGCCAAACGGTAGGAACTACCGTCTGCTCTCTTGTTAGGCTTCTTTGATAATTTCCCGCCAAAAAAAAAAAATAACAGACGTTGCGCAACAAGGTACTGAAGGCTCGCTTTCGTCACATCACGAAGGAAAATGAAAGAAAGGTGACGCTCGAAGGTGGTGTGCTTCATATCCACGAACTCATCGATAGAACTTCCCCTCTATCGGGTCAGATTAATCTTATCAGTCACAATGAGATCGAAACGGCCATTGTAGATGTACCGTTTTGCCCTCCGTTTTTTTTTTTTGCTCCATTGAACAGATTATTCTTAACGCAAATCTTGACGTCAATAGGCACTTAAGATGAAGATGGCCCTCAATCTGAGCAACGCAAGGGACAAACAGCTACCCGAGCGAATTAAGGAAGTGCAAGAGATTTGGGGCAGCGCAGACCTCACCTACGAAGTCGACTGGGACAGCTTCACTAACGACACCGAGTTGAACTACGTCGACAACGTCAGCTGTCATCGTGTCTCCATGGCTTTGCGATGCCTCAGCTACAACAAGAACAGCTGGGGGTCGCTGAAGGCAAAGGGTCTGCGCAAGATTCGCTTGCAGAACACAACGAATCCCTCCGCCACGGCCATCAGCGTGAAAGACGGAGTGCTCTCCATGACTTGCCACTACGCCTCGGGAATCAGCGGAGCGTTCTCTGATAGCACCATCTCCCACGCCCTGCAAGAGTATGCTCCGTAAAAACCACACCCCTCTGGTCTTTTGATAAACAACAACAGTACTGTAAATAAAAAGCGGTTACCCATAGAGACAATCTTTGCTAGAGCACTTTCGGTAACCTCGTTTATTTGCGAGCATTGAATAAACAAAAGAACAGTAAATTCAGTTCTCTAGCAGCACACTCTTTTGGCGGGCCATCTCCTTCAAAAACGAAGCAGAAGAGGCACCCGTATCCTGCACGAGGCGGGAGAAAAGGCTCCCTTCGTCCTGCAACAGAGCATGAGGAGTATCGAACTCAGCAACTTCTCCGCCATCCATTACTAGGATCCTGTATGGGGAGAGGCCGTTAGCGAAAGCTGGAAAGGGGGCACGCAGGCGAACCTATCCATGTCAATGATGGTGGGAAGACGATGAGCTATGGTGAGCACCGTGCGGTCCACAAAAGCCTCTCGAACTTCATAGAAGGGAAGAGAGTCAATCAGAAAAGAAGATACAAGAAAAGGGACTCGAGTTACCTGTCTTTTGGATGAGTTGATCGGAAACAGAATCCACATTAGCGGTAGCTTCATCCATGATCAAGATCTTGTTGTCCTCTAGCAGTGCGCGTGCCATGCATAACTGAGGAAATAGAAATGGTTAATTCCTCAAACGGTCAATGCAGGTGTGTTATTGAATCATGATACCAGTTGTCTCTGGCCAACCGAGAAGTTCCTTCCGTTCTCTTCCACGTTGTATTCCAACTCCTCGGGGAGGCTCTTTACATACTCGGCCATATTAACGCTCTTCAATGAAGCCCATATCTCCTGCTCCGATTTTGTTACGAGGGGATCCAGGTTCGAGCGAACTGAACCAGTGAAAAGTACAGGATCCTATAAAAACAAGGAAGGGTAAGTGGACTCTCTGCCTAGATATTGAGGTTTTTTTGAAAAGAGGAAGAGTAGTACCTGTGGGATGATTCCTATTCTGCGTCGTAAATCATGCAGCCCAATTTGCGCAATATCCACATCATCCACCAGGATAGATCCCTCCGTCAGTTCTACGATTCTAAAGAGCGCTAACATCAAACTGGATTTGCCTGTTACCAAAACAGATATTACGTATTAAGTATCCATTTAGCTCGATACAGCAAACACATACCGGCACCTGTTCGTCCACACACTCCAATCTTTTCTTTATCCGCTATCGCAAACGAAACGCCCTTCAATACCTGTATCATTTTTTTTTTGAGAATGAGTTCGAAATCTTGGCCTCATATAAAAAATAAAACATCCTACCGGAGGCAGGGATGGCTTGTAGGCCATCACAGCCCGTTGAAATTCGATCCGGCCGGTACGAGGCCAATCCGATGCATCGGCGACGACTTCGGAGTACTTGGATTGTGGCTCGGTAGTCAAGGAGGCTTCGGGAGAGATACCCCCGTAATGAAGGATTCGCTCAACGCGCGACATCTCCGCTTCCGCAGAGGTGCCCGTTATCACCATCCATCCCATGGTATTGGTGATGCTGAGGGCATAGGACAACGACAGACCCACAAAGGCAGCGTCGATCTCAAACCCGAAGGCCTTCGCTCCCAGCGCAAGACCAGCAGGCGATACCACAATGAGGGCACCCACGAATCCTTGCACCCTTTAAAACCAGAAAGGAAATTATAGGTGAGTGTGTGGAGGGAGGGGATTTCTGAGAAGAAAGTACCATATTCCCATCCAATGCATGACCATCATCAGAAGATAGCTAACTTTCAGGTTGGCATCCACTTTGTCCTCATTTTCGCTATTTCGGCCAAGTCAGTCCAGTAGTGCGTACGACAGCATGCTTACCGTATCTGGGAATGCTGCCTACGGAACGCACGGATGACACTTACGCCTTCAACAGATTCCGAAAAGTGCGCATACACAGGGGAGCTGGATATTGAGTCCAGTCTAGAGAGACGAAAGAAAGAGATATTTTTAAACGAGAGAAGAAAGGGAGAAGTTGCTAACAAACCTTGTTAGCTCTCTCGCAGTTCTCCGATAAAATTGTTGAATGAAATAATACATTAATCCAAGCGGAATAAGCAGGATCAGGAACAGTGGGGTTGTGACAACCACGATACCTACTCGGCCGATTGTCTCTATGAAGATGAGGATGTAGTCATTCATGCGATCGGGAACTAATTAGTATGTAAGAGTTTTTGAGTCAGGCAGTTTTGGTGGGGGGGAAGGCTTAAAGAGGAGTGTGCGTACGCAATTGGTCGACCGAGTTCTGATCCTTCGAAAACCGGTTCAGGATGCGGCCATGAGGTGTTGCGTGAAAGAAGGACATGGGCGCTCGTAGCACCGCTTCTAGCATCCGCGAGTGCAATACCCCGGATGCCTTATACGCGCCATGGAACCATGCGAACATCCTGCAAAGCGATAGCACAGAATACAGCGCACCCAATCCTATCGGTTGGTTGGAGGGTGAGTCCTAAAGGATTGGGGAAGAGGAGTGCGCTACCTAGGAACACCGAGAGAAAGAAGACGGGATCGATGGCATCTCCGTTTTCTTCCTGGGAAGACTGCACCGCCAGGAATGCCTTGGATGAGACCTCCACCACTTGCGCGAAGACTCCGAGAAGCCCCACGAAGAGCAAGAAGACCATACCGCCGGTGCTCAGGAGGTAGTCCTTATATACGGTCCAGCCGATGTTTCCGATGAAGCGCTCCTCTTCCTCGATCAGTTTCCCTTCATCGCTTGCCTCGGGAGCCCCCGACTTGCCTAGCTCCTGCGCGGGTTTGCCCCTTTCTTTGGAAGCGACACTATCACCAGAGTCTCCCGCACTGTTGGAATTATCAACCTCTGAACCTTCGGTAACGGAAAGACTGATGCCCTGAGCAACGAGTTCCTAAAGTGGAGGAGAGGGGGAGCTTAGCATATGCATAGGACTAATAAACTAGCGTTGACATTTACCCGATAGGTACCGGAGGCGGTGATGCGTCCTTTGCTGAGGACGAATATCTTGTCCACCTCAGGCAGGTACTGAAGCTGATGGGTGACAAGGATCCTAGTCTTGTCCTCCATAAATTCGCCCTTGATACAATCATCGAAGAGGCTGCGGCCCACATGGGCGTCCACAGCAGAGAGAGGATCGTCGAACAGGTACACATCGACGTCCCCGTACACCGCTCTGGCCATATTGACGCGTTGTTTTTGGCCTCCCGAGAGATTCACCCCTCGTTCGCCAATTTCTTAAGTTGGACGAAAAAATATAATTCGTTAGATAAACCTATGTCAGTTTGAAGGGGAAGGAAAGGATGCTAGTCTAGTTACCTGTTGCATCACCCGCAGAGAGGACCTGAAGATCGGGCAGCAAGGCGCAGACCTCAAGGGTGAGGGCGTATCTCTCTTCGTCAAAGGGTCTCCCAAAGAGGATGTTATCCCTGATGGAGGCATTGCGGATCCATGCCTGCTGTGCTACATAGGCCACAGCACCATTTACCTCCAGCAGAGTGTCTATGAATACATAATAATTATTATTAAGAAAGAGGTCATCAATCTTGTGGAGGCTTTCACAACTCACCTTTCGAACGATGCAGCTCACCTAGTAGGGAGTGCAGAAGAGCCGATTTACCGGATCCCACTTCTCCCACGATAGCCACCAGCGCCCCTCTCTCCACCTCGAAATGGATATCGCGGAGAGCCGAACGAATATGCTTCGGAACTGTAGGGTGCTGTTCATTTCCGCCTTCTCCATCATCGTCATCATCGGATGAAGAGGCATCTAGCAGCCCTCGTTGTTCTTCGTTCGACTTCGCGGTGAGGTGGTTGTCGTTCCGCCTTTTCTTGTTGTTGGAGACGGAGTCAAAGTCCTCTTCTTTTTCTTTATCGTCGCCTTTTGTGTTCTTGTTGTCGTCTTCGCTCTTGTTGGCAGCCTTGTCACTATCCTTGGAAGGAGGCACCGCTGGCCACCAAAACTCGCCCGAAGATATGCGGACGGCTAGACCAGAGGGAGAATCGGCGGAAAGAACAGGAAGGGATGGCAGTTCCTCCATTGCCAAGAACGTCCGCAGTCTCTGCACCGACGTGCGTGCCG
>Ga0209935_1004671_pt1 | contig 12385 bp, 8 predicted proteins | sample ThiBio_1000_plan_2_FD_183958 | JGI IMG/M metagenome (GOLD analysis project Ga0209935, IMG submission 183958) | Wastewater bioreactor microbial communities from Cape Town, South Africa - Thiocy_cont_1000_plan (SPAdes) | ecosystem: Engineered > Bioreactor > Thiocyanate-remediating >... | reverse complement strand
TAAATAAACAACTGTTACCTTTTTAGTGAAGTTGTCTTACAATTATGTTTTTTTGTTTATTACATTATAATTTCTTGTATTAACATCACATTTTTATTAGTTACAAATAGTAATTTATTTACTTTTTTTTTATTATTATTATTTTGTCCTTATTGAGTGTTTATTTTTAAATTATATAATGCTAAGTCACTTCATTATCTCTACTTGTTTTTGGTTTTGGTAATAATAAAGTACTTTTTTTAACTTTTCTCACTTAAATAGCTACATTACTTATCATAATCACTTTTGCTCATAATAAATGTGTAATTTAACATTTTAAATATTTTTGTTTCTTTACATAAGAAGTTGAATTCAAAAGTACTTAACAATACTTCACATATAGTAGGAGTTTTGTAAATATATACTTAAATATAAGTAAGAATCACATATTGTTTTTATAATAGTAAGAAATGTAAACAAGTACATAAAAAAAATTTGTACACTTTACCATCAAGTATGGGGTCTTCTGTCTTCACTTTTGACTACTATTAGCACTTTTTAAGTAGTGTTTAAAAGCTTTTCACACTTTTTAAAACTAGAAAATACCTAAAAGACCTCTCTCATCTTATAGCTTTTACTACCTGCAAAAACCTTCAAAAGAGCCTTTTTGGAAGTATTGGAAAGGAAACCTCCCCCTTTCACAAAAAAAAAAATTAAGTGTTTCATATAAAGCAAGGTACTAACTACTCTACTTTACAAACTCTAAAGAAAATGTATTTTTTAGCCCATAATCTGAGGATTTTTTTGGAAACTTCTTAGTTTTCAACTTTCCATTAACTGAAAGAAGGAAGTTTGCCCACTTTCTAGATATGAAAGAGAATCTATTAACTATTTTTTAATTCTTACCCTGTACTGCCCCCATAAGAATCCCTGCCACTTTAAGCTTTTTTTTAAGCTTTTTTTTTGAAGAAACTTTACCCACTCTGCCTTAGTCCTTTGAGCTATTTGGAAAACTTGAAATAAGGTCATTTATGAGGGCTAGTCTTTTTCCCCATCTTTAATTTTCATTATCTACCTTCAAGAGTTTGAGTACACTAAGAAGTGATTTAAGTTAAGCTTGTAATTACATTTAGCCAAATGCACCTTTTATAACTATCAATAAACCCTATTGATAACTCCTTTTTTAAAGATTAGTACTCATGTTTTGTTTACTTAAAAACTGGTTAACATAAATAACATTGAATTGTAATTTCCTTTTTGCAAGATTTCTGGAGAAAACTATGAAAGTAAGTTAAAAAGCCTGAAAATAAAGTTACAAAGCCAAAATCAGGCAATTCAGCCTTTTTTACCAGGTAAAATCATCCTTTTGCCAAAATAGCCTACAAATAAAGGCTAAAACAGGCCACTCTTGTCCACAATTTTTTTTTTTTTTTTGGAATTTTTGGGCCAAACCCACTAAAAGGAGCTCAAACTTTGGAAATCTTTTGCCTTTGCTCTCTTTTTCATTTCCATGGCTTGGTGGTGGTTTATTTGAGAAAGTTGATGCCTTGCCTTAAGCTACAAGATAGTGTGTGAAATGATCATTTATTTAGTAATTTTTAATATTTAGGGTTAATAAGGTTTATTAATAGTCATAAAAAGTGCCTTTGGGCCAAACGTAGTTACAGAATTAAATTTGCACCACTTTTTGGAGTGCTCAAGTTCTTCATTTTGGGATTGAAAATGGAGAAAAAAGCTAGCCCGCATGTGTGACCTTGTTTCAGGCTTTCTAAATGGCCCACAGGACCAGGACAGTGTGGGTAAAGTTTGAAAAAGTAGAGGACTGGAGGAAGGCTTGAAATGGAGAAGGTTGTTAAAGATGTAAGGCCAAGCAAGTGCCAAAAAGATGTCTAATAAACTCCTTTTTAGCTCCACACAATGGGCAGGGTTCTTTCTTCCAGCCAATGAGAAGTTGAAAATTCTTCAAAAGAGCCATTTTAGAGGTCCTTAAAAATACTACCTTAGTTTTTTCTGAGGAAAGTTTGAAACAATGTAACCTCAAGTCTGATGGGCAGAAGATCAAGGCATGTTGTTTGGTGCAAGGCCCAAGCTTTGGATATCAAAGAGATGGCTGGAATGTTAGGATTGTACTTAGTTCTTGAGGTAGAAAGGAACCAAGTTTCAACTTTGATGTAAGTGTCCAGTTGGGCTTCTGAGGTGCATACCAAGGTAAGATGGTAAAGGAATCTCTGCCAAATGTAACTCTTGAAGAGAGTCACTCTAGTAAAGAGGGAAAGACCCAAGCCATGCTATTTCATCAAACTCTGAACACATTTGGGAAGGATGCCAGGAGGGATTTGTAGCTTTTCCTGGTTGTTCATGAGCCACCCAAGGTATGACTGTGGTTGACTTTAGAAGTGGGATTCCTCTTGTGGGCCTATGCTTACTGTAAGGCTCAAAACTTGCAGCCTGCAACCTTGGGGCTTCCAAACCCCCACTCTATCTTCTACTGGATTCCAAAGGCCCTCACAGACCCTACCATCAGATTTGGAGGCTCTATGGTCACACTTGACTGCCATTAGCACCTTTTGGGCAGTGTTTGGAGGCTTTTCACACTTTTCAAGACTGAAGAGTACCCAGAGGACCTCCTTCCCCACCAAATTGGCCCTTCATAGGTCATAAACCTTCATGCATTCAATGATCCCTTTTCTTGTAAGCTGATCCACAAGTTCCTTTGTAAGAACTTTCACTTTTGGTTCTGCATCCTTGGTCAGTTTGAGTGAGATGATTTTGGGTCCTCTCACAAGGTTGTAGTCACACTCAATGTGAGTGGTGGTAAAAAATCAAACCCATGAAAGCAATTTAGAGTACTCATTTTTTTTCTTAGTCTTGGGTAGCTTTATGGTGATGAGTAAATGGATCATACCAAAGTGCGAAATGACCCACTTGCTATGATTCCTTTGAGTGGGCAACTGAATTGCTATTTTCTTACAATCTACTAGGTGAAGCCTTTTTACTGTGTTGGTCATGTTTCCTATGAGTCCTATTGTTTTTATTACATTAGTCATGATGTACCATGGTTCGCCTGTGGATGAGCTTTTCCATCCTTTGACTACATTTCCTTTGACAGTTACAAAGGCCAAAAAAAGTGGCACAGGTGCTTTGCAGTCTGAAAGTGGTGGTGCTTTTCCATTATGACACTTGTTTCACATAATGAAAGTTTTTCTAAAATAAAAGCTTTTATAAGGCAATCACACTATATTGGCGGAAATATTGAGGTTCTGGCTTTATATTCACATTGAGTTATTAAGTTCTAAAACTAGCCACAAAAAGTGTTTTGAAAGAAGTTACTGAGCCAAGTCCCAAGGATTTTTTGAGAAAGCTTCCAAGAAAAGCCCTACATGGAACTTATTTGACCCTCTTCAACTACAAACACATTACAAGCCTTTCATCATACTTTTTATACTACCTTTTGTTTTAGTACTACTTTGGTTTTTTGGTATTAAAAGAAATCTAAAACCAAAAAAGTTTAGAAGCAAAGAAGTTAATTTAACTAAATTGTAAAGTTTACATAATAATAAAGTATTTGGTCTTATATATTCTTTAATAGTGTAGAATTTACTCAAAAGTAAATTTACATGTAATTTAAAAAGTTATTTTTATACTCTCTCTTTTGATCTTATTTTTATACAATAAAGAGTAAGAAAATTTCTTGGTCAAGTTCTCCAAGTGTATTTCTGGGAAATAAAAGAGTGTAAACTTTTAAACACTTTGAAGAATGAGACCAAACTTGCTTCCATGTAAGCAAAGTTTAAAAGTTTTTTCATATTTTTATATAGTAACAATGTGGCTGAAAGACATAAAAGTTGACATAAAGATACTTTTTTTGTTAAATGAAAAATGGTTTTTCAAATCAACAAAAATATCTTATCCATCCTAATAGTTATCTTTTCAACAAAACTTCAGAGTATATGTACAATTACACTATTTGATTAATAAAGTAAAAACTCATATAATAAGTTATCTAACCATCATTACAGAAAGCTGGCTTCACAAATGAAAAAACCCTTTATCTCATAGAATTGTCTTTAAAGCACATTCTTCTTATAATAGTTATGCCCTTCTTTGTTTCTTTTTTCCTTCAAGATTTTGAGCTTCTTCTACAAGAAAGTGTGCAAACTTTGGAGCTTTTTATCTCCCACTCTCTTTTTCAACTTTAACACTTGGTAGTACTTGAAAAAGTTGTTTACCTTAGGCTCAAACTACAAGCTTGCTCATTAAGTACTTGATTTTTCAGTAGCCCATGTGTAACCTTTTTTTTCATTTCAATAAATCCACTACTTTTGAAACACTCTAGTAGAGCGGATTTTTTGTGGTGGAAGGGCTTTTGGTGGAGTGAACACAGTACTGAAACAAAAGTTGTTTGCATGTGATTAGTAATTTATAGGACTTTAGTACACAGAGGAATCTTAGATGGAATATGAGACCTGTGCTTTTTTGTAAATAGTAAATGGAGGGGATTTTAGTAAACATGTTAATTCATCCAATTATGCCTAAGGGCTAACCCTTCTCTGTCTTTAATCCCCAGCATTTATTTTCAAGAACTTGAGTGCTCAAAGAAGTGATTTGAGTTAAATACTACATTGAGTTTTTATAACCATCAATAAACTTTAGTGTTTTTTTCCAAGACTTCCAAAATAGCTTTTGGGATCCAACAAAAGATGGAGTATGGGTTTAAAAGCCCCAAGGTAATACTCTTTCTGATTCAAAGTTAATTTTAGAAGAATAAACTTCCTCTTACTTGTACTTACTATGAAGTTTGGAGTTTACAATTCAAATTTCTTTTGGAAGTTTCAAAAGTTTCCATTAGTAAAAAGAAAGAACCTTACTCATTGTAAACACAAAAAGAAATCAATTAAATATCTCTTTAAATCCTATCTAATACTACCCCCACAAAAATCCTTCCCATTACAATAAAGGTATCTTAAAGTACCATTAGTATCTCCTTAGTTGTGTTTAGAGACTTTTCATACTCTTCAAAACTAGAAAGTACCCAGAGGACCCTTTACTCCATAGTATTGTAGTGTTTCTACCCTTTGTGAGAGGTAGGTTTTATATAAGTAATCCAAAGTACCTTTTGGTAAAATGTAGTTACAGTCTTTAACTCAAGTTCTTAAAAGTAGATTAAAATGAAGATTGAGAGAAAATTTGACTAATGCTAATAAGTTTAGTCTAGTCAAAAGACTAAAATGGTATTCTCTAGACTAAATGAGTATGATGAACAATCTCCAAATAGCAGTGGTTGTGAGAACTTTTGAGTTCAACAACAAATAGAGTGAAGGTTTGAAAGCTCAAAAATTGTAAACTACAATTGTCAAGAAAATCCTCAGTTCTAAACTTAAATGGGATCTAAGTACGTATTTTTTACTCAAAATGGAAAAAATCACTCTTGAATCAAGCTGAATTGAACTAAAGGTACTAAGAATTGTAGAAAGTAGTTGAATTTTAGTGTCTTTGTGAATGTTAAATTGATTTCAATTACTTGATAATAAATCTGTAGTAAGCTTGTAAGGACATTAAACAAGCACTCCTTTATTAAAAAGTAACTTTTACTCTAACTTGATCCAGTTAGTGAAACAAACATTGTTTTTAAATCTATGAGATTAATTTTTTCTATTATTAATCTTTCTCTTCTTTGATCCCAAATGGTGAGAGACCTCTTATTAAGCCACAATAAAGGTAAAATAGAAATTTGTTTCAATATTCACTAACACTAAGTAACATTTGTAAAGTAAGCACTTGTTGGAGAGCTACATTTTTGAATGTTTTACTAGTGAGGAAATTGGTAAAGTTAGAAGGTGTTTCATTAAATGATCATAGCCATTCTTAGTATGTATAAGTTCACAAGATTATGTTCAAAGAAATGTTATTTGTACAAGTGTGGAAATAAAATAACAAAAGCTTTACAAACTTTCCTTAACTACTTCCACATACCCAACACTCCGATGTTCTGCATCAAAACACACCCCAACTTTGGTGATGGCTTTGTCTGTCTGGATCGAGAACTTGGCTGCATACTTCATCTTGTCAATTTGTGCTAACGCCTGCTTCGCATTCTCCTGGAGCTGTCTCTGCCTGTCCGGACCAGGGGCAAGACCTCTTGTCAAAACTTTGTGTTCAATGAGGAAGAGGCGAGTCGGAGTGTCGATGACGAGGTCAACCGAGCCATCACTGGTTGGATCTTCTGCTTGCACGCGATACATTTTCGGCAAGAATTGCAGTGCAAAGGCCAAGACAGCACTGTAGAAGCACTCGACGTTGGTGATGGCAGACTGGGCTTTGAAGATGGTGAAGGGAACAGATCGGAAATAGCTATCCAATAACCCGTAAAACGCCTTCGGATCGTTGTTATAGAGTGCCTTCCTCAACGTCTCCAAGTGTGAGTACTCAAATTGAACCTGCAGGATCTCCTTGAATGCCTCGGAACTCAAATACTTCCTGACTTCATTGTTCGGATAATCCAGGCGTAGCAAACGACTTCCATCTTCCGCTTTCTTCTCTTCCTTGATCGTGAGGGAGCCGGTTTGGAAGAAAAGACTGACTGTGTCAAAGGCTGTGCGACCAAGAGACTCGAGCTCGAGCTTCTCAAAAGTCTCTTCACGATACTCTCGGTTCAATGCGTTTGCGAGACCTGCAATGCCACAGTTTAGAGTAGTCCAGATAAGAGACAAAATCGGAAAACAAACCTGTTATATCCTCAGGTTTAAGAAGTCTTGGAAGCCAAGCTGAAGAGCTGTAACTTGGCCAATACGATTTGAACCGCATCTCTTCGAAAAGCATCCCAATGCTGTAGGGATTATAGACTCTTTCGTTGCCTCCCCAGGAATAGCCGTTGTACCATTCAGTTATCATCTGCCACAGTTTGTCTTGAGCGACTCCCTCCTTCTTGGCAAGAACTTCAAGATGAGGTGCAAAAGCGGCTTGAATTTCGGGCTTGGTGTAACCCAGCAGGCTCGAAAAACCAGGAGAAAGGCTGATGTCACGAAGTTGATTCGCGCCAGAGAACAGAGAAGTGCGAGCAAACTTGGAAACGCCCGTGACCATCTGAAAATGGATGTAGGCGTCTAAACCCTTCAGCGTTGCAAAGAAGCCGTGAAGGACTTCTCTATTTTCTATCGCCTTCCGGTTGTCGTCGCCGATAGCTAACACGCGTGTGATCGGTGCGTCGTACTACAAAAAAAAAAAAACCAAATTACTAATTCGTAAAAGATTGGATAAACGCACCTCGTCTATGAGAAGGACCACTTTCTTCTCCTTTGTTGTTTCTGAGAGCTTGTGAACGAGCTTTGCTGCGGAGTTCGGCAAGTCAAGACCGTCAACCGCAATGTCGTGTTGTTGGGCGATTTGCTGAAGCTTTTGAAGCAGGCTTTCTTCCAACTGTTCGCCCCCTTTATCCAGCTTCAGAGTCGAAAAATCCAACGAGAGAACAGGGACCTCCTTTGTGAGAAGCACCGGGGATTTGTCGGCGACCCAAAGACCTTTGAAGAGCGCAGCTTTTTCGGCTCCATTCTTCATGAAAACTGACTGGATGGTTGACAGGAGCATGGATTTTCCAAACTTGCGTGGACGAGAGAGGAAGTACTGCCTGCCCGATAATAAAGCAGGCAGCAGGGGAGTTTTATCGACATAGACAGAACCTCTAGTGCGCAGTTCTGGAAAGATGGCAGTATCGACATCTATCTTCGGTAAAGAACCACCACTTTCAGAGTACGAGGAGAAACAACGAGCTCCCCAGCGGCTCTTGCGCAACATGCTTCTTTTGATCAACGACGTCGAAACTCTTCTTGGAATTCCCCACCTTTCTCCCTTTCTTTGTTGAGCTTTGTAAACGATATACTCAGACTGAAGGTGGCGGTGCTTCTTCCATTACGACACTTGTTTCACGCAATGAAAGTTTTTCTAAAATAAAAGCTTTCATAAGACAAAAAACTCAATCACACTATATTAGCGGGAATATTGAGGTTATGGCTTTTTATTCACATTGAGTCATTAATGGTTTTAGCCACAAAAAGTGTTTTAAAAGAAGTCACTGGCCAGGTTCCAAGGTTTTTGTGAAAACTTCCAAGAATAAGCCCCTTATTTGGTACTCTTAGACTAACACATTACTAGCCTTTTTTTCATCATACTTTTTATACTAACTTTTATTCTAGTACTACTTTAGTTTTTTGCCTTTAAAAGAAATTAAAAGAGTTTGAAACTCACTCTTTGTAATGTTTTTATTTTCATTTTTTACTTTTAAAAACCAAAAAAGTTAAAAAGTTAAGGAAGTTAATTTAACAAAATTGTAAACTTTGTATAATAATAAAGTATTTAGTCTTTTATACTCTTTAATAGTATAGAATTTACTCAAAAAGTATATTTACATGTAATTTATAAAGTTTAATAGATTTCTGGGAAATAAAAGGGTGTAGGCTTTTAAACACTTTAAAGAATGAAAACAAACTTGTTTCCATGTAAGTAAAGTTTAAAAGTTCTTTCATATTTTTATGTAGCAGCAATGTGGCTAAAAGACATAAAAGTTGACATAAAGATACCTTTTTCATTAAATGAAAAATGGTTTTTCAAATCAACAAAAAATATCTTATCCATCCCAGTGGTCATCTCTTCGCGCGGAGGCTGGTCGGCCGCACCTCGCGAGCGAAAACAGCCGCTCCTGTTCGAAAGCATCGTCGGCTTCATTTTGGTCTGCCGCCTCCCGCTCCTTCGCCTCTGTTCCGGCTGCTCCATCGTTCGAGGGAAGATCAATGGGAGCGTTGGACGCGGCTCCGTGAGTCCCTTTGGGCAGATGTTTCTTGGGTCGCTCGTTGCCGGCGCTGTTCCTCTTCACCCTCTTGGAGGGAGTCGCATTGGTGCTGCGTTTGCACGGAGAGGCTCCCTTCCGTTTTCTCGGCGCCCGGTTCTCGGGACAGACTCGCCTCATCAGCTCTTGCGCCCTGTTCATGCATTGGCGGACGATGTTTGGCGGTGCCCCATCCCCTAGGCGCTCGATAAGGCCGCGGAGGGGTTTCAGGTTGTCTTGCAGCGCATTACTGATTTCCTCTTCGGGTGCTTTTTTCTTCAGTTTCAGGAATTTGTGCAACGCCTGCTTGTCCTTTTTAAAGGGACACTTGTGGCCCTGGACAGGAACGATGCAGACGGTGCAAATGTGGGGCTTGCGTTGCACCCTCGCGTTCATTTCGAGATCCTTCCTCTTTCCACCCCTTTGTCAGCGAGAGGAATATTATTATTTGCGAAGGCACGCGCAGGCTGAGTGGTAGCCTACCCGGTTTCATTAGAGGGCTCGGCGTACTGACTCTCGTGCGTCCTGAGCTGTGGAGACAAAGGAACAGGAAACAAAGGGATGGTGTAAGACCCTACCCTCATCTAGATCTCGATCCTCATCACTCTCCAAGGTCTGCTCCCAGTCGGCGTACTCACCAGAAACTTCCTGGCCAAGTGCTAGCAGGCCACACACAAAAAAAATGGCGCACCTCTGCAAGGTCTCCCTCCCATCCACTCGTATTGATTTCAAGTTTCTTCAGGTTCTTGGGCAGCACTGCCTGCAGAAGGGGAAGACTGACAGTCGTGCAACTGAAGTACAGAGCCTGAAGGTTCTCGGGGAGGCAGTCCAGAGGATGAAGCGGGACATCCCCTTCAGGCACAGTGGGTCTGCAGTTCAGCCTGAGGGATTTCAATGCTGTCCTGTCTGAGGAAGGCAAGCTCTTCCCATGTGACTTCACAATAATTGAATGTCAAAACGAGGGTCTCGATGGTGTGGGGGGAAGATATTGCACACCTTCAGGGGGGCAAATCGATAAGGTCACTGTCCTTGAAACCCGCACTCTGATAACTCAACCTCTGAAGGCCTCTGGGAAGGTGTCTCAGCCAACAACCCCCTGGCGCAACTCCCGAAGTGAATGACGTTAGCGACTCCGGACGTGAAAGATGGGTCAGGCACTCGGCTGAAATACTTGTCAGGTCATGAACAGCCAAGTTCAGCGTGAGCAAGCTCAGAGGGAGATCCTTAAGCCAGTCCCCTTGAGCTTCAGGCCAGGCACAGGAGAGTGATGTAAGCGCAAACAATCGGGACAGCAGAGGGAAGTGTTCGTTCGGCTGGCCTGGCCGATTGTTCGCTGATTGAAGGTTGAGGGTGGTCAGGGTGGTGGGAAGGTTGGAATAGAACTTCACAGGGTTCTTCAGTTCCAGGCAAGCGACAGAAAGCTGGGCTATCAGGCTGAGTGAGGTGAGGTTGTCTGTTTGTTGACCAATGTCTTGCAGCCATGAATCGCCAGAGAGGTGAGATTGGAGAGGGAAGGTATCCCCTTGAACACATCCGCAGTGACGCAGGTCAACCCTTTCAGCTTGAAGAGGGCTTCCCTGAAGGCTTCGTCATGAACCTTGTCGCTGGAGGGGCCGCTGTACCTCCGTGTGCAGAGTACAAGTTTGAGAGTCCTCAATCTTTCAGATTGGGTCAATCCCTTGCACAATGTTTCCGTGAAGAAAGAGTCGTCGATGGAATGAAGGTTTCAGGCATCGAATTCGCGCAATAACCCCCACAACCGAAAGAATCGATCAGAACAGCCAGCCGATCTCGATTCCCTTCTTCATTGATGAAGAAGAGGTTTTTGGCTGAGGAGAAGGGTGGATTGATGGTTTGGATGTTGCTGAGTGAGAGGCTGCGAAACCGTTTGGAACAGAGGCTTGTGGATTGTAGAAGATCACGTTCAGGCACGAGCGACAGTATCGCAGCAACTACTTCGTCGTCCAATTTGTTCAACAAGAAGTCGTAGATTATTCCTGCCATTGTGTGGCAATTATCTAAGTGGCAGGTTTGTACCCTTCAAGCAGTATCGGGGCGGGTACCAACAAAAAAAACCTCAACTGAAAGCCTACGGCTCTGACTTTTTTTTCGCCCGAACTCGCCCCAAAAAACCTCGACCAGTCGACAGCTCTTCTTGCTTTCTGCAACTTTTTTCGGAAGTAAACAACAAAATGTAAGTTCAACGCCCCATTGCTACGTGGCCAACGTTGTAGACGTGGCATGTTAAAAAGGGCCAAGCGCGACAGCAAGTGAAGAAGTACACAATTCCATAAGCTTCTTACCTCCCATACTCTCCCCCTGCTCAACAGGAAAATGATTTTTAGGCTGTTCATAATTTACATATTCATCAGTTTTTGGGTCCAACAAGGTACGCTCCAAGCAACACAGAAACAACACTAACACAACACAAGAGATGGCACAACCAACGGGACTCTATGATTCCTTCTGGCATGTGGAAAGCATCAAGAATAAAGAAGGACAAGAGCTAGCCAACCTCCCCCTCAAGACCAGACAGAGGATGGGCTTCTCGATTGCAATGGCGACACAGGCCTTGTCGATTAAGACACCTGCAAACTGGGGCTCTGGTTGGTGTCGCGTCGATTTCCAGGATGAGACTAAGGGAAGAGTATCGGACGCTTCTTGGAGTATCACCGAAATAGCCCCCTCGTATCCAGATGACATAAACGGAGAAAGCTTGATGGGCCACTTCCCCAATGAGTTCGACTTCCAATTAATCTACGACACACACCTACAGATTCACTCTGGGAAGGATGGATGGACATGGACCTTTCGCGGAGTGCAGAGTTAAATCATCAATAAAGAAGATCTCAAACTTTGTTGAACACTGTTCAAAGGACTGCGAAAAGATAGAAGCGGGAAGAGGGAGAGGAGCCTGGCTACGCATACCTCATGACAGCTTGTTGGATATTTCATTGGAGCATGTTGTCAAGACTTCGTACCACAAGGGTACAAAACAGTCTCTATCACCTTTATTACCTTTATTTTATTAGATGAAAGCTTTCATCGTGTGAAACAAGCTTTATTCATTAACTCAGCACCACAAAGCTACTCAAGACGAAGGAAAAAAAGAATGAGTACAATAAACTACTTTAGTAAGCTTAATTTTTACAATTTAAAAACTATCTAAAATAACCCAAGATTATTGCACTTGAATAAATCAAAAATGTAAAACTAAAAGCAAAGGTTAAAGAAACTTACTAAGGTCGACAAATTTTTCCCGAACGGTTCACTGGCTGCTTCTCCCTTGCATCCCCATCCTTCGTTGGTTCCTCATCCTCTCCCACACGCGCTGGACTGTTCGGATCACGCAACCCTGAAGAGCGTTAGCATGCTTTGGAAGACAGACCTGCCAACACCTCGGTGGACACTATTTCTCGCCCCGTAGACAGGAAACTACGACATCAAACTCTCTTCCTTGATCACTCTTGGAGGACAACTGAGCGCCTTTAGTTCAAGTCCCGTTTGATTCCGGAGTCAACAGCGACACTAGTAGAATAAGAACTCCTTTGAAAGTAGTCAGAAGAGCTCCGCCCCTGCCCCCAGACA
>Ga0209935_1004670_pt1 | contig 12394 bp, 17 predicted proteins | sample ThiBio_1000_plan_2_FD_183958 | JGI IMG/M metagenome (GOLD analysis project Ga0209935, IMG submission 183958) | Wastewater bioreactor microbial communities from Cape Town, South Africa - Thiocy_cont_1000_plan (SPAdes) | ecosystem: Engineered > Bioreactor > Thiocyanate-remediating >... | reverse complement strand
TCCATCCATCCATCCATCCATCCATCCATCCATCCATCCATCCATCCATCCATCCATCCATCCATCCATCCATCCATCCATCCATCCATCCATCCATCCATCCATCCATCCATCCATCCATCCAACGCCTCACTAACGCTCACTTTTCGTTGCCTGCCACAGCCGCACTTGATTCTGGGCATCGTGTGGCAGCTTGTGCGAGTATGTAAACAGCGTACCTCCACCCACCGTCATCGAGCTTCTGCGTATGCTGATGGTTTGCGTCGCCTTGATAGTTGGACCTACTGTCTCTCGTGAGCCTCGGCCATCATCCTGAATTGATTCAGCTCAAGCGATCCGAGGAAGACATTGCGCAGTTTGCAGAGGTCTCGCCTGAGGGTACACTCCTTCGATGGTATGCTGCTGCGCCACATCCCATCCAATCAATCATCAATCCAATCATCAATCCAATCTCAATCGATCTTCTCGTAGGCTCAATCACCATCTCCAAGCGAGCGGCTATCCTCGTTCGGTCTCGAACTTCAACCAAGACTTGCTGGATCTCAATGCGCTGGTGGTGCTTGCGTACCAGCTCGTCGGCATGGTTTGTCCGCCCGAGATCCTCCAAACCGGCACGTCCGAGCAGAAGGCCCGCGCCATCATGTCGATCGCCGCTCATCTTCGCTGCCCGGAGCTCGTCGGCGTCAACGATCTCATCAACGGCTCGGAGCGCGTGTTCCTGACGCTGCTGGCGTTGCTCTTCCATGCTCACTCGGGCCTCGCCGTGCCTGCGAGCGCCACCCAAACGCAGGAGCAACAGCAGCGCGAGATCGACGAGATTGTGCGTCGCAAGCTGGCTCGCGAGGAGCAACAATTTCGCGAGCGCTTGGCCGAGGAAGAGCGTCGCCTCAAGAGTCAATGGGCTGCTGAGGAAGAGGAACGTCGTCGTCGTTGGGCCGAGGAGGATGCTGCACGACAGAGCGTACGCAGTTGTTCTCTCTCCCTCTCTCTCCCTCTGTCACACAAGGTGTCTGGTGGCTTCTAACACCACGAATCGTCGGTGGCATTGCAGGCGAGCGCGTCGTTGGCAGAGCGAGAGGCTGCCGTTCGCGAGAAGGAAGAGCTCCAGCACAAACTCGAGGAAGAGAAGCGCTGGATCGTGCAGGAGAAGCTCAAGCTCATGAACGAGAAGAGCCAACTGCAGAGACAAGCATCGGCCGGTGCCCAGGATGCCTCACAGTCATACGCGAGCTATGCATCAACTCAGGGTGCTCCGCCGCCCTATCCGTCACAACCGCAGCAGCAGCCGCACGGTGCCCCACCGCCGTATCCAACGCAACCAACAGGCCTCCCTCCTTCGGGGCCACCTCCTCAGTACCAAACGCAAACCGGCCTGCCGCCGTACGCTCAAACGCCGTACCCTGGCGCACCGGCACCAGGTGGTTACCCTTCGCAGCCGCTCAATCCTTACTCGTCCGCCTCGTACATGAGCGTCGCGCAGCCGCCACCGGCTCAAACCGTCTCGCAGCCGTGGAACCCGCACGCTCTCAACATTTCGGCCTTCCAGCCCAACGCCGAGGAGGAGCAGCGTCGCATTCAGCTCGAGCAACAGCGTCTTCTCGAGGATGCCAAGCGTCAGACCTACTTGATGCAGGAGAAGATGCGCGTCGAGCAAGAGGCCGCTCGCATCCAGCAAATGCAAATCGCTGCCGCCGGTGGTCCCGCTGCCTCGGTCTACCAATCGGGTGTCATCGGCTACCAGCCCGCCACCGTCACTCCTGTCACTCCCGTCACCGTATCGACTTACCAGATCTCTGCCACCTCGGTACGCTGCTCTCGCACACACATTCCTCTCGCTCGTTCACTCGTTCGTTCGTGCGTGCGACGTGCTAATACTCTTGCCGGGAGACAGCTCTTGCCTCCGTCAACTGTCAAGGCCGTTGCCTGCATTCGTCGCGTACGCGTGACCGTGTCTGAGGCGCGTGGTCTCGCGCCCAAGCTCCTTGGCATCCTGGCGAAACGTGACCCGTTCTTCACGCTCGAGCTCGGCGAGATGCTCTTTCAGAGTAATCCATGCCACCGAACACAAGACCCTGTCTGGAACCAATCCTACGACTTGTACGTCGTCGTTGTGGGGACTCAATCATGCGCATGAGCCGGTGTGCACTCCCTCACTGATGCGTGTTGCAGTGCGAACGTCTTGCCGACCTCGACGCTGGTCGTACGCATCTGGGACGGCAACTCGCTCTCGTCCAACACGCACCTGGGCGAGGTGCGCTTCCCGGCCAGCGAGCTGCGCACCACCACCTCGTGGTACCCGCTCTCGCCTCGCCCCGGTGTCGACGAGAAGGTCCAAGGCCAAGTGTGCATCAGCATCGCCATCGGCTGAGAGCGCTGACGGCACTTGCCGGCCCACGCCATGGCGGTCTCTCTCGCTCGGTTGTCGGTACAGCTGTAGACCTGTATACAGTATATTTGAGACGTTTTAATACACGACACGACTGTTTGAACGATATATGCGGCATCCATCAAGCAAGCTCCTGAACGGTGCTGAGGCTTCCGAGTTGGTCGGGAATCTCGCACTCTCGCACCAACAGATCATGACGTGCCGCGAGCACTTGTTGTATCGCCCGCCGGCTAGCACGTTCGCTCGACACACCGGCCTCGCCTCCAGCTTGCCGGATCGCGCCTGCTGGATCAATGTTCGCCGACGCGAATCCGATCAACACGCGGCAATGCGGCGTCGGTGACAACGTGTACGAGCTAGGGAACGCGGTTGCAAACCGGCTCAATGACTCTGCTGCCGTGTGGACGTTCGCAACGTTCGCGAGTACCACACCGCACGATGGCGACAGCCACCTCTCACGTATGAGCTCCAACATCGGTAGCGAGTCGAGGCCCATCGGAACGTCGTCGTTGTTGTCGTACGCATCGACTATCACAACGTCGTAACGTTGATCGATCGACGTCGGTATTGCCTCTGTCGCGCGAGATGTGTTAGTTAGTGAGTGAGTGGTCTTGGTTGGTGATCGGCTGATGTGTACCTTGCAGATATTGCACTGCATCGACAGCAAGCATCTCCAAGCGATTGTCGGCAATCACTCCAAATTGCTCGCGAGCTGCACTGATGACAACTGGCGATACCTCCAAGACTGTCGTGTGACTCTGTGTAGCCACCGCAATCAATCAATCAATCAATGACGCTGCTGCATCGTGCACCGTTCGTTGCGGCATACTTACTTGTGGATAGAGCGACCGCACGAACCAAGGCAATGAGCCTCCACCGAGTCCAATGACCATCACTCGGAACTGTAGCCTCGCACAAATGAGCCTCCTCACTCAACACGCACGCATCGAGAGAGTGCGAAAGAGACAATCACACGCACGCGGTCTCACCTTGGGATTGAGGCAGTGTGTCGCGGGACTCGCAACCAATGCTGCACCGATCGCTTGCACATACTCGAGCACCAGCGACGTCGGGGACGCTCGGCACGTTGTCAAGCGACACTGGATCGATCCAGCCCATTCGTGAGTTCGGGGACGCATCACACGATGTCGAGTGATCCTCATACCGTGACACATGCAACCGACTCGAACCCACGACTTCCCGAGAACCTCATCAATCGGTACGACGACGTGAACGTATTGCTGGCGCCTGCATCAGCGTAGCGGTTGCTGACGTCGTCACTGTCTCGCTCGATGGCGCATGGTACGTTGGCAATCTCGAACACCTTGACGTGCTCCCGCTCAAGTACTTGAACGCGTTGTTTGCTGTGTTGCTCGTACAGCGACCAGAATCGAGAGCTAGTCTGCTCGAGCGCTCGCTGGCCATCTGCGAGACGCTTCTCGAGCGATACTGCATCAGCGTCGAATCGAATGCCGCCGCTCTTGCCGAGCAATCGCTCGCTCGTGAAACACAACGGTGCGCTCTGGGATGCAGCAGTGATCGCCAATACGCCATCGTCGATCGAGTCCACGTCGCGTGTCAAGTAGACGGTCGACCATACCACGAGAGCTCCGAACATCAACAACACGACGAATCGAATCGTGTGCTCGTGGAGTCGACTCGCTCCACGACGATTGGAGAGCCTCATTGGGTGCGGCCACTACCCCCGCGCCCACTCACCCACACACCCACGCTTGGAGCCTCCCAGAGTATATGTGTTTGTGTTGTCGATAGCCAGAGTGAGAATGGAATGCAAGCTGCGAGCCAAAGAACAGTGGTGCTGTGCACATCCGGCCAGCATCTTCGCCTTCTCCCACAGTGAACACCGAACCGCGATCGATTTATTCCGGGTTGGGCGCTCTCTCTACTGTCGGGTTACAATTCGAAGGTCTCTCCTTCAAGTCATCCGGTCCCGTTGGTGGTTGGAGATCCTACTTGTCGTCGATCTCCGTGGGATGCAAGCGCGAGCCAGCAAAGCACGTCGGAATGCTCTGGAGGTTGCTGCCGAATCCGGGGGCAAGGTGGCGAACAACGTTGCTGCTCCACGACTTGACCGAGTACTGAACCTTGCAGCCTCGGTTGCACGAAGCCACGGTCATGACGAACATCGAGTTCGTGGTGTTGGAGTTCGGGAACATTCCAAAGTCTGTGCACAGCCAAGGTTAATGCAAGGGGTCTCCGCCACCGAGAGGGGAGAGAACGAGAGGCTGTTAGTGTCGCGTACCAGCATGGCTCACAACATAGGTGTGGCCAGGCACAGCAGCGGCCGACATGGAAAAGTTGAGGCCTCCTCGAGGGTACCACAAGCTGTCGACCGTAAAGTTCGAAACGGTGCGGTTCAACATCGTCACGTCGGCAATGAACTGGATCACAACACACGGTCAGACTGGGCTTGGCACCCGATGGCACAAGGCGGCCAGGATCAGCTTCGTACGCTGGCCGAGCCGTTGTTGGTGAGGCTCTGGAAGTAGAGGCCCTCGGTCGGGGGAAGCTTGGGGTTGGCGCAGCCGGGACCGTTCAGGACCACATCCGGAACGTTGTCAGCCATCGCCTGTGTGATGAATGTGGTTAGGGGTCGGGTTCGATAGCGGCTGATTGGGGCGTGTGATTGGCGCGTACTTGCTGGCTCAAGAACAAGGCAGAGCCCTCGTACGAGTAGTTGAAGCCGGTCGGCGGGCAGCTGTAGCTCCAGTGGAACTGCGTGTGAGAGAGAACGTTCCAAGTGACCGATTTCGATAGGTTCTGTCAATAAGATTATCTCCTGGAGTACCCACGCTCCACGAAGCATACCTCAAAGTCGCACACGTGATTGAGACGCGGGACTTCCGGGGGCGTTGGGTGACGGGCCTTCTGGACATGGCGGGGAGGCTCCTGCTGGATCGCGACGGCGACCAAGGCGAGAAGAACGAGGAAAACGGCGGTACGCTGCATCTGGGACGCTGTTGGCAGTGAGGCACAGGAAGCAGGGAACGATGGAAGCCTCGGGCGCACGTCAGGGGCTTTATAGGTGCCGGGTATTGGAAGAAACTTCCATCGAGAAGGTCGTTCGTGTTGCAGACGGCCTTCCGGACTGTCTTTCGCTTTGAATTCTCTAGAGCCCGCGATATCTCTCCCTCTCTGTCTCCAGCCACAGATCAAATACGCCAACCACAACGAAATATCTCAGTCTAGGAGCAAAGTAGCTGGAACGGCAGTTTGCTCATCGATTAGGGTTCGTGGAGCCGTGGATTCAGAAGCACCTTCTGCATCGGCATTCTGCCCCGTCTCTGTCACTCGTGAACGAGAAGCGACATCTATCGACATCAAGACATCTTTGGGAATCAACCCAAATCGACGAGGAGAAGAGCCGAGTCGGGATACTCGACCACGATACGATGGGTACTCCACTCACAGAGTCCCAAACGATTTATCCAAGTCCTCTGGTGGCTGATGTGTGGCGCCACGATATCGCTCGGTCCTCGAGCGCCACCTCAACGCATACACACACGCACACGCCTACTCGCTCGAGTTTTCCGACGCGTATTCGTGTTCGTGAAGCTGGCACGCCTGCCTCTGTCGGTACCGTGCCTCTGCCTCTGCCTGCAGCACCTTCCCTTCTGCTCCTCAGAGGCCAGACCCTCTCGTTGCCGTAGCATCGATGTCTTCCTCCAGTACACCAGGCTCGAGGTGCTAGGCGCATCGAGGAATACGAAGACCGCAGACGTCCACTGATGGGGTGGAGTGGGGTACCAGAGACTTCCATTGCGAGTTCGTGTTCGTGTTCGTGTTCATAGCGAGAGAGACGCTCAACACAGCCACAACGAACGCGAAGCAGCAGCGTTGTTGCATCTCCTCCCTCTCTCGCGCACACACCTCCCAGCTCCAAGTACCATGCGTCTCGGACTCTTGCTGCCACTCCTCTCGGTGGTATTGATCTCTCTCGCGTACCATCCGGTCGCTGCCGTCTACAACACCACGAGCTGGAACTTCGACACCGGTCGGTCGTTCTTGACGCTGTCGTACGCCGCCTACTGTCCCAAGTCCGACATCAGGAGCTGGTCGTGCACCTGGTGCAACAACGACACCAATGGCGCCTCGTTTCGTTCGGTGGGCTTCGCATCCGACCTTCGAACTGATGGCTTTGCGTACATTGCGGCGTCAGCGCCGCTCAAGACCAGTACGATTGATGCGCGCACGAGAGCCAACCAATATCGCAGCAATATCGAGAGATATCGCGTGCGATTGAGCTCATTCGATGGCTGCATGGCGGTGGCGCGTGTGTAGTCCTCGTGAGCTTCCGAGGCACGCAGGCTGATTCGTTGAGGAACTGGATCACCGATCTCAAGCTCTCCAAGATGACGCCCTATCAGAACTACACGGGCGTGCAGGTTCACACGGGCTTCCAGCAGGCCTACATGGCTCTCAAGGTAGTCCACTGCTTGAACGCGACCTCCTCTCTTCGAAGAGATCAGTGTCTCATACTCTCTCGTGCTGGATAGGACTCGGTGCTCTCGACTGTCAGGTCGCAGATCGTCAAGAATCCTTCGTACGGCGTCGTTGTGACGGGCCATTCGTTGGGAGGCGCTCTTGCGACCTTGGCCGCGATCGATATCAGTCGATTGACATCGCAGACGTACTTGTGGACGTACGGCAGCCCGCGTGTCGGCAACAAGAACTTCTACACGCTGGTTCAGAATGCCTTCCGAGTGAGCTATCGTGTGGTCAATAACCGCGATATGGTGCCGCATTTGCCGCCGCGAAACTATGACTTCTGGCATGGTATGTGCCACATCCAATCCAATCATCAATCCAATCATCAATCATCAATCCAATCATCAATCCAATCCAATCCAATCCAATCCAATCCAATCCAATCCAATCCAATCCAATCCAATCCAACCCAATCATCAACCCAATCATCAATTCAATCATCAATCCAATCCAATCACCAATCCAATCCAATCAATCATCAATCCAATCCAATCACCAATCCAATCGTTAATCCAATCCAATCCAATCCAATCCAATCCAATCCAATCCAATCCAATCCAATGTTTCGATTGCTTCAATTGATTCGAATGCATGAATACAGTGGCCAGTGAAGTGTGGGAGCGAGGCAACACGGCATCCGACTTCAAGGTCTGCAACAACTCGGGCGAGGACCCTTCGTGCAGCGACTCCCGCGTCGACATCTCGATCGTCGACCATCTCAACTACTTTGGATTGCCCGAGGGCTGCTAAGCTCAGCCGAGCGAACCCTCCTCCGTCCAAGGCGGCTCAGCGCCAATCACTATCATTATCGATCGATATCGATCGACCACAATCATCGCACAGCATCATAAAGCTACCACCCGCGTGTATTCCTATCACTCCAGCAATCGATCGAATCATATTTGCTTGTTCGCTCGCTCGCGTGCACGTCATCGATATCAAGATCAATATCATCATCGCCTCGCTCATGATGGCGTCGTCGTCTTCTACGTCGCCAGCGACATCACCAGAGGTCTTCCTTGGGTTTAGCGAGCCGATCGATGATCCGAGCACCGTGTTGTCGGAGTATCTGCCTTCCAAGATCGGAGGGCGACCTGTACGAGCGCCATTACTCATCTATCTGCTGCAGGCATGTGATTGATTCGGCTTGCTTCTTGGTTGGGTTGGCTGGGTTGGCGGGGTGTATTTGCGAGAGATAGGCATGGTTAGATGTGAACCATCCAGCAGATATCTCGTTGGTGCAGTGCCCTCGATGCTCGAAGCCGATGCCCTTGTTGCTTCAAGTATGCCAGCACTACTCGCTCGATCTCGGATCTCGATCTCGATCTCGATCTCGAACTCTCTCTCTCGCAAGCCATCATGAACGATCACTGATCTATGACGACCCATATGCAAGATCTTTGCGCCATTGGATCATCTCGATCATGCGTACTATCGCATGGTGTACGTGTTTGCATGCAAGGATGGATCGTGCCACAAGTACCATCTCAACGGCGATCATCTGCCGTACCGTGTACTGCGGAGCCAACTCGCTCGTGGCCATGAGCTCTACGCAAATCTCGAACCAGAGGATCAAGAGGATCAAGAAGACCATGATGATGATGAGGATGCGAGCTCGAGCGTCGAGTTCACGGCGCCAGACAACACGTGCTTCGTGTGTGGCATGCGATCGTCGAGTCGCTGTGCACGATGTCATCGACTGCGATACTGCAATCGAGAGCATCAGTTGTTGGATTGGCGTCATGGCCATGATGCTGAATGCAAGAGCCTCCAAGCCGATGCTGCTGCTGCTGCTGCTGCCACAAGCTCGACATCATCATCATCATCATCATCCGAGACCTCATCGAAAGCAGTGGTTGTGCGTCGACGACGATCGACCGTCACTCGAACTCGTCGGCCGAATGGCTTCTTGTTCCCCGAGATGGAGATTGTCAGTGAGCCGGAGGAGCGAGCCATCTCGGTCAAGGCGTTGGTCGATCTCGCGAGCACAATCGCTGCAACCACCGCGACACCGGCATCGACTTCGGCCGATGGAGAAGGCGCTGCCGATGAGGAGCACGATGACATTGACGACGACGAGACCGAGAGCGATGAGGCGTCGCAGCTCGAGAACCAGCGGCTGCTCGATCAGTACCGCGCCAAGCTTCAGGCGTACGCCAAGGGTGGAGCCGAGCAGCTGACCGAGGCCGACTTCAAGCCCAATCAACGCAAGCTCGATCGGTACTTTGCTCACTTTGAGAGCATCACACACAATGAGCCGAACCAAGTACTGCGGTACGAGTCGGTAGTTGCTCGATGTAACGCTCACCTGATCGAGTGAGAACGAGCTGACTGATCCACGCCGTGGCGCCGTGAACGAGTAGATATTACCACAGCCGCCCAGCACGACCGCTACTGATCAGCGACAAGCAGGTGCCGAGTGCTAGCGACATTCCACCGTGTGCGCAATGTGGTGCGCAGCGAGTGTTCGAGTTCCAAGTCATGCCGCAGCTGCTGTACTTTATCCATGTCGACGACACGAGCAGTGACAAGGAGGCACTCGATTTTGGCACGCTGTTCGTGTACACGTGTGCCAACAGCTGTGAGGCGGCCAACGAGGCCAACGCCGCTGACGCTCACTACCGCACCGAGTTCTTGTGGCGGCAGAACATCGAATAAGAGGCTCGCGTACATATCACAAAGTCAGTGTATTGACAGGCAGTCGGTTCGCGAAACCAAGGGGTATATGGAGTTAAGTGATGTGACATCGCTAGGAGCCAGCGAGAGGCAACTACTCGTGCGGCGCATCTGCTGTACTCGATGAGTCTGGTTGCTGTTCCTGCTGCTCGGTTGTTGTTGTGATGGTGGTGGTGGTGGTTGTTGAGGAGCCAGCCGAGAGTGTATCGAGTTGCTGCTGGAGCTCTAGAAACCGTTACAAGCCCCGAGTGCAAGCAAGTGTGAGTTGCTGTGCGTGCGTGCGTGCGTGCGATACCAGTGACTGCATACCTTCTAGCCGCTGTAACAAGGTCACGTTTTCGGCCTCAAGTCCATCAGCTCTCCGTTGTTGCACTGTGGATGTGCCCGCAATAGTTAGGGCGAGATTACGAGAGCACGCCGCTGTTCGTGGACGTACTATCAGCTGCATCGAGCGCCTCGATCATTCGTGTCTCGAGTTCGGTGATACGAGCTTCTGCTTGTTGCAAGCGGCACACGATTTCCTTGCGTGTTTCTGTAGCATTTGCATTGGAGCGTCAGAGTGGGTTCGAACGACGATGACGACGACGACGACGAGCGGTACCTCGCACAACGAGATTGATAGTGATTGGGGGCACTGCAAGTAGGTCTGGATCGGTGATACACTGATGGTCCTTGAGTCGAGTCGAGCCGTACACCAGCTTCTGATGCTCGATCGGAACTTGTGTCATGGTAAAGAGCTTCTCCTTGACTTGCGCCATGCTGCAATTCGATGGCGGTAGCGTCACGGTGACGATTCTCAATGGTGCAATGCGTACAAAGATGGCTGCTCTCGGAGCTGTACCAACCAACACACGCATGCACGAGCATTCGTCAGGATCCGAATCGTTGTGGCGATGCCAACATGAGCACTGTTGCATACCTCGAGTTTCGATTGCATCGCGAACGGCTTGTGATTCGGCTACTTGAGCGGCGGTGCTACCAAAGAGTCGCGAGATGCCAGTACCCTACAACATCGTGTGAGTCGCAGTTGTCTCGAACAGCAGCAGCAACAAGCAGCATCAACACGAGAACGTACATTCCTCATACTCCGATCAGCACCACAGTCGACCAGTAGCTTCACGACGGCAATGTGGCCATTGAGAGCAGCGACGTGCAACGGCGAGTTGTTCCCGATATCGGTGCAGTTGATATTGGCCTGCCGAGAGATGAGCACCTCGGCCACGTGATAGTGTCCTCTTCGAGCGGCGTTCAGGAGCGGCGTGTTTCGCTCGGGACCGACCGTATCGACGTTGGCGTGGCTCGCGAGTAGATACTGCACTTGCGACGTGTTGCCCTCTCGTGCCGAGTCCAGTAGAGCACGACTCAGCTCCTCGGTGTTGCAATCGATCAGACGACGCTTGATGTCGCGTATGAGCGCCAAGAACGCCTGCTGGACGTTGATGTTGTGCCTGGCGCTCACCTCCATGAACGCCAGGCCCATCTCTTGAGCGAGCGCCTGTCCCGCTTCGATCGATACTGTCTGTCGAGTTTGCACGGTCAACCACTCAGTCAACAAGCGCTCTCACTCGTGACAGTGGCACCGAGAGGCCTACATACTCGCTCATCGTCCGAACGACAGTTGTGTCCAACGAGTATCTTGCTGATGTTCTCGGGAGCTTGCTGTTCTACACTGCGGATCCAGTTGCGTATGTTCTCGAAGCTCTTGATCGACGACACGCTGTACACGAACATGATGCCCATGGCGCCTCGGTAGTACGCTGATGCCACCGATTCCCATACGCACGCACACACACGAGTCGGTCATGGAGTCGGTCATAGAGTCGTCATTGGTGCTCCGATCGATCGATCGAGTACCTGTCGTGATGGTTCGAAAGCGTTCTTGTCCTGCAGTGTCCTGTCGAGATACGTTCGTCAGTACAACGATCGAGATGAATGCGATTGGTTGATAGATACCCAGATCTGTATCTTCAATCGTCGACCATCCATATCGATGGTACGTATCTTAAAGTCGATGCTATATTAATCGATTCATCATCAATATCAATGAATGAACCGATGACATCGATATCGAATCAAGCATGCGGCGTTCTACCTACCCGACTGTTGTAAAGAAATCAGGCGTGAAGTTGTCTTCGGAGAACCGCAGTAGTATCTCGGACTTGCCCACATCTGTTGACGTTCATGAGTGATAGTTGCGGATGGTTGGTATCGATTGCTTGGAGCGTTCGAGATGGAGGAGTGGAGAGGAGTCGTACCACCGTCTCCAACGAGGAGAAGCTTGACGAGATAATCGTAGGTACGCTGTCTATTGATGGCAGGAGAGGCCATGGTGATCGATGAAGAAGAGTATAGAGCTTGACAGATAGATAGAGAGATAGATAGTTAGATAGATGGATGGTTACAATATGAGACAATAAGACGTTGCGATGGTGGATGGATGCATCACACGAGCAGCAGCAGAACGAGCTCGCGTTGCTGTTGTTGCTCCTTCTCCCTCTCTCGTACGCACCTGGCCTTCGTAACTATCTATCTATCTATCTATCTATCTATCTATCTATCTATCTATCTATCTATCTATCTATCTATCTATCTATCTATCTATCTATCTATCTATCTATCTATCTATCTATCTATCTATCTATCTATCTATCGTGATCTATCTATCGTGATCTATCTATCGTGATCTATCTATCGTGATCTATCTATCGTGATCTATCTATCGTGATCTATCTATCGTGATCTATCTATCTATCTATCTATCTATCTATCTATCTATCTATCTATCTATCTATCTATCTATCTATCTATCTATCTATCTATCTA
>Ga0209935_1004666_pt1 | contig 12404 bp, 16 predicted proteins | sample ThiBio_1000_plan_2_FD_183958 | JGI IMG/M metagenome (GOLD analysis project Ga0209935, IMG submission 183958) | Wastewater bioreactor microbial communities from Cape Town, South Africa - Thiocy_cont_1000_plan (SPAdes) | ecosystem: Engineered > Bioreactor > Thiocyanate-remediating >... | reverse complement strand
TCGCACGGCGAGCAATCGCATCCGCTGCGACTCTCGGGCATTCCGCTGCAGCGCTTGCTGGATGGCTGCGCGAGTGTCGGTGGCGTTCACGTCAATGACGCCGACGCAGAAGGTGCCGTAGACGCTGAAGAACAGCAGTGTCAGTGAACCTAGCACGGTGAAAGCGAGGTCGGAAGGCACCTCGACGCACCTCAGCGATATCGTGGTGTTGTTCAACGTCGTCAAGAGATTGAATGCATCCAATGATGATGATGATGACGATGATGACGACGAGGAGTAGAGTGCCGCATCGAGGTCCTGTACATCATTCGAGCGGCCGGCTGCGTCTTGACCAGCGATGAAGCCTCCTGCGCCACTGCCAAACCTGATATGATCGTTGATCGTCAGCAACAATCATTGGAGATCGAGATCGAGCTCGATCTCGGCAGGAGCGACATACGGTCGTTTGGCGAGCTGCACCGTCGGCAGCAGCAGCGGCGCTCGATCGATGTACGCCACGGCGCCTCCAGTATCGAAGCATCGCATCTGTGGCGTCCATGACAGCAAGCTCTTGTGTTCGAGCGATGCCGCGGCGACTGACACCAGCGAGGTGGTCGACAAGGAAGCGGCGCCCGCGAGCTCGATCGAAGCCGGCGAGCGGTACACGAGTTGACCCTCGACCGTGAAGATGCCGTGTGCGCCGTTCGAGAAGCTGCATGCCAGCGTGCGTCCTACCAGCCGAGTGCATCGATTGATTGGTTGGTTGGTTGGTTGGTTGGCTGATTGATGGGGTCGCGAGGCACGCACCATCAGGCTGACGCCAAGCGACGCTCACGGCTCGTACTTGCTCGTCGTCCTTGTTGGAGCTGCCGCGACTACTGCTGGCACTCACGGCACTCACAGACCTCTTGACGGTGGTGGCGCTAGCGGCGCCGCTGCCAGCAGCAGCAGCAGAGGAGGAGCTCGGCGGCAGCGAGAAGGAGCGCAGCTTGGTCCAGCCCTTGCTGCCGCCGGCGCGAACCAGGTGCGCGGTGTCGGACGACACGGCCGCCAAGACGTCCATCGTCGGGCTCCAATGGATCGAGAGGAGCTCCATGCCGACGCGCTTGTTCAGCACGACTCGAAAGTGCTGCAGCCCCGATGCCTCGTCGCTCGCCTCAGCACCAGCGGCGGCGTCGTCGTCGAGCAGGCCCGCATCGACAGCAGCGAGTGATTCGTCGGCCGCGGCACTCGCGCTCGATTGGTCGAGGAGCGAGTCATCGCCATCGAGCATCATTGACGACTCATCATCAGCCATATATGTGATCCGATCGGAGTGAGGGATGCAGGAGCAGCGAGCGACACAGCGACACGAACGAATAATGAACGACGAATGACGCCATCGATCTCGACATCGACCTCGTTGTTTGGTTGCTGCTCGTGCTCGTGTTGCTGCTGCCCCTGCTGTTAGGACGACTCGAAACATAACCTTACAGTGATGGCGGCGAGCTTCACTGAGCAGCGGGCGCTCCTGATCGATGAGGTTGCGATCGTACGTGGTCGATGGCACGCGAGCAGCAGGCGCTCGTTGGCTCACTCACTCTCCGACTGTCTGTCTCTCTGATCTCAGGGCATCTGTGAGGCTGCCAACTCGATGGAGCAGCTCAACACGCAGCTCGAGATACTGCATGAACGTGGCCGTGAGCTGCACGAGTTCGCGGCCAACTGGCAGCGGCTGCACTACTCGATGCTGCCGGCGCTCCCATCGCACGAACAGCAGCTGCAACAGCAACAGCAGCAGTTGCTGCTTCACGCACACGATGACGGCGGCAGCTCGTGACGCGCCATTCTCGATGATGATGGATAGTTGATTAGTTGATTGATGATCAGACATCGATATGCAACAACGACTTGATTGTACAGACACACACGCACAAGGCTATAAGGCTATTCACACAAAACACAAGTGAGGTCGTCGAGAGCGAGAGGCTCTCACGCACACACACGCACTCACACACATGAACAACGGAATGGATAGATGGACAGACAGATCGAATAGATAGTCGAGAAGCGAGCTACGTTACGATAGGAGACAGCTTGGACGTCGCTTGCGATCGGCCTCGTCGGTGGCGGCCGAGGAGCGCGAGAGTGTGGACGCCATCGAACGCGGCGGCGTCTTGTTGTCGGCGGCGAGCATCACAAAGATATGGAACATGATCTCGAGCGGTAGACGGTGCAGCGGCGTCGTCGGGAAGCACGGCTCGAGCGAGTCGCAGTCGACGAGCGACAGCGCCAAGATGACGGCCACTGCCGACTTGGTGTGGTACGGATAGAAGCGATGGTACTTGGGCGACCATGCCACCGAGCCTACAGGTGCACGGGGGAGTGCTCTCGCGCCGTGAGCTTCGAGCAGGGGCAGCGTGCGAGCAGACCGAGGGCGCGCGTGACGCACCGTTGGTCAGCATCTCGGTCAGATGGTAGAGCGAGCCCTCGTGGCCCTGTGAGACAGCGAGCAGGAACCAGCGCGCGGCCTTCTCGGCATCGCGCGGCACGCCGTCGCTGCCCTTGTGGTACATCCAACCGATGTGGTACTGCGCCTTGGCGAGCCCCTGCTTGGCCGCCGTGCAGTACAGCTCGAAGGCCTTCTGCTTGTCTTGCGTCACTCCGTCACCGTATTTCAGCAGACGTGCGAGAGAGGTTTGTGCAACGGCATGACCCTGTGACGCCGCTACTCCCACGCAAACCATATGTGAATGAGTGAATGAATGAGAGAGAATGTCGGTGCTGTTGTTTGTACGAACCTCGGTCATACCACACGGCTGCCTCGCTGGTGTTGCCTTGGACATGGTGGTACATCCAGCCGAGATTGAACTGCGCCTTGGAGAAGCCGCTGACGGCAGCGAGGCGGAAGAAGTGCATGGCGTTCTCGTTGTCCTTGCGCACCTTGAAGTACACGACGCCGAGGTTGTAGTTGGCCTTGACGAAGCCCTGCTCGCCACTCAAGCGATACCACTTGATGGCCTCGTCGATGTTGGGCCCGCTCGGCAGGCCCTTGCCGTGGCATAGCAGCTTGGCGAGGTTGTACTGCGCAGCGAGAGCGAGAGAGCGAGAGCGAGTCAGCGTCATGCCGTCGAACAACAACGACAGCGATACACAGTACCTGAGCCTTGCAGAAGCCGTTCTCGGCTGCGAGGCGATAGAACTCGGCGGCCTTGGCGTAGTCCTGCGGCACGCCGACGCCATTGCTGTACATCTTGCCGAGATTGAACTGCATCATCATCGGTCAATGACGACGACGCGATGGATATCGATGGATGCATTTGTTGGATGAGAGGCGGCGTACCTGCGATCGAAAGTCGCCATTGAGCGCCGCCTTCTGGAACCACTGCTCGGCCTCGGCCGAGTCGGAGCAGAGCTTGCCGAGCTTGAACTGCGCCGCCGGCAGGTTCATGGCCGCGGCGCGGCGATAGAGCGACAGCGCCTCGGCGTCGTCGGCCGGCACGCCGCGGCCGTTGCGATACATGGAGCCGAGCTTGCACAGCGCCATGGCCGAGTCCTGCGCCGCGGCGGCGCGCAGCCACTTGAGCGCCTCGGCGTAGTCGAGCGGCACGTGCTCGCCGACCTTGTACATGGTGCCGAGCGCCAGCTGCGCGTTGACGTCGCCCTTGGCGGCGCGGTCGCGCAGGATATCGACCGAGATCAGCCGGCGAGACGGCGAGAAGGCGCCGCCATTGCCGCCGCCGCCGCTGCCTCCGAGTGGCACGTTCTGCAGCGAGGCGGTGGCGCTCGATGACGGCAGGTCGAGCGAGAGCCGCAGCCGCGAGACGGCCGGCGACGAGTGTGCCGAGTGCGCCGGCGACGGCATGTACGACGAGCCCGACATGACGCTGTCGTTCGACGAGGGCGCTAGTTGGTGCAACTGCTCGTCGTCGTCATCATCACCGTCATCATCGCCGTCATTGTCGAGACGGCCGAGGTGCGACGCCTCGCTGCTGGCGGCGGAGGCGGCACCGCCATCGAGCGCGTCGTGGTCGAGATCGCCACCGGCGACGACGACGACGAGCTCCTCGCCGCCTCCACCAAGCACAGCGACATCGCTTGATGGAGCTGCCATCGCGCGTCGATGACCGACGACACGTTGAAGCTGCGAGCCGAGCAATACAACACGCAGCAGTGGCAGCTGACGATCGAGCGAGCAAGCGAGTGTGCGAGCGACGAGGCAGCGAAGCGAATGAGATCGAGATCGATGGCGCATCCAACACTCGATCGATCATTCATTCGATCATTCATTCATTCGCTCGCGCTGCTGCTGCATCGACCTCGATCTCGAGAATGACCGACGCTGAGGCCGAGGATGAGGAGCGCCGGCTCGTATGCCAGCGTTGCCAGCACAAGATCTTTGCGGTAGATTCGCTGTCGGTGCCGCAGCTGCACTTCCTGGTCACGACGCTACGGCCCAAGCAGCAGCAGCAGCTCGCCGAAGCACAACCACAACCACAACCACAACCGAGTGCCAGCGCGCTGTCGCCGTCTGATACACCTGGGGCGCCTCTGGGATCCAGTGATACGACGAGCGCGAGCGGGGGAGAGTCGACTGACGAGCTGGGTCACAGCGAGCCTGCGGCAGGCTCGGTGTCGTCGTCGCTCGACGACTCGCTGGCTGGTTCGAGCTCCGACCAAGTACCCGAGCTACAACAACAAGCGCAACCACAGCAGCCGTCGCTGGATGACAGCGGCTCGTACCCGCCGCCGTCGTTGCGCACCTCACCGCTGGACGATGCCACGGTACCAGCGAAGCCGCAGGCGGTGTCGCGAGTCGCGAACGGCAGCGCGTCGGCAACGGCATCGCCGGCACCGTTCCCGCAGTCGGTAGCGGCGTCGACGGCCGTGATGTTGGCGCAGCTGCAGTCGCCTCGAGCGCGCTTCGATGGTGGCTCGATGGATAGTTATACGCCGGCGCGCTACGGCGATCTCACGACAGCCAGCGAGGATGCCTCCGAGTACGCTCTCGCTCTCGTTCGTTGTGTTAGTCGCACCTACTGATGATGATGATGCACGCGATACTACAGCGACCTCCGGCTATTCTTGTATCGGGAGCTGTGCGAAGTGGTACTCCACGACGACTGCCATTGATAGCGCGTTGACAACGAGTGAAGCTGACTGGTGAGCGTGTTTGTGCAGTCGAGCGATATGATTGGCGTCGATCTGCCGTTGTGTCGCGAGTGCACGCGACAGGTCGAGTCGCAGCTGATACGAGACGTGTCGGAGACGCAACGGGAGCTCGAGCGCTACCAGAGCTTCGTGCAGCAACTCGAGGAGCAAGGCTTGCATACGGACTCGGCTCTCGTGGCCGAGAAGCAGATGCAGCTCGAGATCGCAAGTGTACGGCCTGGCGTGGGCGCACACGATCGTGTGTGCGCGCACTGACTTGCAGCGACGATTGCTGCCTGCTTGCTGGCTTGCTGGCTCGCTTGATTCACGGTGTAGTTGCAACAGCAAGAGCGCGAGTTTCGTGATGAGCTGGCGGAGCTCGAGCGTGAACGCGAGATTCTGCGGCAGCAGACCAAGCAGATGGCGTTCGATGGCGCACGCTTGCAGCTCATCGAGGAGCGGTATGACTGGCTGAAGTCGCTCGAGTGTGCCACATGCAGCCGAGAGGGCAGCGCGCTCACATTGTGCCGACCGTATGGTGATCGATCGATCGATCGCTCGTAGGTATTGGTTGAACTTTAACGAGTTCGAAGGACAGCTGGCCGAGTTCTGCGACACGCGCGAGGCGTTGCTGGCGCGAACCGAGCACATGAGACAGCACCTCGAGAAGCTCAAGCACACGAACCCCTACAACGACACGTTTCACATCTGGCACGACGGCCACTACGGCACGATCAATGGATTGCGCCTCGGACGCCTCCACATTCAAGCAGTACGTGGCACTCTCTCGCTCGCTCGCTCGCTCTCTTGCTCGCTCCATTGCTGAAATCGGCTGGCGCGAGCAGCAAGTCGATTGGAACGAGAACAATGCAGCTTGGGGTCAGACGACGCTGCTACTGTACACGCTGGCCAAGCGGCTCAACTTTGAGTTCGTCCAGTACGTGACATGATCGCTGCTGCTTGACAACAACAACGACGACGACGACAGGCGAGCGTCGATCCACTGACTGCTTGTGCGCTGCAGTTACAAGCTCATTCCATATGGCTCCCATTCGAAGATTGAGCGAGTCGACACGCATACCGTGCATGAATTGTATGTACTGCGAGAGCGAGAGCGAGAGCGCGAGAGAGAGACAAGATCGATACTGATCGCGGGTGTGTTGGTAGATTCGGCTCGAGCGAGCTCACGTTCGGCACCTTGTTTCGCTATCGCAAGTTCGACGACGCCATGACGGCGTTTCTACGGTGCCTCAAGGAGCTGACGGACTTTGTCGAGATGCAAGGCGCCAAGAGCCAGATGCCGTACCGACTCGAGAGCAACCGCATCGGCGAGCTGCCGTTCACGCAGGACTGGACCAAGACGCTCAAGCACATGCTCACCAACATGAAGTACCTGCTAGCGTACACGTCGAAGCCGTCGATGGCAGGAGGCTCGAGCAGCGCGACGACAACGACAACGAGCCAGCGATCGTGATGATGGATGGTCGAGTAACGACAGCTGTACGATACGATACGATAAATCAACTGGGTGGGTGCTTTGTTGAATTTCACGGGCTACATTCATTGGGAGTTAGGAGAGTTAGGGGAGTTAGGGGAGTTAGGGGAGTTGAAGAGTGTCTTGCACTATCCAACTCGCTGACTCAGGCACTTGGTGGCATGTCTGGCACGTTCCAGTCGATCTCCGGCTTGCCGACCGACTTGAGGAAGGCGTTGGCCTTGCTAAAGACCTTGCAGCCGTAGAACTTCTTGGCCGACAGCGGCGAGGGATGGGCGGCCTTGAGCACGCGATGCTTGCTCTCGTTGATGCCGGCGCACTTCTTTTGCGCAAAGCCGCCCCACAGGATGAAGACCACGTGCTCGCAGTGGCGGTTGACCAGCTGCACGATGGCGTCGGTGAAGGTCTGCCAGCCAATGTCCTTGTGCGAGTTGGCGTCGTGCGCGTCGACCGTCAGCGTGGCGTTGAGCAGCAGCACGCCCTGGCGCGCCCACGAGATCAGGCAGCCGTGCTTGGGCTTCTTGAACTTGGGCACGTCGGTCGCGAGCTCCTTGTAGATGTTGACGAGGCTCGGCGGCGTGCGCACGCCGGGCGCCACCGAGAAGCAGAGGCCGTGCGCCTGGCCGACGTCGTGGTACGGGTCCTGGCCGAGGATCACGACCTTGACGTCGGCGAGCGGAGTCTCGTTGAGTGCCGTAAAGATGTGCTCGCGAGGCGGAAAGACCGCGGCGCCCTTGGCGGCGCGCTTCTCGAGGAACGAGCAGATTTCGCGAAAGTAAGGCTTGGAGAACTCGGCGAACAGCGCACGGCGCCAGCTGCTCTCGGTCAGGTGCTGCAGCAGCGGAAGCTCGGTGAAGATGGCGTCGTCGTCGTGCGACGAGTCGAGAGCCGGGTTCGGAGCCGATGAGAAGGCGAAGCCGCCGGCCTTGGGAGATGACGACGCAGGCTTGGTGGTGGTGGTGGTGGGAGGAGCAAGCGCCTTCTCCTCAGCAGCGGGAGCAGGCGCCGCAGCATAATCGCCATCGTCATGATCAGCGCTAGCATCGGGCTCGTCGTCCTCGTCTTCGTCTGAGTCGGAATCAATGATCTTGGGAACGGGTTTACGAGCACGAAGAGAGCGCGTCGATGATGTCGTGGCGGTGGCAGGAGTGGTTTCGGCCTTGGCGGCCTTGGCAGGCTTCTGCTCCTCTTGCGCAGGCTCAGCTGCAGCAGCGCCGGTTGGCGCCGCAGCGTCAGCCTTGGCAGCCTTGGTGGCTTTGGTGGCCTTGGCAGGCTTCTTCTCCTCTTGCGCAGGCTCAGCCGCCGCAGCGTCGGCCTTGGCGGCCTTGGCGGCCTTGGCAGCCTTGGCAGGCTTCTGCTCCTCTTGCGCAGGCTCAGCTGCAGCAGTGTCATCATCAGTCGTTGTGGTGGCGGCGGCTGTGGCGAGCTTGGCCTTCCAGGCGAGAATCGTGCCGTAGGCCGTGCAGATCTCCGTGTCGGAGAGCTTTCGCGCGTACGACTTGATGGCGACGGAGGCACGGCCGGCTTCGAGCAGCGCCACGGTCTCTTCGACCTTCTTGGCGGCGGCGCCCGTGATGGTGGAGATCTCGGAGGGCGTGCGGCCGACCGCGTGCAGCGCCAAGATCATGAGGTTCTTGCCCTTGGGAATGAGCTTCGGCGTGTGGAACGAGCGGTAGTGGCGGAAGACGTATTGCGCCTGCAGCTCGACCGGGCAGCTCTTGGTCATGTGCAGCCCGACGCGTGGCGACACGTAGATCGGCTCGTGTTTCTATTCCCATGTGCCACGAGAGTGAGTCAGTGAGCGATTCAGTGAGTCAGCGAGTCAGCGAGTGAGCGATGTACCAGCAACGATTCAGTGTCCTTGGCGAGGTAGAGCGCCTTCGACTCGCCGCCATCGACTGAGATGTTGCCCTTCATGGTGGCAGTCACGAGGTCGGCGATCGTCGCGGCTCCCGTGAGCTTGAGGATGTGGTCGACCGACAGACACGGGCCGCAGATGGTCTTGACCGGCGGCGTCTTGGCGCCAGCGTACTTGCCGGCGGCACTCTCGAGCTGCTGAATCGTGCGAATCAGAATGCCGCCGACGCCGTGCTCGTTGCGCCCGATGCTAATGTCGAGGCCCTTGTAGGTGCTGTTGCCGCGTCGTGCGTGAGCCGAGAGTGGCAGGCAGTGGCAGAGCGAGCGAGTGGCGGCGGCACGTACCCGCTGCGGTAGACCTTGGGCGACGAGCGATGAAAGTACCACAGGCCGTGCGTGCGCTGGTCCTCGGAGCAGTGCGTGAAGGGGTCGGGATGCGAGGCCGACGTAAAGTAGAACTCGAGCTCGGTCAGGCGATGGCGCAGGCCGTTGATGACGAGGAAGACGCGGTTCATGAGGAAGATCGACAGCTGCTCAAAGTACGCGCTGAAGTGCGCCTCGGTCGTGAAGCTCTCGACCGGCATCACCAGCACGTCGGTCAGCGACTCGTGCTGCTCGAACTGCGCCATCAAGTCGTCGTTCTTGCTCACGGCCACTGCGGAGCTCGTCGACGACGATGATGAAGACGAAGACGATGAAGAAGACGACGTCTCGGCGAGCTTGGCCTTCTTGGGGCTGTTCGAGGGGCTGGAGGCGGCGTCGTCGTTCTGTGGAATGCAGCGCCGCTTGGGCACGCCAGTCAGTCGCGCGATTAGGAGGGAGGAGGCAAGGCAAGGTACCTCTCGCGGGCGTTTCTCTGCGCGTTTCATCAGGACGTCGAAGGCATTCATGGCGGAGGTAGCAGCGATACGCGAGCAAGAGCGAGCCAACACACAACAACAATGACAACAACGACGAGAGCGACGACGAGAGCGAAATGTTGGCGCGAATCCTTTCGAGGAGCTGCCACTTCCTCGCATCCATTCGACTTCGTCTCTGGCGCCAGTTTCGTGTTACCGCTGGAACGCGTTGCGTCGTGGCGTTTGCGTCGCTGGTGCTACGCCGAGAGAGCTCGGGGAGTAATGAGGGCGAGCTCACGGTTTGTGGTGGGAGAAGAGAAGCAACTGAATGAATGCACGAATGAAGGAAGGATTTAGTCAGTCACTGCCATCACAGTGGAGAGGTGTGTATTTCGGGGACCACGCGCAACAAAGAATCACGGTGCGCGCATACACGCCAAGAGATAGAGAGAGAGAGAGAGAGAGAGAGAGTAGAGAGAGAGAGAGAGAGAGAGAGAGAGAGAGAGAGTGGGAGAGAGAGAGAGGATGGATAGGTGCTGTTGGTTCTGTTGGGAGGCGGCCTAGACGATGGAGAAGTTGTCCCATCCGCTTGCGTGGGGCCCGTTGTATAACGAGAATCCGAACGTAACAGACGCCGTGGAGGGCGTGAACACGCCTGTAACTCCATGCCAACCGTTGTCGGTGAAGGCAGCAGTCGCGATTGTGGTGCCGTCGATGTAGAGAGCTCCTCCGCTCGGGGTCAAACCACCAGCGTTGTAATAGCCGGTTACAGTGTACAGTTGACCGGGGTTCACGGAGATCGTCTGCTCGAGGCCTGAGCCCGGCGGGTTTCCGCAGCTTCCGGCAGCAAAGTACGACCCGTGCTGCGGACCAGCGATGCTACTATATGACGGAACAGCGTGGTTACCACCAGAGCATCCGGGGCCTTCCATTGGGTTCGAGAGCGCTGTCCAGCCGGTGAAGTCACCGGTCTCGAAGTCGCCGTTCACCAAGATCGTCACGCATGATCCCGCGACACAGCTCTTGCCAGTGGCACAAGCATTGCTACACATGCCACAGTGGGTGGCATCGGTGTTGGTGTTGATGTTGCAGCCGTTGGCCCTGAGGGTGCCGTCACTGCAAGTCGGCACTCTTCTTCGTCAGCACAGTGATTCGAGCAAGTCAACTCAGATACCAAAGCATACCAATTGGCATGACCGGCACTGCATGCGCCATTGCATATTCCACCGCTGCATGATGGTGTGGGAACGTTATTGCTGCTGCAAGCCATGCCACATCCGCCACAGTTGTTGGCATTGGTGTTGGTGTTGATGTTGCAGCCGTTGGCCCTGAGGGTGCCGTCACTGCAAGCCGGCACTCTTCTTCGTCAGCACATTCTTCACTCGAGCAACTCAACTCAGATACCAAAGCATACCAATTGGCAAAACCGGCACTGCATGCGCCGTTGCACATTCCACCGCTGCATGATGGTGTGGCAACATTAGTGGTGCTGCAAGCCATGCCACATCCGCCACAGTTGCTGGTGTTGGTGTTGATGTTGATCTCGCATCCATCGGTGAGCTTGTCCATGTTGCTGCAGCCGCCAACGCAAGTCAGATCATGAAAAGAGATGGCAAACTCTCTCTCTCCCAACCATCGGTGTGCCGCACACATGCATACCAATCAGCAAATCCTGTGTTACAGTTGCCGTTGCAAATCTCGTTTGCGCATGTTCGAGTGAGCATATTGTTGTTGCTGCACACGAACGAGCAGTTGCCGCAGTGATCCTTGTTGGTCTTCAGGTCGATTTCGCAACCATCGGTGAGCTTGTTGTTGTTGCTGGGACCGTGAATGCAATTCGAGGCAACGAGTGAGTATAGTTCCATTGTGCGGCTGAAAAGAGAGAGAGAGAGAGAGAGAGAGAGAGAGAGAGAGAGGTTGCACAAGTTCGAAGAGGATGGTGGCAGAGAGACACGCACCAATCGGCATATCCGAACACACACGGTCCGTCGCACACACCAAGGTCGCACTGGCGAGTGGCAATATTGTTGCTCGAGCAAGAGATGCCACTGCATTTGTTGCAGATCAGATATGAGTTTAGTCTCGCTCATCGGCGGTTCGTCCGCCATCAAGTCGTCGAGCAACATACCATCCATTGCAGTTGTCTTTGAAAGCCCACGCGAACCGAACACAGTTAGATACTCTCATTGAAGCAACACAGCAAGTGGCAAGTGCCATGAAACACTGATCGAGTCAAAGGAAGGAAGCGCCACATACTTGGATCAGAGAATGAGTTGGTCTCGCATCCATCGATTTGCTTGTTGTTGTCGCAGTCGAGCCACGGAGGAACGCACGCTCCTGAGCAAACTCCGTTGGTGCAAACTTGCGACACTCGGTTGGTGCTGCACACGACGCCGCATCCACCACAGCTCAGCACATCTGTGTGCCGTCCAACCAGCCGAGTGCACTCGAATCAATGAATATTGTGTTTGGAATTCTGGAGACGCTTGCGTAATGATCGTCGTACTCGAAGACACATCGGTCTCACAGCCATTCGAACGAAGGTCGCCATCACAGTTTCCCCAGCCTGTCTGGCACGTTCCTTGGCAATGACCTCCGGTGCACGATGGTGTCACGTGGTTGGAGCTGCATGGCGATCCACACGATCCACAGTTCGACGCGTCACTGAGAGTATTCGACTCGCATCCATCGGTGGCCTTGTTGTTGTTGCAGTCCGAGAATCCGTTGAGGCATGGTCCCGAGCACACTCCTCCCGAACACAAAGGAGTGACGTTGTTGCTCGAGCATGCAAGCGAGCAGGCGCCACAGTTGTCTGCCATCACACCACGCCGCATTCATCGATCGATTGCACCACAATATGAGCCAAGCAGTGCAAGGACGACCCTTGCCAACAAGACCCCCAACCAACACACGTACTAATGTCTGAGAGAATCGTGGTCTCACATCCAGTGTTCATCGTGCCGCTGCAATGAGCGTTTCCAGGCTTGCACGCTGGATTGCACACGCCATTCACACACACTGCCGCGGCGACATTGAGAGTCGAGCACACGACGTTGCATCCGCCACAGTTAGACGGATCGCTCGACACTGCCGTCTCGCATCCG
>Ga0209935_1004665_pt1 | contig 12408 bp, 13 predicted proteins | sample ThiBio_1000_plan_2_FD_183958 | JGI IMG/M metagenome (GOLD analysis project Ga0209935, IMG submission 183958) | Wastewater bioreactor microbial communities from Cape Town, South Africa - Thiocy_cont_1000_plan (SPAdes) | ecosystem: Engineered > Bioreactor > Thiocyanate-remediating >... | reverse complement strand
AATTCAAATTCGAGATCAATTGAATTGTTTAACTGAATATAATTTATCATCTTTAGTTTCTGTTCGATCTGATTTCGAATCAATAGATAATCCAATTGTCAATTTACTTTCAAGTGGAAATCAAAATACAATTTCACAAGTTCTCATTTCACTTTCACGAGAATTTAATAAGATGAATACAGAAAATATTCAAAAAGCTGTTTCAAATGGAATTCCAGCTGCAACTATTTCAGTTTCATCATTAACAAGTCAACGTTTATCATCAAATGGAGAACTCAATCAATCAGCTTTAATTGAATTTAATAAACAACTAAATTTACAAGCCAATGTTCGAGAATATTTAATTTCATTCACTCAAAATCTTCTCATAGCAACATCGAATTGTATCAAACTTCAATCATCAGTTTTAGCTCAACTAACCCAAGCAACAAATCAATTGACTCGAACAACTTTATCAATTGCAGCTGAAAGATGTTCTAAACTCTCATTAGCATTAGAATCAATGTCAACTAAAATATCTCATGAAGATGCAGAAATAATTTCCACACAATTATTTCAATGTGCTTCGAATATTTTAACTGCAATCAATGGTCCTTTACAAGGGCGTATGATGGTTTTAAATGTCGATAAGACGAAATCATCTGATTTAGAATCTCAGTGGACGAAAATGAATCAATTGATTTCGAAACTAACTTCTGTTTTAAATATCCATTTGAATATTGGACAACAATCAATTATAAATACATCGGAAGTTTTCATGTCTTTAGAAACAAATTCAAAAAGTTCGTTTCAAACTTTGATAATGCCATTAGCACCATTTGGCAATTCAGAATCATCGGCAAATACAAAATTTTCAAGATCAGTATCACTTTCGAATGTCGATCGAAATGAAATGGAAATCATCATTCCACGTGATCCTAATCTACTCATTCCACCCATGATTCTTCAAAATGTCACTACAATTAATTCGCATTTCTTTCATCTGCATTATGTCAATCTGTCAAGCACAAACAGTCTTTCGATTTCAATTCATATTGAAATTGAACCATTGAATGACAGTGTTGTTTATTTGTTAATTTATAGATTTGATAAAAAACCACAATTGAGCAGTTCATTGAATAAAATTGATGGTTGGACGATTCTCAATTCTTCGAATTTTAATTATTTTCTCGATAATCAACAGACTCGAAATCATCATTCATTAGTCTTTGGTTTGAGAGAATTAAATCCTTCAGAAATCTCTACTGCAACTAGCCGACCAATTACGAATCAAAAATATGAATTTACATCAAATTATCGATTGAGAGTATTTGCATCGGGTTGTTATTATCTTGATGAGAATAATCAATGGAACGATGATGGATTACGAGTTGGACCTTTGACAAATCATAATCAAACTCAATGTTTTTCAAGTCATCTTGTTTAGTTTCGCTTGCTTTGCTACGCAAATAAAAAGCTTTCAATTTCAATGTTGTCTTTTCGATATTTTTTTGTCAGTAAACTTTGAAAATCATGAATGAACGTGTCAGAAAACTAAATAAATATATCTTTCACATGATGATCTATATGTCACGCAGCTAAAATAAACGTCAAATATTCACTTTGTTGAAATTCAAGCTTAATTTGGGTTATGTGATTTATTCATTCCCTACGAAACAGAAGCAAATTGTTAATTGTTTTCATCATGATCTTGATTAGCTTTGTTTTTATGCTCGTTGGACAAATCGAAGGTTTATCTTATAATCAACCTATATTTTGTCCTAATGCAACATGGCATCAAAATGCGACCACTTTTGCCCGTTGGAATGAAACTGGACAGCGACATCGTCTTCGGGATATTTTTATCACAACTAATGATACTGTTTATATTCCAGATCGAAAGAACCAGCATATAATTATATGGCCTAATACAAGTTCAATTTCACCGAGAAATATCGCACTAAAATCATCCAGTATAACAACTGTTTTCATCACAGAAGATAATTTAATCTATTTTGATTCTCAATCGAATTCGATTAGTGAAATACGAAGATTATCAGCAAATTTATCAACTACTATTTCGATTATGCGGACAGTCGAGAATTGTTATGATATTTTCATTGATATTTATAATTATATCTATTGTTCTTTGGCCAAATATCACCAAGTGATAAGAAAATCGTTGAATAATTCATTTGATCAAGTCAAAATCGTTGCGGGAAGTGGTGTTAATGGTTCAACATCATTTATGTTGAATCGACCCCAAGGAATATTTGTTGATATTAATTTAGATTTATATGTCGCAGATCGATATAATCACAGAATTCAATTATTTCCATTCGGTCAATCAGATGGAACAACAGTAGTAGGATCTGGATCATCATCCTCAACCATTGATTTGAAGAATCCAGTAGCAGTTGTTTTAGATGCTAATAGATATATTTTTATTGTTGATCATTGGAATCATCGCATCATTGGAAGTGATTCAAATGGATTTCGATGTTTAGTTAGGTGTAATGGACCAGGTTCTTCAGCCAATAAATTAGATTATCCGCGAGCAATGAGTTTCGATAAATATGGAAATATATTTGTTGTTGATGCAGCTAATCATAGGGTACAAAAATTTGAATTGAAAAAAAACTCATGCAGTAAGTTTATAATCATATTTACGAACACTCGAATTAAATCTTGTATTTTGGTTAGATATATCAATCAAAAACAAAGGTAATCAGTTATTTCTTTCATTTATGAGCACTAACTTATGTTTTCTTTAGTAACATATTCATCACGAACAGAGTCTAATATTACTGCAGTGAATATTTCGAATGGTATATTTACTAATCGTTTTTCGATTTTGTATAGTATTTTTGATTTAGATATATCTTACAATCGACCAAAATTCGATTCATTTACTGTTTGGAATTCAAATGGGATCACAATTACTGATAACAATACCGTTGGCACACGACCTTACAGTATATTTATCAACAGAAACAACACAATTTATATACCTGGTCGACACATCGACGGTATATACATTTGGATGAATGATAGTATCAATCCCACGAAGAAAATCAATACTAATCAGCAGATCCAATTTTCTATTTTTGTAACTAGCAGCGGTCATATGTATACCAGTCATGACAGTCGACCATATCAAATTAGTCAATGGATGTCAAGCGAAACTAGCACTTCTGCGACTATTGCATATGGTGACGGTTTATGTCCCGGTATTTTTGTTGATATTAATAGTACTTTATATTGCTCTATCTATTACAAGAATAAAGTTTTATCAAAACCATTGAGTAGTTCTTTAAATATATTAACAATCGTTGCTGGTATAGGTGTTGCTGGAAATGCTGCAAATATGCTTAATGATCCTCGTGGATTATTTGTCGATGACAATTTTGATTTATATGTTGCCGATTTTAACAATAATCGTATTCAATTATTTCGACCAGGACAACAGAATGCAATCACAGTTGCAGGAAATAGCTCATTAAATCAAACAATTACTCTCAATCATCCAATTCATGTTGTACTCGACATTGATAAGTATTTATTCATTATAGATCAGTACAATCATCGAATAGTTCGGTCAGGACCAAATGGTTTCCGTTGTATCATTGGATGTACTGGTTCTTCAGGTTCAACCGCCGATAGACTACACAATCCAACCAGCATGGCTTTCGATAGTTTTGGAAATATTTATGTTGTAGATGAAGAAAATCATCGAATTCAAAAATTTCTTCGTTTAAATAAAACACTAAGTAAACACCTGTGAATTTTTGTGCAGATCTTTGATTTTAAAATTTCAGAGGTATCATATAATCAACCGAAATTGTGTTCAAATACAACATGGAATCCAAATGGAACAACTTTAGCGAATATTAGTATTGTCGGATCAGGCTCTTATGCTTTATATATCGATAGCCATAATACAATTTACACGGTGAATCAACAGAAAAATCATATATTGATTTGGAAGAATGGTAACATCAATCCATCTACTGTTTTATATTCTAATTTATCTTTACCACGATCTATATTCGTAACCAGCAATGGTAATATTTATGTTGGTGATAACAGTTCAATTCAACAAATATCATATGCAAACAGTAGTAGATTGATTATGCAGGTTAGCTCATATTGTATGGGTCTTTTTATTGATATTACGAACAGCATTTATTGTTCAATTGACCAAAAACATCAAGTTTTCAAGAAATGGTTAGGTGACAATGCATCAGTCATGGCAACAGTTGCTGGAAATGGTTCTGCCGGTTCTGCTTCAAATCAACTGTATAATCCAAATGGAATCTTTGTTGACACAAATTTTAATTTATATATAGCTGATTGGAGGAATAACAGAATTCAATTATTTCGGTTGGGTCAATCAAATGGAATAACTGTTGCTGGAAATACTTCGTTAAAACCAACAATTATACTGAAAAGCCCATCAAATGTTATTCTAGATGGAAATAAATATCTTTTTATAACAGATAGTTTCAACCATCGAATAATCGGTTCTGATGAATATGGCTTTCGTTGTATTGTTGGATGTACTGGTTCTGAAGGTTCAAATTCCAATCAACTATCTATTCCGCGAAGTATAGCTTTTGATAGTGTTGGTAATTTGTATGTTATCGAATTTGGTAATAATCGAATTCAAAAGTTTTTACTAACAAGCTCATGTTGTAAGTATATAGTCAAAAGTAAACATATTCATTTCATTTCACAAAAGATTTCAAATATCTATTCTGTATATCTTAGTATCACAGCCAGCTCTCATATCAAAATGCGATAGTGTAAATACAATCGGAAATGATTGTGATATTCCATCGTATCCTTGTGATTCTCTTAATCCATGTCAAAATAATGGAAGTTGTTCAGATACAAATGCAAATATTTATGGTTATGAATGTAATTGCACTGCTGGCTTTGATGGTATTCGATGTGAAAATGATCGCCGACCTTGTAAACCAAATACTTGTTGGAATAATGGAACATGTAATGAAACATCAGATACAACATTCGAATGTTCATGTGATCAAGGTTGGACAGGTAAACATTGTGAAAAAATAATAAATTATTGTGAAAATATCGAATGTAAAAACAATGCACCATGTCGACCATCGTTGATGAATTATACATGTGAATGTCTCGGTGAGTATTATTCTGGTCGACATTGTGAAATCGCTTCAACCAAATTAATTGTTCTTCAATATGTTTCAAAATCATTTGCTTATGTTGCAATTATTGCTTTAGTTAGTGTTGCTGCTTTTGTTATTATAATGGATATTCTTAAATATGGTTTCGGTATCGATCCAACCAAACATGAATTACAACGAATCCGACGTGATAAAGCCAAGAAACGAGCCTTGGCTAAACGCCGACCCGTAATTCAAAGATTTACTTATGTTAATTAAAATCAAAAATACATTTTTTAAACTGTTTTTTGAAACGATAAAAAAATCTGTTCAAGTGTTGTCTGTGAAATTGTATAAGTTTCAATATTAAATCGTTGTTTATTGTATTCAAGTAATCGAAATAAGTCAGTTGGTTTTGTTGTTTCAATACGAGCTAGTCCAGTTGATTGAGTTGTTTCTGTAATTTGTATCGAATCAGAAAATTGACATTGAAGAAACGAAGAAAATTCTTTGATTGTATTCGATTGAAGTTTAAATTGAATCGTATATCCATGACTGAATTTCGATTTTAAATGTTGAATCGTTCCTAAACAAGTTAATTGCCCATTGACCATAATTCCAAGACGATTACAAACACGTTCACTAAAGTCAAAAGTTAATTATAATGATGAATATTTTTCTTTTACCATTCATCCATCGAATGACTGGTTAAAATAATTGTTATTTGATGTTTAATCGCATTGAGAAAGATTTCTTGCATCTGTTGTTTTGCACGTGGATCAACACCAGTCGTTGGTTCATCAAGAATAATAACTGACGGGGCACCTAAATAAAAACGATCTTTCATGAATTCGAGATACTCTTTTCGTTTCTATATAACCGATAAATGCAATGGCTGCATGCAATCGTCGTTTTGTTCCTCCGCTTAATCGATGAATTGACTTTTTAAGAAACTTTTCTAAGAGAAACAACGAGCTAATCGTTTGAACGAATTGTTTGATTTTCGAGAAGTCAAGTCCACGTATACGAGCGATGAAATATAAACTATCTTCGACAGTTAAATAATTCATCTCACAATTCATTTGAGGACAATAGCCGAAACTCTTTTTATCGAGACAAACTCGGCCATGACTTGCTGAGAGATCACCAGCTATTATTCGAAATGTCGATGTTTTTCCCGCTCCCTAAACACACAATCAAATTCATTATGAATTCTTCTTGATTTCTTAAAATGAATTTCTCGAACATTAAAACCTAATAAACCAAAGATTTCACCACGTTTAGCTCCGAATGTTAAATGATCAATTGCTAATGTTCGATTTGTTGAATACGATTTCACTAGATCTTTCACAATCAACGAATCATCGATTTGTTCATTTAAAATTCGACGTCGTTCAGCGAGAACATCGCTATCTAATTGATTTTCATTGAAAACAAATTTTTTCTTCATTCGAAATCCTTGACTGTCAAGTAAAACGTTCAAGAACCAGTAAAAAATCATATGAAATACTAAAACTAGAACATTATAGACAATTGTTTCATTCGTAATCGATTTGACCCTATTTTGACATAATGAAGTTTGTTTTATTAGAATAGAACTAATGATAACTTGAGCGTTGATATTTGGCAGAAGGATATTTATTAACCAACGGAATAATTTACGATGTGGAGATTTTGAAATGAGTAATGGTAGGAGAATACCAGCAATATGAGAAATGAACAAAAGAGTATAGATTACAAATCCACCCTGAAAAATAACATTTTTTTTTTGATGAAATTATTATTATTGAGATAAAATACGAACGAGAATATCATTGCGAAAGAATTTTGTTAGCAGATAAACCAATGATAATGTTGGTAAAATGATTAGAATAGCTAATAAATAAAGTTTTCTTGCTAATTCAGCCGGTAGATCGACTTTTTCTCGATTGAATAAATGATAAATTGTAAGTAAATAAAACGACCAAATAAGACAAACAATCACATCGAATAGATAACGAAATAACCAGTAACATACAGGACTATTCAAAAATCCAAAAAGAATTTCTCTCGGAATCAGTTTTTTTCTATTCTTACTGTAAACCACTAAGTTTTGATAAGAATATAAATTTATCTTTTCGTTCATTGATTAAAAACGCTGAGATGTAAAAGAATGCAAAGTATATTAATATTCTAAATAAAAAATCTATTGAAAATATTTGAAATTAAATATTTATAATTTACATATGGGAAAAGAGTGTCAATGGAATGATTTGAAATAAACATGATAATCTATTCAAAGCCGTTTGAAGCAATTGCATGACGTTATATTCTCCTGTTTTGGTAAGATCTTCGTATTTAATCGTTGTTTGAATCGATGCATTTGAATCATTTCGAATTAGTTTATAGACGAGATTTGAAGCGAGAGAGATCGTTTCATAATTTAAAATTAAATTCGAAGATAAAATATCGATTCTATAGGTGTTGTTCAAAGGTTTTCGAAGATGAAAAGCAAGATAAATATCTGTGTATGTATATGGTCTGTTCAATCGTCTTTCTGTAAGAAAAATATAGACAAAAGAATTTTGAAAAGTCTCAGTCTTACGATAGATAAGCTCATCGATATTTTCCTTTCGACATTCGAATTTTGCTTTGGAACTTAATGCTCGAATAAATTCTGGTTTATTTATATCTGATTTGTATAAAATTGTTTGTGGATTCAATGAATCAATATTGATTTGATATTGATCAGTTTGATTTGAATTCGAATTTTGTTGGTAGAAATTCGAAATAATCGGTAGAAGAATAAGAATTAATGTTAATAACCAACGTCGATAACGAATAATTAGAGTTTGAATTAATAATCCAATAAATTGATTCAGATAAAGATGAAAACCTGTTTTTAATTGTTGATCTTTAAAAATAGAATCACATTGTTTTTCAACTGTTTGATGAGTTTGATTCATCGAAGTTATTTTGAAGAAAACATCATCAATCGTACTATTTTCTATGCCATAATTTTCGATTTGATTTTTAGTTTTCATTGATTCTAATTGATCTAATGCTAGAAGAAACTCTTCATTCGGCTGTTGATTCGTTCGAAAGACAACATCACCATTGAATAAATCTGTTTCAACAATCATTTGCGGTAGATATTCGACTAAATTTTGATAGAGTTCGTTTGTTGAAATATGATTTGACTTTTTGTTAACAATTAATTTATATCCTGAACCGTATTGTTCTTTTAATTTCATAGTTGTAGCATCGACTTGAATTTGTCCATGTGAAAGAATAATTATTCGATCAGAAAGTGCGTCACTTTCTTCCATAAAATGTGTTGTTAACAGTAAAGTTTTGTTTTGTTTCATCGTTCGTAACCAATCCCATAATAAACGACGATTCGATGGATCGAGACCACTCGATGGTTCATCGAGAAGAATTATTTTATTTTCACCAATAAAAGCACAAGCTAATGACAAACGTCGTTTCATACCTCCGGATAGATTTCGACAGAGATTATCTTTGGCATATTCTAAATCAACTAAACGTAACATTTCGGAAACAATTCGTTGTCGATCATTTCGATATCCTCGTGCGATAGCATAGAATTCGATTTGTTCTTTAATTGTTAAATAATCAAATAAAATATCATGTTGAGGACAATAACCAATTGAATTTCGTTGATTTTCAATGAAAATTGTGCCTGATGTTTGCTGATATATTCCAATTAAACAATTAAATATCGTTGTTTTACCTGAACCATTCGGTCCGAGTAAACAAGTGATTTCATTTTCATATAAATCAAATGAAACATCATCGATTGCAATTGTATCGATACCGAATTTTTTAACTAAATTTTTCACACGAACTATCGATCGTTTATTATCATCGGAATCAGTTAAGAGATTCTCCATGTCAACTTCATCGACTCTCTTCGAAAACCAATAAGTTCGTTGAAAGAGAAAATTCCATTTCAAACGTATTCCATATTGACTTGGTAGGACTTTTTCGAGATACCATATTAATAACCAAACAAATAAACAATAGAATATCATTATGAATAGAGTAGGAAAATAAATCGGAACAAAACGATAGATTTGTTCGAAAAATAGAATATTTCTACCGGCTAAATCATGTAAAATCATTTGCTAGAATAAATTCAAATATAGAAATCAACATGAAATTTAGTGTTTCTACTTGAAAAATTGATCGTCCAGCAATATAAGGACTGAGAAATATGAATAGATATTGAACTCCTACTGGCCAAGTTGTCATAGAAGACCAGATGATCATCGATAGAAAATAAAAAGAACAACTGTAGATCATTGCACGAAGTTTTCGATCGAATATTTGTGCATTTAGAATTGCAAATGTAATGAATTGACAACTTAAAACGAAATAATTGAGAAATAAAATAATAAAATTAACATGATGAAAATAAGCGAATGAGTCATGAAATTGGAATTTCAAAGTAATTGTTAAGAATATCGTGAGAATGAAAAGAATAACCAATGAACTAAATTTTCAACAAGCTTAGAAACAAAAATAAGATTTTTTCTTTCATACCGAATTCCATGTGCAAAATAATTGACAATAGGTTCGATGTGCAAGAGTTTAATCATTTCTTTGACTTTAGTATTTTTCTCTTTGATTAAATTAGTTAACAGACCTGTACATCTATCAAAATGAAAACTATTGACATTTGCAATCAAATATGTTTGTTTTTTTCGTACGGAATGAAAAAAATCAAATCAATCAAAATCAAAACTAATTTCATTGTGAGTATTCCATAGACTAAAAATGAAATCGAGCATTTTTCATATGTACATCGATTTTTTTTTACCGAACATTGGATCTTTTCGATATGGAGTTGATTTCATCTGATGCATCAGAAATTCAGCCTGAATATTTCGATTTGATTGATAATCGAAAAGTAATGAATCAATAAAGATTTTAGTATTGTAATACGGTGCTGCAGCTGCAGGTACCATTGCTATGAGAAATAATCGAGAAAATATAAAATCTAGTAGTTAAAATGATGTTCATCTACCAGGATGCATATAGGAGAGAAAAGAGAATTCGATTGGATAGTTTCGTTCGGGTAAACCATAATTTTGAACGACGATCTCATCTGAAAATGTTTTGGCATATATTCAATCAAATTTTGAGATTTATATTACTTACAGGATAGGTAAGAATCGGTTCGAAGACTGGTATTCGATTGAAATCGAATGAGAATTGTATTTGAAATATTGTTTTTTGCATCGAAAACATTTTCATTTCTTAGAAAAACAAATAGGATGAGTGATTTTGACGGTTAAATGACATACGAAACATTGACATTCCAATTATTCAGCTTAGCTTTTGCTAATAGAACTAGATCATCAGTTTCGTTGGTCTTCGGTTGCAAAATAAGATTAGGTAGATACGATGATTCTATTCGTCTTGACAAATCGATCATAGGAACCGATTTATTCAATACATATCGAAGTAAAACAAGAAGTGAAATAGCGAGAAATGAAACGAGCAATTCACAGCATATTGTTGGACAACATCGACAAGTTCGTTGACGATACGAATATCGAATTGAACGATGTAGTAATAAATTCACCTTTTCAATCGGACCTATCGAGTCTTTCATGTTATTCGAATAAATCCATTGAATCATTTGAATATTTATAAGGCATTTTTGTATTCTTCCCACAGTCACAGATAAAAACAAACATTCTTCCCCTGGGTAGAAATTCGAATTGATTAGTTTTTTTTTGTAGTGGAGGTGAGCTACGATATTTATTTAAAAGAGAACAAAACGAATACAAAATAAAATTAGGAACCAAATTCCGATGTCTGTTCGTCAATAGGCTTAAATGAATAACTACCACGACCATCCATATATAAGCAATACTAAAAATCAATTGATTGAAAATAATAATAAAAAAAAGAAGCAGTTTCGATCTACCTCATGATATTTCCATAAGCTTTTACGATGAGAAACTGTAAATAATGTAATTCCAACCTGAATAACGAAAAAAAAAGCCGAATGATCTGAATCAATTCGATGAATTACTACATACAGTTCGACAGTATTCGTACATAAAACCTTCGACGTCAACTGAAACTGCACTTGTACATTCATCAAGAATGGCAAATTGAGGTTTGTTATAGAATAATCTTGCCATCTGAAATCGAAATATTCAAATTCATTTTGCTTTTTTAATCAACAAAACAACGCCTACAGCAATTCGTTGTTTTTCGCCACCTGAAAGTACGTCCATCCAATCTTGTACGCCATCGAGACCGCCTTCTCGTTGAGTTAAATACGTCAATTGAACTTTATCGAGTAGTTCTCGAAGATGTTCATCTTTGATTCCTTTCCGTCGCATATCGCCTTGAGAATCCGGATAAATAATTTGATCACGTAGTGTACCGATTGTCATGTACGGTTTTTGAGGAATGTAAAATAAATGACCACTGCCTGGTTTCGTCAATGTTCCACTCGCAATTGGCCATAACTGAATACAAAAAAAGAATAGATTGAGATGATAAACGGGGGAGTTTTTACTTCGCCAATTGTTCGAAATAAGCTCGATTTACCACAACCGTTCGGTCCAACGACAATGACATTTTGACCTGATCGAACAGTGAAATTCAAATTCTCGATTAAAACATCTCCGTTCGGTGTCATCAGTTTGACATTTTCAAATCTACAAATCGATTGAATTTGACATTTTTTCTTCTTGAATTTCATTTACTTAATAATTCCATCTTGAGTTCGAATATAACTTTCGTCATTTCGATTGTCAATCGTCGTATTATTAATACCTTTTCGAACGTAATGTCCTCGATTAACATCCGAAAGTACACCGATTAGATCAGTAACACGAGTTGTAAAACTAAAAACAATCCTCAATTTCCTTCTCTCAACATCCTCACGATTCTTACCCAGCTAATTTCGTCAACTCTCTTCCAGCAAGTACCTAGAAAAAAACAATCATTTCCTTTCTTCCTCAATCTCCTGTCTTTCTTTACCAATCGACCAACAGCTACAAACAAAAACCAATCAAATTCGAACTCGAAACAAAATCAATTCTACCTTCAGCAAGTCGCATCAGCATTCGACCGGATGAATAATAATCCTAGAATGCAAAACGGCCCTTTTTTCTCTTCGAATCAAACTGAATTTCTACTTCGAGAATTTGATTGTAAGTGCTGTTAGCATGACGAGTATTCATCGGGTCTAAAAACGGTCGACTAACGACATAATATCCAACGCAAGTTGACATATCTAAAATTTTCGAAATGA